>ERZ773115.1057-NODE-1057-length-27060-cov-4.026921_pt1 | contig 27060 bp, 23 predicted proteins | sample MGYA00511116_ERZ773115 | MGnify/ENA primary metagenome ERZ773115 (study PRJEB29015, sample SAMEA2737869) | human gut metagenome | biome: human gut; feature: human-associated habitat; material: faeces | place: China | collected 2012 ... | reverse complement strand
AATTTACCTGTGCACTGGAATTTAAAATTTCAAGTCAGCATTCTTATCTACTCCCTCCACTTCCGGAAAAGTGCAATCTCTCTGCGGTATCCCTCATCGTCATTCGGAGTCTCCAGAATAAACGGCTTGTCCGAAAGCAGCGGATGCGTCGCCACACGCCGCATCGCATCCAGCCCGATCTTTCCCTCGCCGATGCAGGCATGGCGGTCTTTGTGCGAACCGCGGTCGTTCATGCTGTCGTTAAAATGTACCGCGCACAGGCGGTTCAGACCGATCACATGGTCAAATTCCTCCAGGACACCATCCAGATCTCCCGCAATATCATATCCAGCATCCCAGACATGACAGGTATCCAGACAGATGCCAAGCTTATCGGACAGCTCTACACGGTCAATAATCGCGCGCAGTTCCTCAAAGCTTCTTCCCACCTCACTACCTTTTCCCGCCATCGTCTCAAGGAGAACCGTCGTCGTCTGCTCCGGCGTGAGCACTTCGTTAAGTGCCTCCGCAATCCATTCGATTCCGGCATCCGCCCCCTGTCCGACATGGGAACCCGGATGAAAATTGTAGTAATTCCCCGGCGTGTACTCCATCCGGCGCAGATCGTCCGCGATCATCTCCTTAGAAAACTTGCGGATATCCTCCTTCGCCGCGCACAGATTCATCGTGTAAGGTGCATGCGCCACCAGTTTTCCAAATTGCTGCTCCCGCATCAGTTCCAGCAGCTTTTCCACATCCGCCGGATCAATCGCTTTTGCCGCACCGCCTCTCGGATTTCTTGTAAAAAATGCAAATGTATTTGCTCCCAGCTTCACTGCCATCCGCCCCATCGCCGCATAGCCCTTTGACGCCGAGAGATGATTTCCGATATACATATTCTTTTCCTGCTTCCTTCTATCTTTCTATTTAAATCTTCTCCACCAGGATGCCGTCCCGGTATGCCTGCAGCAGCGCCTCCAGATCACGGATCGAAGCGCGCAGCTCCCTTCCAATGTCCGTATCCGCCACCAGCTTGCGTCGCACGACATGCTGCACCAGAATCGTATGCGACGCGATATCGCTTCCGTCCTGCACCGCCTTTTCGACCGACTCAAACGGTTCATGCGCCGCAAGCACCAGACCGTAGGAATTATAGATCAGCGTATATCCCGCAATCCCCGTCTTCGGCTGGTAGGCCTTGGAGAATCCGCCGTCAATAATGAGCAGCTTCCCGCCGCATTTTACCGGGGACTCTCCCCGCTTCGCCTCCACCGGAATATGGCCGTTGATGATATGTGCCTCCGCGCCCTCAAGCCCGAATTCCGAGAGGATGCGGTTGACCACCTCTTCCTCCTCCAGCAGGCGGTAGTACGGGTTCTTCGGCTCCTGGTGCGTCGCCTTGTCCGCGATAAAATAGCGCTCAAACGTCGTCATTTTTGCTTTTCCGAACACCGGGGAATTCTGGTTTTCCCAGATAAACCACAAGATATCCAGCCCCTTTTTCTTCTCCCCGGGATCAATCGCGTAGTACCCTTTTCTCGCGTAATTCTCCAGCACATCGTAGAGCGCCTTGCCGGAATATTCTTTTCCGTACACATTTACTCTGGTAAAGGTTCCGTCCTCGTTCATCGGCACACAGCCGTGGTAGAGCAGGTTCCCGTTGTAGACCTTGTACAGGCTGCCCTGTGTGAACAGAAAACGGACGTGACGCTGTAATTTTTCACAGTTCAAGAACGCCTGCGTGATCCGCTCCATGACGTCCTCCTCCTCCGATGACAGTTCATACGGATGCTTCCAGTCGATCGTCGGGAAGTTCAGATCCTTCATCGGGTATTCCTTCCCCTCCACACACACCGTTCCTTTTTCGATATTGATCTTGTCCAGCAAAAGCCGCTCATCCATCCCGAACTCCGGGTGACGCATGATCATCTGTCCCTCCAGCTTGAACTGGATCACCGTAATCGCCTTGTGCATTTTCTCATCCAGCATGGCGTCACGCACATCGTACTCATCCTCCCGGTAATCCAGCTTAAAGCAGGTGCAGGGATCCTTGTCGTATCTGCTCATGGCAAGTCTGGCGAGCGGCACCAGATTGATGCCGTATCCGTCCTCTAAAAGGTTCAGATTGCCATACTTGGCAGAGATACGGATCGCGTTGCAGATGCAGGGTCTGCTTCCCGCCGCCGCTCCCATCCAGTATATATCGTGGTTCCCCCACTGAATATCCACGGAATGATGCTGCATCAAGGTATCCATAATCAGATTCGGGTACGGTCCCCTGTCGAAAATATCTCCCACCACATGCAGATGATCCACCACAAGCCTGCGGATCAGATTGCAGAACGCAATCACAAGCTCCGGCGCCCTGCCTGTGCGGATCACAGACCGGATGATCTCATTATAATAAGCTTCCTGATCGGAGACATCCGGTCTGCCGGTCAGCAGTTCCTCGATCACATACGCAAAATCTTTCGGCAGCGCTTTTCGCACCTTGGATCTGGTATATTTTGACGAAGCGCTCTTGCAGATGCGGATCAGCCGGTACAGGGAGACCTTATACCAGTCCTCCATATTTTCTTCTGTCTTTAACACCTGCTCTAGCTTCTGCTCCGGATAATAGATCAGGGTCGCAATCGCTTTCTTCTCTCCCGCACTGATCGCATTCCCGAATTCTTCCTCGATCTTGCGCTTAATCGCTCCGGAACCGTTCCGGATCACGTGCTGGAACTGATCGTACTCGCCGTGAATATCTGTAATGAAATGTTCTGTTCCCTTTGGCAGGCTTAAAATCGCCTGCAGGTTAATGATCTCCGTCGCTGCCGCAGCCACGGTCGGATACTGATTTGCCAGACTTTTTAAATACCGCAGATCTGTTTCCATATATTTTTCCATATGTTCCCCCTCAGAATATCAAAATCGAAGATACCTCTCAAATAGTAACATATCCGCGCACTGCTGACCAGATTTTGTTCGTTTTCTGCCCTGTATAAAAATGGGAACAGAAAACGTTTCCACGCTCCTGTTCCCATTCGATCCATCTGTATCTGCTTTCAATCTGCCTTATCCGTCTGCCTGTCCAATCAGTCTGCCTGTTCCATCGTTGCCCGGATCACATCCTGCATATCATAAAATCCTGCCTCTTTCCCGGCGAGGAACTTTGCCGCCTCCACAGCCCCTTTTCCAAAGACGCTGCGGGAATATGCGGTATGCTTGAACTCAATGACCTCGTCGAGTCCCGCGAAGATGACCTCATGCTCCCCGACGATGCTGCCTCCGCGCACTGCCGAGATTCCGATCTCGTGCGGATCTCTCTTTTTGCGCTCGCTGCTTCTGTCATATTTGTATTCATAGACATGTCCCAGCGCATCATTCATGGAGTCCGCCAGCGCCAGCGCTGTGCCGCTCGGTGCATCCAGCTTCTGGTTGTGATGCTTCTCCACGATCTCCATGTCAAATCCTGCCGGCGCAAGAATCGTTGCCGCCTGCGCTAAAAGCTGCATCAGCAGATTGATTCCCAGCGACATATTCGCGGACTTTAATACTGCTACCTGCCCCGATGCCGCCTTTACCTGCTCCATCTGTTCCTCCGACAATCCCGTCGTGCACAGAACCACTGGAATCTTTTTATCCACACTATAGACCAGAAGATCGTCCACGGCCTTCGCATTGGAAAAATCGATGATGACATCCGCCTTCACATCGCAGACGGAAATATTCGGGAATACCGGATAGTCATTTTTGATCCCGTCATAGAGATCCACTCCCGCCACGATCTCAATCTGCGGATCCTCCTTGCAGATTGTGGAGATGACCTGTCCCATTTTACCATTGCATCCATTCATGATTGCCTTAATCATCGTACGTTATCCTCTCTTCTCTGTACTGCCCGCTCCGCGTGCCGCATGCAGCCGGCGGTGCAGACACATACTCCGGCGGATGGCCTTACGGCTCCCTTCCGCCGGAGTCATCTGTTCTTTTATGCTAACTTTATTCCGTAATTTTTCATCGCTTCTGCAAGCTTCGCGGCATTCTCCGGTGTCATCTCCGTGAGCGGAGAACGAAGCGGTCCCACTTCCAGTCCCATCAGATTCAATGCTTTCTTCACCGGAATCGGGTTTACCTCGGAAAACAGCGCATCCACAAGCGGCTGTGCCTTTAACTGCAGTTCTCTCGCGCGCAAAAGATCCCCCGCGGAGAAAGCCGCGCACATATCGTGCACATCCGCCGGCGCCACATTCGACCACACGGAAATCACACCGATCGCACCGATTGCCATCAGAGGCACCACGATGCCGTCCTCGCCGGAATACAAATCAATCTTGCCGTCCGTTAAGTACATCAGCTTGGATGCCTGAGCCAGACTACCGGTCGCCTCCTTGATACCCACAATGTTCTCCACGTTCTTAAAGAGTGTGGCTGCGGTCTCCGGCATAATATTGCAGCCGGTACGTCCAGGAACGTTGTACATGATAATCGGAAGCTTTACCGCCTCGGCAATCTCTGTATAGTAACGGATCAATCCGCCCTGTGTCGCTTTGTTGTAGTACGGGGTCACAGCCAAAAGTCCGTCTGCTCCTGCCTTTTCCGCCTCTTCGGAAAGGTGAATCGCCTCTCTGGTGCAGTTGGAACCGGTGCCGGCAATGACCGGAACGCGATGCTTTGCGAAACGCACTGCCGCCCGGATCACGTCGGAATGCTCCTCCGTAGTGAGCGTCGAACTCTCTCCGGTCGTTCCCACAATCACAATCGCATCCGTTCCCTGCTCAATCTGCCATTCGACCAGTTCCTCCAGCTTGTCGTAATTTACCTCTTCATTTTCCTTCATGGGTGTAACAATCGCTACACCAGCGCCCTTGAATATCGCCATGTCAATCCTCCGTTTCTCCTATGTTAATATATGCCCATGGTACAATTTTGCCCCTGTCAGATCAGAGTCAGAACAAAAAGTAAAAAAAAGCCGGCTCGGTGAGCCGGTCTGATTCTTCTGCCGCATATCTGCATGCCATTATACAGAACCGATAGCGCCCCATCTGCAAAGATGACAGTCATAAAGTTCTTAGCTTTATGCCCAAGAACCAGGGCAGCAGGTGCCTTGCTCTTTCGGCATGCTTTCCTTTTGCTTCCCTTCCCCTGTGCCTGTCACATCCGGGAAGCTACTCTTAAAGCACGCAACCTCTATCAAAATATGTATCATATAGTTAAAATTAACATAGCACTATCAACAACGGTTGTCAATAACGTAACTTTTGATTATTCCTCCAGGAAATCCACCTTGCTGACGGACACCTCGTAAGCCACCCGTTTTTCCGTCTCAAGCTCCGAGATCTTTTTGACGTATTCCCGGCTCTGGATTCTGCCCCATACCTGCACATGTCCTCCCACTTCAAAGCCGGAAGCAAACCGGGCGTTTCTACCCCAGCAGATGCATGGAATATAGTCTGATTTTCCGTAGGAACGGTTGACGGCGATCAGAAGATCCGCAATCTCCCGTCCCAGCGGCGTCTTCCGGTAAATCGGTTCCTTGCAGATATATCCGTCCAGAAAAATCTGGTTGCTCTTCATATCCTCCTGCAGCTCCTCCAAAAACTCCAGTTCCCGCACGAACACCGATAAGACAAGGCGGTTCTTTTTCTCCTCATGCCGGTTAAACGAACGGAACTGCCCGTTCACATAAATGATCTGTCCTATGTAATCTGCATTTACGTCAATCAACCGTTCGGATATCATTAGCGGAATGTAATCCAGATAATTGCTCAGGCGGTTCACTGCCACATCCACCATATAAAATCCCTCTCCGTACACTTCGTGACTGAACCGGAAATCGGATACAATCTCCCCCATAATTGACACCTGGTTGTTTTCAAAAATTTTATCTGCCATGAATCTTTCTCCCTTCTTACGACCATACTCTTTTTTGCGTTGTTCTTCTTTTTCGTTCCGTTCTGCTGGTATGATCTGCCTGACACATTATTTTTATCACGTCCGGTGCCAGAATTTTCATGCAACATGTCGATAACAAAGGGAATGAAATGGCGGATTTTGTCGCATGTACCACTTGCGCATCTCCGAAAATATGATAAAATAGATTGGTTACTTTTTTAGACTAGGTTTCACACAGGAAAGAGAGATTTTGTATATGAAAATGAAACGTGAAGATGTCCGTAACATTGCAATCATCGCCCATGTCGATCACGGCAAGACCACTCTGGTCGATGAATTGTTAAAACAGAGCGGCGTGTTCCGTGAGAACCAGGAGGTTCAGGAGCGTGTCATGGACTCTAATGATATTGAGAGAGAGCGTGGTATCACGATTCTTTCCAAAAATACAGCGATTACTTATAAAGGAACTAAGATTAACGTCATCGACACCCCTGGCCACGCTGATTTCGGCGGCGAGGTTGAGCGTGTCCTTAAGATGGTAAACGGCGTTGTGCTGGTCGTTGACGCTTTCGAGGGCGTTATGCCGCAGACCAAGTTCGTTCTGATGAAAGCGCTCGAGCTTTCTCTTCCGGTTATCGTGTGTCTCAACAAAGTCGACCGTCCGGAGGCACGTCCGAACGAGGTTGTGGACGAAGTGCTTGAGCTTTTCATGGATCTGGACGCTTCCGAGGAGCAGCTTGACTGCCCGTTCCTTTTTGCTTCTGCAAGAGACGGCTACGCAGTCCGCGAGCTTGACGATCTGGTGAACAACAAAAAGGATATGACTCCGCTGTTCGACACGATCCTTGACTATATCCCTGCACCGGAGGGCGATCCGGACGCCAACACCCAGGTATTGATCAGCACCATCGATTACAACGAATATGTCGGACGTATCGGTATCGGAAAAGTCGATAACGGCTGCTTAAAGGTCAATCAGGAGGCGGTTGTTGTCAACCACCACGAGCCGGACAAGCAGAAACGTGTCCGCATCAGCAAGCTTTACGAATTTGACGGTCTGAACAAGGTGGACGTCACAGAGGCAAAGATCGGTTCCATCGTAGCTATTTCCGGTATTGCAGATATCCATATCGGTGATACCATCTGCGCACCTGAGAATCCGGTTGCCATTCCGTTCCAGAAAATTTCCGAGCCGACACTGTCCATGAATTTCATCGTAAACGACAGCCCGCTCGCCGGACAGGAGGGTAAATTCGTTACCTCCCGTCATTTAAGAGACCGTCTGTTCCGCGAATTAAACACCGATGTCTCTCTGCGTGTCGAGGAAACGGACAGCCCGGATTCCTACAAAGTATCCGGCCGCGGTGAGCTTCATCTGTCCGTACTGATTGAGAACATGCGCCGCGAGGGTTATGAGTTTGCCGTCAGCAAAGCTGAAGTTCTCTACCACACGGATGAGAACGGCAAGAAGTTAGAGCCGATGGAGCTTGCTTATGTCGATGTACCGGATGAATTTACCGGTGCCGTCATCGAAAAGTTAAGCCAGCGCAAGGGCGAAATGCTGAACATGAAACCGATTACCGGCGGTTACACACGTCTGGAGTTCAACATCCCGTCCCGCGGCCTGATCGGTTACCGTGGTGAATTTATGACGGATACCAAGGGTAACGGTATCATCAACACCATTTTCAACGGCTATGCACCGTACAAAGGCGAGATCGCTTACCGCAAACTCGGTTCCCTGATCGCATTTGAGACCGGCGAGTCCGTAACCTACGGTCTGTTTTCCGCACAGGATCGCGGTACGCTCTTTATTGGACCTGGCGAAAAGGTATACGCCGGCATGGTCATCGGTTCATCTTCCAGAGCCGAGGATATCGAATTGAATGTCTGCAAGAAAAAGCACCTGACCAACACGCGTTCCTCTTCTGCGGACGAGGCACTGACTCTGGTTCCGCCTAAGATTTTAAGTCTGGAGCAGGCACTCGATTTCATCGATGTCGACGAGCTCCTGGAGGTTACACCGGAGAGTCTTCGTATCCGCAAGCGTATTCTTGATCCAACCTTAAGAAAACGCGCCGGCATGAAAAAATAAGTCGTATTTCTACTCTTAAAAAGGAGCCATGTGCACCGTTTCCTATGGTGCACATGGCTCCTTATAAAATGCAAATCCATTTTTTCCGTTTTTCTTCACTGTATACATCGCAGCATCCGCCGCTGCCAGAAGTTCCGTTGCATCCGCTCCGTGTTCCGGCCACACCGCGATTCCGAGACTGACTCCCAGTGTCTCGTCCGCCTCTCCCATTCTGCACGGCTTTTGCAGACGTTCCATCAAACCAGATGCATATCGCTCTATGACCCTGTAATCGCCGCAGTCGATCAGTGCTACAAACTCATCTCCTGCCAGGCGGTACGGTGTGAAATGGCCATCCTCCACCGCCAGCGACCGAAGTGCCACTTCGCGCAGCACCTCGTCCCCTGTATTGTGTCCGTAGGTGTCGTTCACCCGCTTAAAATTATCCAGATCATACATAAAAACCGTAAATTCTTCCCCGGAGACAATCCGCTGCCTGATATCTTCCATAAAGACACTACGGTTCTTAAGGTGTGTCAGTACATCATAATGTGCACTGTAAGACAGTTTTTCGTTTGCCCTGGTAATCACTTCGTTCATTTTGCGTCGGCGCATATTGTCCACCGCCAGCCATACCACCATTGCCAACGCCACGGCAGCAATCACCAGCGTTGCCCTGATCGTATCCCGGTTCTTTTCCCAGAAGGTCTCCCTGTGATTGATGATGACTGCATCCCCGGGAAGCTTTGATGCACTGATTCCAAACCTGCGCATCACATTTTCATCAAAGCAATATACCTTCGGCGGCTCCATCACAATGGAGATCCCTGCACAATCCGTGCCCTCCAGTATCTGCACCGCCATTTCTCCTGCCCTTTTTCCCATCTGTTCCTGCGAGACAATCTCGCCGCCTAAAAATCCTTTTCCCATACCGTGCGAGACAATTGAAAACATCGGAATCTGCGCCACATCACTCAGCATCTGGATCGCTTCCGCCGCCGCGTACACATTCCCGTCGCCATCCCTGCTGCACATAATATAGACCAGAATGCTCTCCTCCCCCAGCGCAGCAACCTGTCTTTTTAATTCTTCCTGGGAGAGCTTTGAAGCGTCGATCTCTACAAAGTCCAACTCTGGAAAAACAGTATCGTAATACTGGAATTCCTTGCGTTCGCCCTCTCCGGTCACCGTATCATCCAGTATTCCTACCACCTGTCTTGCATCCGGATACAGCTTCTTTGCCAGCGTGATCGTATTCTCATAAGAGAGCGTCTCAACCACGCCCGTCACAAGCGGGTCTGCTGCCGCCTTCTTCGCCAGTTCCCCGTCATTGACTCCCTCAAAAACAACCGGCGTCTGCGCAAACAGCTCATCCCGATACGTCATTGCAAACTGAAACGCCGCATCATCTCCTACAATCACAACATCATACGCCGGAACCATCTTCAGATAGTATGTTAGCGTCTGGTAAAATAGCTGTTCACTCTCCGCCGTCTCGACATTTTTGGTATCCATAAACTGATAATCCAGCTGTACACCAGCGCCCAATGCTTCTTTTATACCGCGAATCTGTTCCGGAACCGTCTCCCATGCATAGGAATAAGAACTGATAAATAATACCCTGCCGGTGATTTCCCCAGCGTCCGGTACCAGTTCTTCTGCATATGCCGGAATGCCTCCCACACAGATAAGAAGTGCAATAGCAAAAAAAATCCGATACCCTTTTTGAATCCATCGACGTTCTATCACAGACACTCCTCCTCCCTATCCGTATATCAAAATTTTCCACCCTCCCGCTTCTATTGTCAATATTTTTTCACTGTTTTTTTACGGTTTTCTGATATTTTACAACCGCCGGATCCGTCATCTGCAGCGTCCTCTTCCACTCCCTGCTTTCCCCCACTTTCTGCACCGCGGAACGGTTCTTATACAAAAAGCGCGTCAGATTATAACAGTCCACCCAGATCTCGTTGTTTCCCTCTTTCTGCGACTCGTCAAAGATCAGCTGCAGCCCGAAATGCAGATGAACCGTGTCTATGTTGTTGACATTTTCCTTCGTGCTGTACCCGGTATGCCCCATATAGCCGATCACATCCCCTGCCGTCACGACATCGCCCTCCTTCAACTGTTCCCGGTACGGATAGTTCTGGCGCAGATGCGCATAATAATAGTAGCGCTTCCCGTCAAAGCTGCGGATGCCGATGCGCCATCCGCCGTACTGGTTCCAACCGATCGCTTCTACGTAGCCGGATTCTACGGCGATGATTGGGGTTCCGACCTGCCCCATCATATCATGTCCCAGATGTTGTCTTTGATATCCATAGCTTCTTGACACCCCGAAATCATCATAATCACTGTACTCAAACCCTTTTGCGATCGGTGAAAATGCTTTCAGACCATACTTTTTTACATATGACCCCTCCTCCTTTTCCTGGATCTCATATTCACCGACCATACCGCCAAGAACCGCTCCGTATGCCTCCCTGTAATAGGAAAACATCTTCATATCTGCGGTCATATGCTCCATCGTATCCTCCCCGCAGAGAATTTTTTCAGCAGCGGTACGCATGTCCTCCGTTGCTCCGGCTCCAAAATCTCCGCCGTTCTTTGCCCCGACGTACGCCAGAAGATCAATCCAGTCAAGATGCTGCTTTTCTCCGTAACTGCTTATGTCATACTCGTATGCCCTAGACAATGCCTCATACGACACATTAAAATCTACCCATTTGATATAGCCGTCCGCCGTTGTTTCCACGGCTGATTTTTGCGGCAGCTTTCCATTCTCCCAGAGGATTGCTCCCATCAAAAAAAGCAATGCCGCCTCAAGGATCACGGCCGAGCGGATCCGCCTGCTTCTCTCCATTCCTTTCTGTTCCGTTTTCCATTCCTCACTGTCATGGTCGTTTTGTTCATTATATAAAAAAAGACTGCAGACTATTCCCGTCTGCAATCTTTACAGATACCGTATAATATAGAATTTTTGCACTGTAGCTGAAATCCGTGGTCCTTTTGGATGTGCTCTGCAATCTCATCCATAAATCCGCAGTCGAGATGAATGATGCATCCACATTTGACACATTTCAGATGAAGATGCTCCTCGCAGTGCTGTCCCAGTTCCACGTACTGATACACTGCCTTGCCTCCCGCCTCCGCCACATATTTCATGACGGTACCATCTGTGGCAAGCTTATCCAGATAACGGTAAATCGTCGTGATATTGACGGCATCGCCATTTCGCTTCAGATATTGATCGATATCCGCCGCTGTCACGGTCCGGTCACTGTTGCTTTTTAAAAAATCAAGAATCTTTCTGCGGCTGTTTGTCGCATATCCACTTCCTGCCATCTCATCCCTCCGCAACTGCATCTATTTTCATTATATCATCTTTTCTGCGCCGACTTCTGCGCATCCGAAGTTCCGCAGGAACTTCTAATATGAACTCGTCAGAGTTCATTATATCAACTACGCTTCGGCAAAAGTCCGGAAAAACTCCGTTTTCCCGGACTCGCGGGCATGTTCACATGGAACATATCCGCCCGACGCATGCAAGCATGCGCGTCCGTCTTTGCTCCATGCTCACTTTTGCCTTCGCGAACATTATATCACATTTTTACGCTTCGGCAAAAGTCTGTGAAACCATATCCCTGTCTCCTAAAATACAATTCCACATGCTTCAATCATGACACCCCAGAGCACACCGAGCACATACATGGTAGCGATGATGGCCGCATTCTGCTTATAGTCGCGGTTCAGCCGGAACAGTATCAGAAATCCCACACCGGCATTCACCAAAAGTCCTGCCATCATGGCGCCCGACCGGATAATTCCATCCAGATACAACTGTGTGATTACAACGGACGACGCACAGTTCGGGATCAGCCCCACGAGGGCAGCAATCAGCTCTCCCACAACCGGAAGTCCGGAAAACAGTCCCGCCAGCGTTTCCTCTCCGATCAGCCCGATCACACCGTTTAATACCAGTGAAATCAGGAAAATAAAACAAAAGATCTTTACCGTATGCTTAAACGCGGAAACCACAATCCCATCCTCGCAATGACAATGCTCCTCCTCACACACGACATGAATATCCATCTCTTTTTCCTGCTTCTTCAAAAGTCTCACATATACCAGTTCCACGATCAGACCGGACAACACGGCAATGATCACCTTACTGCCAAGAATTTTCACAATCGTCGCCACCGGCACCGACTCCGAAATCAGAATCGGGAGCATCTCATCCGAAGTGGACAAATAGATGGCGACCAGCGTTCCGACTGTAATGACTCTTCCGGCAAAAAGACTCGATGCCGCTGCCGAAAACCCGCACTGCGGAATCACACCGAGCAGACCGCCCCACACAGGTCCCCATTTTCCAGCGGACTGTATCTTCCGGCTCAGCCTGCTTCCCGTATGATGTTCCAATGCCTCCATAAAAAGATAGGTCAAAAATAAAAACGGCAAAAGCCTGACGCTGTCAAGCACTGTATCCAATAATACATCCAGCATAAAATCATTCCTCCCTGGCGCTGTCATAGCGCTTCCCAATGCGTCATCCCACCTGCATGCCGCACACATTTGCAAATCATTCGTTTTTGCAATCCGCATGCATTTGCAAATCATTTGCATTTTGTATTATACATGGATATGGAGCTTTGTCAAGCTTTTTATCATTTTCTTGCAAGTGCCGCATTGATGCCATACTGCTGCCCGGCTATAATTCTCTCCACTTCTTTGCGCTTGCATTCTGCACAAAGCAGGAATCGGAATCCTTCCTGGCTCATATTTGAAATCCATCCAGATACCCTCTGTCCAGATACAGTTCTCTTAATTTTTCGCGGTACACTTCCTTTGTATTGTACGGTCTGCCAAAATGAATTCCGTCCGAAAACTGGTCCGCCGGATAATAGGTAATTTCAGAAAAATAATCCGGGAAAAGCCGCTCCAATCCCCGTGTTTCAAAATCCTGCCGGATCTGCTCCACCTGCTTGCGGCGCGCCGGTGTATCTGCCAGCGGATCGGGGATCAGATAGCATGCCACCCCCTGCGTGTCGCACAATTCGTAAATTTTCCGCAGATAGCGCTCTGCCAGATCAGACATGCCGTCTGTCCGGTCATCTCCGCTTTTCCCCTTCTTCGCCGCTTCCTCCCGCTCCTTCACATAATTCAAATACAGCTTGCGGTTTACCGCCGAACCGGCGATCAGTTCTGCCACCGGCTTTTTCAGGAAAAAGCTTCCGAACGTCTCCTCCATTTCCTCTGCGGTCTCCTCGTCAAGTTCGCCCAGCAGATCCGCCTGCAAAAACGGAAGAACCACATAAGAATAGCTGTATGTGGCATCAATCGACGTCTGAAGCAGATCCGGTCCCGTCATCAGCCAGACTTCCGAGACATTCTCATGCGTCTCCAGAAATTCTTTTACCAGAAGATATTCCCCCGCCATGGTCAGCGCGCGGTTATTTCCGACCAGACAGTATTGTTGATTACAATCAAAAAACGCTTCCGTCATCTGTGCGCAGACACTGTCACCGACCAACAGCTTCGTGTAACTGCCCGGCGTTCTGCTCTTTGCAAGATACGCAGCCACTTCCCGCTCGGCTCCCTCCTCGTAATCACTGCTGTCCGTCAACGTGGCAAACACACCGCGAAATCTCTCCGTCGCCGACAACAGATCAAAGGTCAGAAGCAGTACCGCAAATATTCCTAAAAAGGCGATCAACTTTTTTGTAAAACGCTTCATGCCTTCCTCCTAAAATTGAAAATAAAGAAACTCCGCCGCCGCTCTTCCGTAATTCTGCAGCAACAGCACGACAAATCCCAGAAGAACCAGCATGTAAATACTCCAGCGAATCACAAGCACCTGCTTTGCAAGCCAGGCACGTATGGAAATCCCGGATTCATGCAGGATATCCACTACAAGCAGAACTCCGATGGCAAATGCCAGCTGATACACCTCCAGTCTGCAAAGCCCCATGCCAAATAATGTGCCATCGGTAAACTGTCCCAGCCAGTTACCATTTTGCACAATCCGCCGAAGCATCGCCACAGCTCGTCCCAAATGATCTGCCCTGAAAAAAAGCCACGCAAAATCCGTGAGGATAAATGTCACACAAATCCGGGTAGCGCGCGTCAGTCCCTGCATTTTTTCCGAAAAAAAACGTATCTTTTTCTCCGGCAGCCTCTTTTGCGCGGCCTCACTTACATATCTGATGCCTCTGCCAGCCACCTGATAGCTTCCATGGATTGCTCCCCACACCACATAGTGCCAGCCTGCGCCATGCCAGAGCCCGCTGACAAGAAATGTTATCATCAGGTTTACAGCGGTTCTCCCACTGCTGCCGCGGCTTCCTCCCAGCGGGAAATACAGATAGTCGCGGAACCAGCTCGAGAGACTGATATGCCATCGTCTCCAGAATTCCCGGCAATTCACTGCAAAATAGGGCTGTCGGAAATTATCCATCAGGCGGATGCCAAGCACCTGCGCCGCCCCGATGGCAATATGGCTGTAACCGCCGAAATCACAGTAGATCTGTACCGCAAACAGCACCGTGGCAAACACAAGCATGCCGGAGGAATAATTCCGGTAATCCTGATAGACCTGATCGACCAGAATCGCAGCACGATCCGCAATCCACATTTTTTCAAAATACCCCCACAGCATCAGAAGCAGTCCGTCCTTTACCCTGTCATAGTCAAACTCTGCCGGCTCCCGCAGCTGTGCAAGCAGACTGCTGCTCCGCTCGATCGGCCCCGCAACAAGCTGCGGGAAAAATGACACAAACAGCGCAAAACGCAGGAAACTTTTTTCCGCTTCTGTCTTCCCTTTCCAGACATCGATCAGGTACCCGATGGTCTGGAACGTGTAAAAAGATATTCCGACCGGAAGAATGAGATCCGGCACCCTTAACGCCCGCACGCTTCCCACCGCACGGAGCAATTCGTTGATATTCTGCACTGCAAAAGCAGAATATTTGAAAAAAAAGAGGATTCCGACACACACAAGCTCGCTGCCGGTCAGCACCGCCAGACGTCTCTTCCCTTGTCGTACTTTATTTTGTGCCAGCAAAAGTCCGCCCCCATAACCGATTGCGGTCACAAGCAGAATCAGACAGCCATACTGCACATTCCAGCTCATATAAAAATAATAGCTCGCCACAAGCAGCCATAACTGTTTTGCCCTCTTTGGTATCAGAAAATACATTCCCGTCACCAGCGGGAAAAACAAAAGGAATGAAAACGAATGAAACAGCACTTAATTCTCCTCTCATGAAATCAACAGATGCCTTTCCTAAAATCCTTTGACGCAATACCCGTCAGCAAATTTTCTCAATCCGGCGTTCTTTGTATTTGCAAAAAGGAGACACGGTCTTCACTTGCCATGTCTCCTCTGTCTAATGCTTTTTGTTGTGATGTTCCTACAGCATCTTAATGCGCTCTAACGCTGCCAGTGTATTCTCATAGCTTCCGAATGCCGTCAACCGGAAATATCCCTCACCGCTCGGTCCGAATCCGGAACCAGGTGTTCCAACCACGTTGGCGCGTGCGAGCAGATCGTCAAAGAATTCCCAGGATGTCATCTCTCCTGGTGTCTTCAGCCAGATATACGGCGCATTCACACCACCGAACACCGTGTAACCGGCATCCCTTAATCCCTGCTTGATCGCTTTCGCATTCTTCATATAGTAAGCAACCTGCTCTTTTAACTGTGTCTTTCCTGCCTCGGAATAAACAGCCTCTCCTGCCCGCTGCACAATGTACGGCGCACCGTTGAACTTGGTTCCGTGACGTCTTGCCCACATAGCATTCAGCGATACCTCACCGCACTTTAATTCCTTCGGAACAACCGTATAACCCAGACGCACCCCGGTAAAACCGGCATTCTTAGAGAAACTCTTCAGTTCAATCGCACAGGTCTTGGCACCCTCACACTCATAGATGGAGTGCGCCACATTTTCCTCTGAAATATAAGCCTCATACGCTGCATCGTAAATAATGACCGCTTTGTTCTTATTTGCATAATCTACCCAGCCCTGCAGCTGATCTTTTGTGATGGTGGTACCGGTCGGATTGTTCGGCAGACACAGATAGATGATATCCGGTGTCTCTTTCGGAAACTCCGGCACAAAATTATTCTCCATCGTACACGGCATGTAGATCACATCGCTCCACATCTCCGTCTCCGGATCATAAGTACCGGTACGTCCCGCCATAACATTGGAATCCACATATACCGGGTAGACCGGATCACACACTGCAATGCGGTTATTCTGTGCAAAAATCTCCTGAATATTACCGGAATCGCTCTTTGCTCCGTCCGATACAAAAATTTCATCAACCGTAATATCGCATCCTCTTGCCTGATAATCGTTCTTCACGATTGCGCTGCGCAGAAATTCATATCCCAGATCCGGTGCATATCCGTGAAAAGTCTCCGCATGCCCCATCTCATCGACGGCTTTATGCATAGCTTCAATAATTGCCGGTGCAATCGGCTGTGTCACGTCACCGATGCCAAGGCGGATAATCTTTTTGTCCGGATTTGCTTCGCTGTAGGCATTTACCTTCTTTGCAATCGTACTGAAAAGGTAGCTTCCCGGAAGTTTCTGATAATTATCATTGATCTTGTACATGTCTCTCTCCTTATTCCTTCCATGCAGAATTCGTTCTCTTTCAAAATGTCGCCAACGACACAACGCATTGCCACTCTCTGTCACCCATTATCTCATACTTAAATCCAATCCGCAAGCACTTTTTGATTCCTGGTAAACAAAATTCTCCTGTCTGCGACTTTTCCTATTCGCACGGGTATGCATCCCCGCGGAGCGTTTTTGTATAACAGGAACGATATTTCCTATTACAAAAAAAGGACCGCCGCATCTGCGGCAATCCTCTCTCTCACTCATCAGGCAAGCAAACTTAAAATCATCTGGGCTGTTTCTGTCAGACCGGTTCCATTATCCATGCTGCGTTTCTGTATGTACCGATGCGCCTCTTCCTCCGACAGATTGTTACGTTCCATCAGAAGTGCTTTTGCCTCATTTATCAGCTCCTGTTCCTCCTTCGTGCGCTCCTTCGGAATCTGCTTCAACTTTTTTCTGCGCCTGGTGATGGTATATTCCATCATCTCCACCGTATCTAACAGCTCGTTTACCTTAAGCGGCGTGGCAAGGCAGACCAGATTCTCCACATCCCGGTTTCCACAGTTTGCAGGAGACGCAACCAACAGCATTTCAAATTGTACCGGCAGATATTCGTGCAGTTCTGTGTACATCATATCCACAAAACGATACCCGCACACGACAATCCCGCCGCCAAGTTCACCGGCGCTCTGTAACACCTGCGCTCCGGTGCTGCAGACTGCATCGACATGATGACCGTTCTGCATCAGTATTTTTTTGATATTGCGGGCATTATCCTGTTTGGGAAATGCAACAATAATATTTGTCAATTCTATCCCCTTTGCATCCAGGCTCTATATTTTATAAAGGTAATTGTCAATTTCCCAGCCTGTCACCTGCGCACGATAATCTGCCCACTCTGCCATCTTTGCCTCGCTGTACTTCTCGCTGATATGTTCGCCAAGTACTTCCCGAATGTAAGGATCTGCCTTAAATGCTTCGACCGCTTCTCCCAGATCCGCCGGAAGTGATTCGATTCCCTGCTTCTTAATCTGCGACAGCCGCATCTCGAATATATTCTCAGTCACGGCAGCCGGCGGATCGATCTGCCGGCGGATTCCATCCAGTCCGGCTTCCAGACACACCGCGAGCGTAAGATACGGGTTTGCTGCCGAATCCGGGCAGCGCAGTTCCACTCTGGTTCTGCTGCCGCGCGATACCGGAATCCGGATCAGCGGACTGCGGTTTGTCATGGACCATGCGATATAAATCGGCGCCTCATATCCCGGGACAAGACGCTTATAGGAATTGACAAGCGGATTGGTAATTGCAGTCATGGCTCTCATATGGTTCATAATGCCGCCGATAAACCAGTAAGCTTCCCTGCTCAGTCCGTTCTCCCCGTCCGGATCGTCAAAAATGTTCCGACCATTCTTGGAAAGCGACATATTCACATGCATTCCGGAACCATTCACCCCGTACTTCGGCTTTGGCATAAAGCTTGCAAACATGCCGTGCCGCTTTGCAATGGTCTTTACCGCAAGCTTGAATGTCATGATATTGTCCGCTGTTTTTAACGCCTCGTCATATTTAAAGTCAATCTCATGCTGCGCCGGTGCTACCTCGTGATGGGACGCCTCTATTTCATAGCCCATATCCTCTAATGTCAGCACCATATCTCTTCTTGCATTCTCCCCGAGATCAACCGGTCCCAGATCAAAATATCCGGCACGCTCCGTGCTCATCGTTGTCGGCTGTCCATCCTCATCCTGATTAAACAGGAAAAATTCACATTCCGGCCCGACATCAAAACGGTATCCCATAGATTCCGCATCTGCCACCGCCTTCTTTAAAGCATACCGCGGATCTCCCTCAAACGGTTTGCGGTCTGCGGTATAAATATCACAGATGATTCTGGCAACTTTTCCCTGCTGTGGCCGCCACGGAAAGATTACAAACGTATCCAGATCCGGATACAGATACATGTCCGACTCTTCAATTCTCACAAATCCCTCAATGGAGGACCCGTCAAACATACATTCATTGTTCAATGCTTTCTCAAGCTGGCTGGACGTGATTGCCACATTCTTGAGTGTCCCGAACATATCGGTAAACTGGAGCCTGATGAACTCCACATCCTCTTCCTCCACGATTCGGATAATATCCTGCTTTGTGTACTTGCTCATTTTCTTCTCCTCCATCTTCCACTGCCATGATCTTTCCTCACTGCCGTGATCTTTTCTCACTGTCGCGGTCTTTCCTCACTGTCGTGATCTTTTCTCACTGTCACGGTCTTTCCTCACTGTCGTGATCTTTTCTCACTGTCAAGTTCCTTCCTCACTGCCGTGATCTTTTCTCACTGTCGCGATTCTTCTCCTGCTATCTGCAATATTCTGTAACTTTTTCAAAAGGCATCGATCCTCCGAACAAATCCAGTGCACTTCCGATCGTCACATTCAGCCTGTCACATCCAAGCTCTCTCAAAAGTGCAAGGTCATCAAAGTCCCGCACTCCGCCGGCATAGGTAACCGGTATCCTGCCCCAGGAGCCAAGCAGACTTGCAAGTTCTCTCTCAATACCGTTTGCCTTACCCTCCACATCGACCGCATGTACTAAAAACTCGTCACACTCACTGCCGAGGCGTTCCAAAAGTTCTGTTGTCACACGTTCCCTCGTATCTTTCTGCCAGCGATCGGTCACAATATAATAACCATCCGCCCGCTTTGCACAGCTTAGATCCAGAACCAGATGTTCTTTTCCGACATTTTTCCTCAATGTTGCAAGCCGTTCATAGTCAATTTTTCCGTCACGAAACACATAGGAGGTGACAATCACATGACTTGCGCCCGCATCCAGAAACTGCTTTGCGTTCGCAGCATCAATGCCTCCTCCGATCTGAAGTCCGCCCGGATACTCCGCAAGCGCCTGCAGGGCCTGTGCCTTTGTCGCCTCATAGTACGCACTGTCTCGCGAATTCAACAGAATGATATGTCCGCCGCGAAGTCCCGCTTCCTTATATAGATGTGCATAATACGCAGCATCCGCTCCGGCGACAAAATTCTCCACTGCCCGGTCTCCCTCATCCGCAAGACTGCTGCCGACAATCTGCTTGACCTTGCCGTTATGTATATCAATACAGGGACGAAACTCCATACTGCCTCCTTATACACTGCTCTCGTAATATAAATTTAGGCAACGTACCCCCTGTAACAGTGGCTCCGTCGCCCACTGCCATCATAGCACACATCTGTCCGTTTGTGAATATTTTTATATATTAGTCTAACTTATCAATATATTTTTTTATCAACTGACACTTATACTACATTGACACACACATTTTTTTTTGCTATTATAGAGAAACTAATATACTTTTTTAACAAACATTTATACAAGGAAAGCGAGGAAAATAAAAATGGGAACAATTATCGGTGAAGGAATTACTTTTGATGATGTGCTTTTGGTTCCACAGTATTCAGAAGTAACTCCGAACATGATTAATTTAACGACACACCTTACCAAAAAGGTCGTGCTCAATATCCCTATGATGAGTGCTGCAATGGATACTGTCACAGAGCACAGAATGGCAATCGCCATGGCCAGACAGGGTGGAATCGGAGTTATTCATAAAAACATGTCGATTCAGCAGCAGGCAGAGGAAGTTGATAAAGTAAAACGTTCAGAGAACGGAGTTATCTCTGATCCATTTTCTCTTTCACCGGAGCATACACTTGATGATGCAGATAAGCTGATGGCGAAGTTCCGCATTTCCGGTGTGCCGATTACAGAAAACGGCAAATTGGTAGGTATTATCACGAACCGTGACTTGAAGTTCGAGACAGATTACTCAAAGAAGATCAAGGAGTCCATGACATCTGAGAATCTCATTACAGCAAAAGAGGGTATCACACTCGAGGAGGCAAAGGCAATTCTCGGAAAAGCCAGAAAAGAGAAGCTTCCTATCGTCGATGATAACATGATGTTGAAGGGACTTATTACAATCAAGGATATCGAGAAGCAGATCAAGTATCCAAATGCAGCCAAGGATGCACAGGGCAGACTTCTCTGTGCCGCAGCCGTTGGTGTTACACCGGATATCTGCGACAGAGTAGACGAGCTTGTAAAGTCCAAGGTAGATGCAATCGTTATCGATACAGCACATGGACATTCTGAGAACGTTCTTAAGACATTTGCTATGATCAAGGAGAAGTATCCGGATCTTGATGTTATCGCTGGTAACGTAGCTACAAAGTCCGGTACACAGGCTATGATCGATGCAGGCGTGGATGCCGTAAAGATCGGTATCGGACCTGGTTCTATCTGTACAACGCGTATCGTAGCCGGTATCGGTGTTCCACAGATTACAGCAATCATGCAGGCATATGAGGCAGCACATGCAGCAGGAATCCCAGTTATCGCAGATGGCGGTATCAAGTATTCCGGCGATATCACAAAGGCACTTGCAGCCGGTGCGAATGTATGTATGATGGGTAGCCTCTTCGCGGGTACGGATGAGAGCCCTGGAGATTTCGAGCTGTATCAGGGAAGAAAATACAAGGTATACCGTGGTATGGGTAGTATCGCAGCGATGGAGAATGGTAGTAAAGACCGTTATTTCCAGGCAAATGCAAAGAAGCTTGTACCGGAAGGTGTCGAAGGTCGTGTGGCATACAAGGGTACGGTTGAAGATACTGTATTCCAGTTGATTGGTGGACTTCGTGCAGGTATGGGTTACTGTGGTGCGAAGACAATCGAGGAGCTTCATGAGAAGGCAGAGTTCGTTGAGATTTCAGCCGCTTCTCTGAAGGAGAGCCATCCACATGATATCCAGATTACAAAGGAAGCACCAAACTACAGTGTGGAGTAATCGGAAAATCTCTATATAAAAATCAGAGACATTCTGTGAGAGAAATCTTGCAGGATGTCTTTTTTATGCATTTTTTTCCGTATGTATGATTGTATCAAATTCTATACAATTATCCCCCAAAAATATATTTACAAATGATAATTGAAATGTTATATTGCGAAATGGATGGTATTCGAGAGAAACTATACTGGGAAATGAATATGGTGCACACCCCTTTGGTCAGAAAGAAGAGGTGATGGTATGAAGATTGGATTGATTGGAGCTGGCAGAATGGGCTTTACGCTCGGCAGACATTTATCCGATTTCGCAAAGTCACATGCAGAGATGCTCTGTGTGGAGGGCTTCTATAGTCGGAATCCGGAGAGTGCGAGAGAGGCAGCGAGATTTACTGGTACGAAATACTATGAAGACATGGAGACATTGGTTCAGGCGTGTGATACTATATTTTTAACGGTTCCGGACGGACAAATCGCGAACGTGGCAGAAGAAATTGCAGCTAGTTCGGTGTGTCTGGATGGAAAAACGATGATTCATACAAGTGGGGCTCTTTCCTCACGTATATTTTCTGGTATGGGTAGTCGCGTAAGCGGGTATTCAATACATCCTATTTATGCAGTGAATTCGAAGACGGATTCCTACATACATTTCCAAGACTGTTACATGACGATTGAAGGCGAAGGAACGAAGACGCAGGAACTCATATGCCTGTTTGAGAAAATGGGACATACGATCCGGCAGATTTCCGCAGACCAAAAGGCGAAATATCATGCATCGGCAGTATTTGCAAGCAATCTGGTGATCGGACTATATAAGATGGGGACAACCCTTCTTCCGGAGTGCGGATTTACACCGGAGGAGGCAGAGCACGCACTGATGCCGCTCTTTGCAAATAATGCAGAGAATATGGAACGCTTTGGCTGCGAGAAAGCATTGACGGGACCGGTCAGCCGCGGCGATGTGGCAACGGTGGAGAAGCATCTGCAGGCACTCGACGGCGATGCGCGTGAGGTGTACCGGCTGCTTTCGAAGCAATTGTGCAATGCGGACAGTCAGGCAATTCAAACTATATTGGATATGAAGGAGTAAACCATGAAAAAAACAGTAACTACTTTTGCAAAGGCAAAGGCTTCCGGCGAGAAGCTTACAATGTTGACAGCGTATGATTATTCGACAGCCAAACTGATGGATGAGGCAGGTGTGGATTCGATTCTGGTCGGCGATTCCCTCGGAAATGTCGTGCTTGGATATGAGGACACAGTTTCCGTAACAATGGAAGATATGATCCATCATGGCGCCGCAGTTGCACGTGGTGCGAAGGAAGCTTTGGTCGTAATCGATATGCCGTTTATGTCTTATCAGACATCGGTCTATGATGCGGTTGTTAATGCGGGACGTCTGATGAAGGAAGGTCGTGCCAATGCAGTGAAATTAGAGGGTGGTGTGGAAGTAGCACCACAGATTAAAGCAATCACACAGGCAGGTATCCCGGTGTGTGCACATATCGGACTTACCCCACAGTCTATCAATGCATTTGGTGGATTCAAAGTACAGGGAAAGACGGAAGCGGCTGCACAGAAGCTGATTGACGATGCGCTGGCTGTACAGGATGCGGGTGCATTTGCAGTGGTACTTGAATGTGTACCGGAGAAGCTGGCTACGCTTGTGACAGAGAAGTTAGATATTCCGACCATCGGTATCGGTGCCGGAAATGGCTGCGACGGACAGGTGCTTGTATATGCAGATATGCTTGGCATGTTCAGTGATTTCACACCGAAGTTTGTGAAGCGTTTCGCAGAGATTGGACCGCAGATGACCGACGGGTTCAAGTCGTATATCAAGGAAGTGAAAGATGGCACATATCCTTCTGCAGAGCATACATATGCGATTGCAGATGATGTAATCGAGAAATTGTACTAAGGTGCGAAAACATTTACGTGTTCTAAAAGAGTTGTACATAATTTCAAATTCCACGCAGACGCGCTCTCGCTCGGTTCAGCACGCAGTGGTACTAAACTCGTGACAACAGGTTGTCACTTGTTAAGTACCAGCGTGCTTCAACGGTCTGCGCTAAAATTTGAATTATGTACAACTCCATATACACCTATTATGTTTTCGTTGCTTTACAATAAAACTTTGAATATTGAAAGGAAGAAATAACATGGAAATCGTAACAACAGTGAAGGAAGTTCGGGATAGAGTCAAGGCTTGGAAGAAGGAAGGCAAGCAGGTTGGTCTGGTGCCGACAATGGGATATCTGCATGAGGGACATAAGAGCCTGATCGACAAGGCAGTTGCAGAAAATGATGCGGTTGTAGTCAGTGTATTTGTCAACCCAATGCAGTTTGGACCGACTGAGGATCTGGCAAGCTACCCAAGAGATTTAGAGGCAGATGCAAAGCTGTGCGAGGCAGCCGGCGCAAGTCTGATATTCCATCCGGAACCGGAGGAAATGTATAAGGACGGTTTCTGTTCTTTCGTTGATATGAACGGACTTACCAACGCACTGTGTGGATTGTCCCGCCCGGTTCATTTCCGTGGTGTATGTACCGTAGTGAATAAGCTGTTCAATATCGTACAGCCGGATAAGGCGTATTTCGGTGAGAAGGATGCACAGCAGCTCGCTGTAATCAAGCGTATGGTTACCGATCTGAACATGGATATCGAAATCGTTGGATGCCCGATCATCCGTGAAGCAGACGGACTTGCAAAGAGCTCCAGAAATACATACCTTTCCCCGGAGTCCAGAAAGCAGGCAGTGATCCTGTCCAAGGCAATCTTCCTTGGTAAGAAGATGGTAGAAGATGGCGAGCGTGACGCAGCGAAGATTAAGAAGGCTATGACCGATCTGATCAACACAATGCCGCTTGCAACGATCGATTATGTGGAGATCGTAGATGGTATGACCATGCAGAGCATCGACACATTGAAGGGTGAAATCCTGTGTGCAATCGCAGTCAACATCGGCGGCGAGGCAAGACTTATTGATAATTTCCACTATACAGTTTAGAGGAGGAAACATGTATGACAGTCAATATGCTGAAAAGTAAAATACATCGCGCAACGGTTAAGCAGGCGGAACTGCAGTACGTCGGCAGCATCACGATTGATGAGACTCTGATGGAGGCGGCTGGCATCTTCGAATATGAGAAGGTGCAGATCGTCGATATCGAAAATGGAAATCGCTTCGAGACGTATGTGATCGCCGGTGAGCGTGAGAGCGGCATGATCTGCTTAAACGGCGCTGCCGCAAGACAGGTGTGTGTCGGAGATAAGATCATCATTATGTGCTATGCAGATATGACGCCGGAAGAGGTACAGACACATAAGCCGAAGGTTGTATTTGTGGATGAGGAGAATAAGATTTCGAGACTGACAAATTACGAGAAACATGGTAGACTAGAGGATATGTAGAACAAATGTGAAGCCAACTGTAATTAACAACATATATTTCAACATGATTCACTTCATATACAATGTATTGAGAGTAAGAAGTTCTAAATGTTCTGATGAACATATGATAAATATGCGCCACCGCCACCAATTCGCCATCCATGGCTCAGTGGTGGCTTGTTTGAACATCGTGTTCAAACATGGCTGGTATAATTACAGAACATTAAGAACTTCTAACTCTCAAACATATCGTATATGAATATGAATCAATATTGAAATATATGTATATATACAGTTTGGCTTCATATTTGCTGGAGAAAATATACCTTGGACTAGGAGGAACATTATGCTTACAGGAAAGAAGATCGTGCTCGGTGTAAGTGGTGGTATCGCAGCCTACAAGATGGCGAATGTTGCAAGCATGCTTTCCAAGCTGCATGCAGACATCCATGTTGTGATGACAGAGAATGCGACACATTTTATCACACCGGAGACATTTGAAGTACTGACAGGAAACCACTGTTATACAGATACATTTGACCGTTGCATGGAACTGCATGTACCGCATATCGCGCTCGGTACGCAGGCGGATGCAATCTTGATCGCACCTGCAAGTGCGGATGTCGTTGGCAAGATCGCGAATGGAATTGCGGATGATATGCTCACGACCTGTGTGCTTCCTGCAACCTGTCCGGTTATGCTTGCCCCATCCATGAATGTACATATGTACGAGAATCCAATCGTGCAGGATAACATGAAGAAGCTTGCCTCCTATGGATATGAAATCATCGAGGCGGACGAAGGATATCTGGCATGCCGGGATATCGGCAAAGGAAAGCTTCCACCAGAGCATGTACTTGTGGATTATATTATCCGTGCCTGCGCAATGGACAAAGACCTTGCAGGTAAGAAGGTGCTTGTGACAGCAGGTGCCACACAGGAGTCCATCGATCCGGTCCGTTATATCACGAATCATTCGACCGGCAAGATGGGGTATGCATTGGCACGTATGGCGGCATTCCGTGGCGCCAAGGTTACACTTGTGGCTGGACCGACGAATCTGGAGGATCCATTGTTTGTCGATATGGTGAAGGTTGTTACAGCGGAAGATATGTATGAGGCAGTGACAAGCCGGAGCGCGGATATGGATATCATCATCAAGGCAGCGGCGGTTGCCGATTACCGTCCGGAAAATGTCAGCGATGAAAAGATCAAAAAGCAGGATGGCAGCATGGCTATTCCACTTACAAGAACAAAGGATATTCTGGCATATCTTGGCGAGCATAAGAAGGACAGACAGTTTATCTGCGGATTTTCTATGGAGACAGAGCATATGGTAGAAAATTCGAAGAAGAAGTTAGAGAAGAAGCATATTGACATGGTTGCTGCGAACAACCTGAAGGTAGAGGGTGCCGGATTCGGCGTGGATACGAATATTATGACACTCATAACAAAAGAGGGAGAAAAAGAACTCCCTCTGATGAGCAAAGAAGATGTCGCAAATGCGATATTGGATGAAATTATAGCAAAGATAAACTAATCATTTGGTATATCATGAAATCTGCCAGCGAGTTCTTCGGTTTTGACGATATTGATAAACGCATGTGAATCAATCGAACGAATCAGAGGAATGAGCTGGCGTTTTGCTTCTGTATTGATGACAGAGTAGATCAAAGTTTTCTCTTTTTCTTCATAACAGCCGATGCCCTGAAACAACGTCGCGTCGTGGTTGGTTGTTTCCCGTATTGCTTTATAGATCTGTTCGGAGTAATCCGAGATGATAAATAATGTTTCTTTTTTGTATCGTTTATAAAGAATCTGAATCGCCTGTGTGCTGCAGAACTGGAAGATGATCGAATAAAGCGCAATCGACCAGCCGAAGAGGTAACCGGCCAGAATCAGCAGCATGACATTTCCAAATAATATATAGTTCCAGGCATCAATTCCTTTGCGCTGGGACAGATAGATGCTGATGAAGTCTGTACCGCCGGTTGTTGTGCCGACATTTAGACACAGACTGATGGCGAATCCGTTGATCAGACCGCCGAACACACTGTTCAGCATGGCGTCCTGTGTAAATACATAGGCAGGCAGTATGTCGACGAAAATACTCGACAGAATGATCGTGAGAATCGAGTAGAGTGTGAATTTCCGTCCGATGAATTTGAACCCGATGTAGACTGGGATGATATTTAACAGGACATTCAGCAGTGTGTATGGAACATGAATGTGCAGGAATTTCTGGAAGATCTCCTGCA
>ERZ773115.1021-NODE-1021-length-27579-cov-139.387662_pt1 | contig 27579 bp, 26 predicted proteins | sample MGYA00511116_ERZ773115 | MGnify/ENA primary metagenome ERZ773115 (study PRJEB29015, sample SAMEA2737869) | human gut metagenome | biome: human gut; feature: human-associated habitat; material: faeces | place: China | collected 2012 ... | reverse complement strand
CAGAGGCAGATGGAGGTATTTCTATCCTCGATGATACCCTCGGTATTGATTGGAAGATTCCTACAGAGCATGCCAATCTCTCTGAGAAAGATACAAAACATGCACTGCTGAAAGACTTTGATTCACCATTCGACATCAATGTAGATTTATACAAATAGTGTCTTATAGCGTAAGCACTCAAATTAGGGCTTAAATTAGAAAGAATTAACTTCGCAGCTGAACTGATATATATAGTTTTTAATTTTTCAATTCTAATCTTTGAAAAATTATGTACAGCAACGAAGATTTGGAAAGATTTTATTTCCAGTACCAGATGAAGGCAATGTTCTACAGTAACAAAACCTAAATAGAGTATAAAGTTAACACCTCTACATGTGGACACTTGCAAAAGTGCTTATACAAAGGGATATGCTCTAAATTGAGCACTAACAGCATGATAGAAATGATTTTTTTAACCTTAGAGAAGAAATTAATTAAATGTCAAATCAAACATCAGATAATAATAAGCGAATAGCGAAGAATACACTTTTTCTTTATGTGAGAATGCTTTTCATGATGTTCATCGGACTTTATACAAGTCGTGTCATTTTGGACAAGTTAGGAGAAGTTGACTTTGGTATATATAATGTGGTGGGTGGATTCGTTACCATGTTTGCCATCATCAGTGGAGCCATGACATCGGCTACACAACGGTTCCTCTCTTTTGAGATAGGAAAAGGAGAGAAGGGCAATGTGAAGGGCATCTTCAGTACGATGGTGTACATCCACATCTTTTTGGCACTGATTATATTGATTGTGGGTGAAATCGCAGGCGTATGGTTTCTGAATACCCACATGAATTTCCCTCCTGATAGATATTATGCAGCCAATTGGGTGTTCCAATTGTCATTGTTGGTATTCATGTTGAATGTCATCAATGTGCCCTATATGGGAGCGTTGATAGCCTATGAGAAGATGTCGGCATTTGCCTATTTCAGCATATTCGATGCTGTCTTTAAGTTGGCGATTTGCTATGTCATCACCATGACCCCGTTTGACAAACTGATAGTCTATGCGGTTCTGATGGCTGCTATCCAGATACTTCTGCTTGGCATGTATTTCTTTTATTGCAAGTTCAAGTTCAAGGAATGCCGATTTACAGGTAAGTTTAATAAGGAATATGGCAAGAATGTCGGTTCGTTCGTCGGTTGGAATCTGATCGGCTCACTGTCTGGCATTGCCAAGGAGCAAGGCGTAAATGTCGTGTTGAATATGTTCTTTGGTCCTGCTGTGAATGCAGCACGAGGAATTGCATATCAGGTTTTGGGCAAATTGAATGGGTTTGTGGCAAATTTCCAAATGGCGATGAATCCTCAAATTATCAAAAGCTATGCAACAGGAGAACGGGAGGCAATGTATAAACTGGTGTTTAGGGGAGCCAAATTCTCATATTTGCTATTGCTCACTCTTTCACTGCCTGTCTTAATCGAAGCTCCCTTGATATTAAGTATATGGCTTAAGCAAGTGCCTGATTACACGGTGATATTTCTACGACTTGCCATTTTTACAGCCTTGCTTAACACATTGTCTAATCCTCTGATTATTTCTATGCATGCTTCAGGCAAAGTGCGAGATTACCAAATAGTGGTTGGAGGACTGTCTTTACTTACCTTGCCTTTGGTATATGTAGGTTTTGCATGTTTTCATTTGGAACCATTCTATGCAATGGTTATAGCCTTTGCCGTGGAAATTCTATGTCATTTGGCTCGTTTATATATGTTGGTTCGAAGCATAGAATTTCCGATGTTGCAATTTTTGAAGGATGTAACGGTTAGGGTATATTTCGTAACAGCTTTGGCTTTCATCCTTCCCCTTATAGTTTATGAAGAGATAGAACTCATGGTTTTGAGATTTATTCTTGTATGTATTACTTCTGTAGCTTCTACTTTGATGTTTGGCTATTATTTAGGATTTGGAGAAGCGGATCGAGTGAAGATAAAAACTAAAATTGTAAGTATAATTAAAAATAAGTTTCATAAGAAATGAATGGATTGACTTTAAGCATGATGCTTCATCTTGGACATACATGCTTTTCATTTTGGCAAAATAGAACGTTTTCCTTGCATAATCTGATAAGTGCATGGTTTTCCATCATAGTATGCTTGGGTTATTTCATTGTTGACACAGGCATATATCAAGCGGTATATGGAATATCGTTAAAATTCCCCTATGAGCCATATATCTTGGAGTTCTTGTTCTATTTGGTTTTCATGTGGCCATTTAGAAATTACAGCACGAAAGATATTCAGATTACAGAGATTCCACATTTCAATAAGAAGATACAGACCATACTGAAGCTTCTTCTTGTAGCATATGGTGTATATTTTGTTCTTTTGTTGAAGGTTGCTCTGTATGTGTATACGCAAGGTATCGGTGAGGCGTATGATTCTTTCCATAATGATGGAGAGTCACTTTATTCTTATTCTAATTTCGAACAAAAGATAGTTTGGATTTGCGGTTCTTTATACGACTGGACATCTCCCATTATATTGTTATATGCTTTATATGGAATTATCTCGAACAAAAATGGATGGAGCAGAAGATTCAACTCTTTTTGTTTGTTGCTTATAGTTATAATGTTTTTTCTAAGTTGTGTTTCTACGGGAAGACGTGGAGGAACATTCTTTTTTATGGTACGTATGTTGTTAGTGTTTGTTCCTTTTTGGTATCAATTTCCAAAGAAGGTAAAAGCCGTAATTATGGGTTACCTACCATGGGTCGTTCTTTTGTTCTTTTTATATGCGGTATCCATGACCTTGTATCGAACTGAAGGCTCTACTTCTGAAACGCCTTTAACTCAAGTTTTACGTTATTTAGGAGAACCTTACCCTCATTTAGGAAATGCATTTTGGAACAAAGTGATTGTGTATCCAATGGGAGCACGATTATTTCCTTTTGTAATAGAGCCAAGTACTATAATTACCAGTACTAAATCCTTGGGAGAGCAACATATAATTTGGGAATCAATAACAGGTGTGCCAATCCTTAATTATAAGACACTATATGGAGATTTCTATGTAGATTTTGGGCCGTATATTCCGTTTGCTGTTATTTTTGTATATTCTTTAATCTTAAAGAGTTTTACCTCTCAAGGAAAAGTGAAATTTGCAGCTTATCCTGTCCTCTATTATTATATAGTCTGGGCATCTACGGCACCATTGTGGTTTAGTATGCGAGATTGGACAGGTGTTAAAAATTTATTGGCTTCCATCATATTATATTACATTATTAAAGCGATCGTAAGAAAATGAATAACATCAGCAAAATCCACGACTGTTATGGCTGTGGCGTATGTGCCACGGCTTGCGGTCGAAAGATTATAGAGATAAGTCTGAATGAGAACGGCTTCTATGAGCCACACATTACGGATGAGGAGCGATGCACGGAGTGTGGCATCTGTACCGAGGTTTGTGCCTACTTGCACGATGACCTCTCTCTCAAAGAAACGGAGATACATCCATACGCCGCATGGAGCAAAGACCATTTGGTAAGAAGAAAATGCTCTTCGGGCGGTGCAGGCTTTGAGATTGGTAAATATCTCTTGGGACAAGGCTATAAGGTTTGTGGTGTTCGCTTTGATGCCGACAAGAACAGAGCCGAGCATTATATCGCTACCACCGTGGAAGAACTTATCCCAAGTGCTGGCAGCAAATACATTCAGAGTTATACCGTGGATGGATTCAAGGCTGTCAACCGCAAAGAGAAATATTTGGTTACAGGTACGCCTTGCCAGATAGACTCCTTCCGCAGATATATCAAGAAGTTCCACTGTGAAGACAACTTTGTGTTGCTCGACTTCTTCTGTCATGGTGTACCCTCCATGTTGGTATGGCAGAAATACACAGAGTGGGCGGAGAAGCAAGTGGGCAAAATCACATACGCTTCTTGGCGCAATAAGTGGACGGGGTGGCACGATTCCTGGGCTATGGGCATAGACGGAGAGGAACATGGCGAGAAAATCGATTGGCACGACTCTTATGATATGTTAATAAGGGAAAAAAAAGTTGTATAGAGTCAAGGCTATCGCAAGGTGACATGTTTTATGCCCTCTTCTTGGGCGATTGTTGCTTGGGGAAACAGTGCTATGAGCATTGCAAATACAAGTTAGACCAGTCGTCAGCAGATATTCGAATAGGCGATCTTTGGGGCACTACTTATAAAGACAATGAGGATGGAGTGAGCGGAGCGGTTGCGTTTACGGCTAAAGGCAATGAAATATTGAAAGCTACCAATTGTGAATTGATAGAGCATGAATTTAGTGTCATATCAGAAGGACAAATGAAGCATCAACCGAAGAGCCCAAAATATTACAAGCAGATTTTGGATTTATTGAAAAACGGAACTATCGAAGCTGCAATACATTATTTAAATAATTATCGAAAGAGACAAAGAAGATTGGGGTATTTAAAAAATCCCATGCGAATTTTCAAGGCATTACTAAGGAGAATAAAATGAAGAAAGTAGGTATTTTAACAACATTCAGACAACCTAACTGGGGGTCTGTTTTGCAAGCGTATGCTTTGCAGCAGGTGATCAATGATTTAGGGTATGACTCCGAACTTATAGATTACAGATATCCTAATAAATTTCATTGGAAACGAGGAAAAAAATGGGGCAAACCTACACCAAAAACATTGAGAAATACTTTAAAAGAATTAAAAGATAAAATATTGATTTTTTTAGGTGTTCGTTCAGCTCCAATGATGGATTTACTCAATTCTTTTATAGATCGAGAAATGAAGGTCTCCAAGCCTATCTTGTCGTACGATGATCTTCATGCCAATCCTCCTATTTATGACATTTATGTTTCAGGTAGTGACCAAATATGGAATCCTAATACGATGTTGGGAGATTTGAGTTATATGTTTGATTTTGCTCCACTTAATAGTAAAAAGATATCTTATGCTTCTTCTTTTTCATGTAAGTCGATTCCTTCAAAGTTAAAAAAGCAATATGAGGAAAGTCTTTCTGATTTTTATGCATTATCTGTACGGGAGAATAATGGAAAGGATATTATCAAGGAACTTTTAGGACGAGATGCGAAGGTCGTATTAGATCCAACCCTTCTAATAACAAGAGTGCATTGGAATGCCATTGCAGATAAGGCTTCTAATGTAAAATTACCAAAGCAATATATTTTATGTTATATGTTGTCTTATACATTTGAGGTTGATAAGCCTATGGGACAGCTACTTCAATTAGTACAAGACAAATGCAAAATGCCAGTTATTGCATTAAACAAAATACCAAACTCCTTTCATGGTGATATAGTGAATTTGCCAAAATCTTATAATAGAGGTATTGAAGAATTCCTTTATCTTATCAAAGAGTCATCAATAATTGTTTCTTCTTCTTTTCATGGAACGGCATTTGCTTTGAATTTTGGAAAGCCTTTGGTTGCAATGGGAGCCAGAAACGAAGATGACAGAGTCCTTTCTTTGTTAAGCAATATGAATATGACCAGGCATTTTGTCTATTCTGACAATATTTCAAGTGCTAATATTGAAGTTTATTATGATGAAAGCAAAGAACAAAGCATATTACATTCTTTACGCACAGATTCCTTAAGCTTCTTGAAAGACAGTTTGGAGTAAACTTTAGATTTCACTTATTCGTAAAAATATGATAGTAAAGATTTTAAAAAAAGTAAAAAGGAAAGTATATGTAGATACCAAACCTTTCTTTAAGATGCTTTTTTATAATAGCATTTGCAAATGGTGGATAATACTCTTTGGTTCACATGATAAGAGAAAATTAAAATATCGTGTCTCGTTATGTCTGATTTTTAAAAACGAAGCCCCCTTCTTGAAAGAGTGGCTAGATTATCACCTAACAGTCGGTGTGGAGCATTTCTATCTCTACAACAACAACTCAGATGATGATTTCAAACGAGTTCTTGAACCATATATAAAAAAGGGAACTGTTGCTTTAATTGATTGGCCATATAACCATTCTCAATTTAAGGCTTACAAACATTGTTATGAAAATTTCCGTAATGAGACTAATTGGATTTCATTTTTGGATGCAGATGAGTTTTTTGTTCCGAAATATGCAGATACCATAGAAGAATGGTTGGCTTCTTTCGATAAATATCCTGCAGTGAACATCCATTGGCGCATGTTTGGAACTGGCGGTCAGTTAAAACATGATTATTCAAAAAATGTTATAGAGCAATATTTTACATGCTTTGACGAACTTTATTCACATGGAAAATGTTTGATAAATACTCGTTATGATATTGCAAGTTTTGATCTATGGCATGTACACCATCATACATATATGAAGTATCCTATAGCTGGAATAAAAATGACTTTGCCTGCTATTAATCAATTTGGGTATATATGTGTAGTGGATAAAACTTGGGGCGGAGGTACGCATAAACAAGATAATGCATCGATGTTGATAAATCATTATTTTACCAAGTCTTGGGACATATATAGTGCTAAGATGCATAGAACGGATGTTCTTTTTAAGAATAATCCTAAAGAAGACTATAATTATTTTTATAAATATGAAATGAAATGCAGAAAAGAGGATTATACAATTCGTAGATTTCTTATCCGCATGAAAATCAATCAAGGACTGATTAGATAAGTATTATGACAACATCATTTATAGGCTATGCCAATGACAAACAAATAAGATATTCATCTTCGTCTGGCGGTATAATAACTGCTGTCATAAAATATTTGTTTGAGGCCAAAAGGATAGATTCTTTTTTAGGGTGTACATTCAATGTTGAAAAATGTTGTTATGAACCAACTCTGATACACTCTTATGCAGATTATGAGTTAGCTGGGTCTGTTTATCAAGAAATGGATCTCATCCCATTTGTTAAGGAACATTTAGCAGAGATAAAGAAAACCATTTTGGTTGTTTGTTCACCATGTTTGGTAAAGGCTTTCAGGAACATTTTGAAAAAAAATGGATTAGAGGCAATAATTATTGATTATTTTTGTTCGGGTCAAACGACAATAGAAGGAACGTATTGTTATTATCGTTTTATGAACATTGCTAAAAAGGATGTGTTGAATATTCGTTATAGAGGTAATGGATGGCCCAATGGAATAGAAATAACATTGCGTTCAGGTGAGATGATAAGGCGAGCAAATTACTCCGAACCGTGGAGCACTATTCATGGATCAGAGTTGTTTCGTCCCAAGCGATGCTTTTATTGTAAGAATGTTGAATCTGAGCATGCCGATATTTCTGTAGGTGATCCTTGGCTGAAAGAGTATATTGACACAGATACAATCGGTAGTTCATTGTTTTTGGTACATTCTGCTTTGGGACAATCAATAGTCCAAGAAATGTCAAGTAACAATAAGATTGTAGTTAAGTCGGTTGATTATGAACTGTTTGAAAAGTCACAAAGACCTTCTCTTCGCAGAAAGAGTATGGTTAGTGACATGAAAAGCTATTATGATTTAGTTATTAAGATCATAAATATAAAATCGTATTCTAAATGGGCAAAAAAGAATCGTAAAAATATGAAGAGACATATATGGATTATGAACCATATTGTTCGTCCATATTCATCAATGAAGAAAATGAGTAAATTTGGTATATTTAAAAAGATAGTTGGAAAGATTAAATCTGGGGGGGCAAGAATCTATTGGAAAAAGAAGATTGGCTCAATCGGGGAAAATTGGTATAAGGGTGAGCATGTAACTATGCAAAATCCACACTGCTTGTTCTTTGGAAATAACGTTGGTATAGGCAAATATACTTACTTTATGCCTTGCTGCAATTTCCTTGGAACCGAGTATCATCCTAAGATAACTGTCGGTGATGGCACATGGATTGGTATTCGCAACAGTTTTGCTGCTATTCATGGTATCACCATAGGTAAGAATGTCCTCTTTGCAGGATATGTACATGTTACTGACCATAGTCATGGTTATGAGGATATTACCAAACCAATATCCAAGCAGCCGTTAATTTCCAAAGGACCAGTTGTTATAGAAGATAATTGTTGGTTAGGATTTAATAGTGAGATACTTTCTGGTGTACATATTGGACGAAATTCCGTGGTAGCTGCTCATGCTGTTGTAACCAAGGATATTCCACCATATAGTATAGTAGCTGGTAATCCTGCTAGAATAGTGAAACAATATAATTTTGAAACACATGAGTGGGAAAAATATAAATAATAAGAAGTATGTCATAATCTCAGGTCTAGATTTGAAGGATAACAATAGAGGTACTGCGGCTTTGGGATATGGTTCCTTTTATTTCCTCAAGGAAAAAGGCTACCTGAAAGATGATGACATTGTCGTAATTTTTAAATACTACAATAATTTCTTGAAGAAAGAGAATACTTCGGGCAAAGAATATTTTGTAGAATGTGATGGCAAACAGGTGAAATGCAAAGAGATTCCTGTTTTCAGAATTGAAAAGAAGCTGTTAGATAAATTTGGGATTCTTTTGCCTTTTACGAGATTTGGACGAATTGTAAGCAATTTGAGATGGGTGGCAGCTATAAATGGAGGTGATGGTTTTTCAGATATATATAGCACACCGACATTTTTGAGCCGTCTGCATGAAACCAATATTGCTATGAAATACCATGTCCCTGTTATTATCCTTCCACAAACCATAGGACCTTTCAAGGAACAAGCCAATAGAGATATTGCAAACAAAATTTTACGTTATGCAAGCAAAATTTTTGTTCGTGACGACAAGTTTGTGGAAGAATTTAAAGAGATGGGATTGAAATATGAAATAACAAAAGACTTGTCTGCCTATATGAAACCACAACCATTTGATATAGACATATTACCAAATGCCGTGGGAATAAATGTGAGTGGACTGACTTATAGTAATACTTTCAGAACGCTTTCAGGGCAATTCTCAACTTATCCATATTTGATTAAGGCAATAATTAAGTACTTCCAAAGCCAAAATGTACCTGTTTATTTGATTCCTCACTCATATAATTATCATCAACCAGAGGAGTCAAATGATGATATGATCGTAATACGAGACCTGTATGGAAAGTTAGAAGATAATACTAACGTTTATGTCGTGGATCGAGACTTGATTTCTCCTCAAGTAAAATATGTCATCTCTCAAATGCAATTCTTCATCGGAACTCGTATGCATGCCAATTTCGCCGCTATTTACACAGGTGTTCCTCTTTTTGGATTGGCTTACAGCTACAAGTTCCAGGGGGCTTTCGAGGCAAATGGAATTTATGATAGTACAGCTATGATAAATAATATAGATGAGAAAGCGTGTGATGCTATTGTCAAGAAAATAGCTGATAAATATAGCGAAAGTTGTGTGGAAAAGGCATAGGTTTAATTGTATAATTTGAAATAATAATATGAAACCAAAAATTGTAGCATTGTATCTTCCTCAGTTTTATTCTTTCCCAGAGAATGATGAATGGTGGGGAAAAGGTTTTACTGAGTGGACTAATGTAGGTAAGGCAAAACCTCTGTTTAAGGGACATCTTCAGCCGCGAGTTCCTGCTGATCTTGGATATTATAATTTGAAAATGCCCGAGGTACGTGAACAACAGGCAGAAATGGCACGTAATGCAGGTGTTGAAGGATTTATGTATTGGCATTATTGGTTTGGTAATGGCAAACGATTGATGTGGGAAGTTTTTGACGAGGTTTTGAAGACAGGAAAACCGGATTATCCATTTTGCTTGGGATGGGCAAATCATTCTTGGTTTGCCAAAAACTGGAATTCTGATGGAACAACAGGAGGAGACAAATTATTGATTGAGCAAACTTATCCTGGTAAAGAAGATTATCGTAAGCATTATGAGTATGTACTCCAAGCGTTTAAAGATCATCGTTATATAAAAATAGATGGAAAACCTTGGTTTCACGTCTATAATCCTACCGATCTGCCTGATGAATTTATTACTCTTTGGAATAAGTGGGCTAAAGAGGATGGATTTAAAGATGGTATTTATTTTACTTGCCGTGTTGATACAGGTCATACTGGAAATTGTGATAAGCAGTATTGGCTTAACAAAGGGTATTCTGCAATATTGCCAGACCGCTTGAAGGATCACTTGAAACAAAGTCAGGTTAATTATGCAGTGAACAGAATAAAGGAAATTGTTAAAGGTTGGATGCATATTCCTGTCTTTTATTGTGATTATGGTAAGATGTATCATTATCTTATCAATAAGCAATATGATTCTGCCGAGGATGTAATACCAACTGTTGTTCCTAACTATGATCATTCTCCAAGAAGTGGAAAGAATGGTTTTATTATGGGTAATGCCACTCCTGAGAATTTTGGCAAGCACTTGAAAGATGTAACAGAAGTTTTGGCAAATAAGAAAAATCCAATTTGTCTTTTAAGATCTTGGAATGAATGGGGTGAGGGAAATTATGTAGAGCCTGATTTACTTTATGGTCATGGCTATTTGGAACAAATTAAAAAGTATTTTGGTTAGATATGACATTTAAATCAGCTTTTTATCGTACATATAACTATCTCAGAATGTTATATGGGGGGGTAAAATTTTCTTCTCTTCCTGATGTAAAATATAGCATTTATTTCAAGAAGTCAAAGGATAGTAAAATCCAAATAGGTAAAGGTTTTACATTTTTTAGTGGAAATGGTTTGAATCCTTTGAGTCCTGGGCGGAAAGGGACTATTTTCACAGAAGGTAATGCCTTGATTTCTATAGGTGACAACGTAGGTATGTCATCTGCAGTTCTTTGGGCAAAGAAAGAAATCATAATTGGTAATAGAGTAACAGTTGGTGCTAATGCTGTAATATTGGATTCTGATTGTCATTCTCTGAACTATCTCGATAGAGGTACAGAGAATGATATGAGGAATTGTAAATGTAAACCGATAATCATAGAAGATGATGTCTTGATAGGAACAGGATCTTATATATTAAAAGGTGTTCATATAGGGGCGAGGTCTATTATTGGTGCCGGTAGCATAGTTACTTCTGATATTCCTGCTGATAGCATAGCAGCAGGTAATCCTGCAAGAGTAATAAGAAAAATTAATCAAAAGTAATAATTATGGTTACAATGTATATTGGTGGTGGCTTGGCGAATAAGATGTTTCAATATGCTTTTTCGCTTGCCATCAAGAAAAAAGGTTATGATGTAGTGTATGACACCATTACCTTCAAGACAGAGTTTGTACATGACAGAGTAGAACTTGATGACATATTTCCAAATGTCAACATGAATAAAATCTCGAAGTCTGATTATTGGGCTGCCGGTAAGCAGAGTAAGTTGGCTCGTCTGGTTAAGCGAATCAGCCCCAAATATATAACTGAACATGCTTATCTTTTCAATGATAAGGTATGGGAACAGATAAAGCCTACTTGTTACTTGGAGAGTAGTTGGCAGGATGAAAACTACTTTGTATCCGCTGCAGATGAGGTTCGTCAAGCTTTTGTTTTCCCGCCATTTGAGGATGAGAGAAACGTAGAGGTTGCGCAAGCAATGGCATCGTCTAATTCTGTGGCTATACATATCCGTAAAGGTGATGGTTATGGTACATGGAATATCTTCAGTAATACTTGTCCGAAAAAATACTATGATAAAGCGTTGGGTTATATAAAGGAGCATGTTGAGAACCCTAAGTTTTTCATCTTTACAGACAGTCCTGATGTAGTTAAGGAGTATCTTGATATAGAAGACTACACTTTGATTAATTGGAATCCAACATCAGGCAAGGGTAACTATTGGGATATGCAGTTGATGAGCTGTGCTAAACATAATGTTATTGCTAACAGTACATACAGTTGGTGGGGAGCATGGCTGAATAGTAACCCTACTAAGATAGTAATTGGTCCTAAATATTGGTTCAATCCAGAGTGTAAGCTAGGAGATATTAATCATGTCGTACCAAATCATTGGGTAAAACTATAATTTTACAGTTATGATAGACAACAGATTAAGCAATAAAATTGCATTTTTTCATATTTTAGGATTGTTGTTAGTGATACCAATCCATATTACCTTGAAAGTAGATCCAGCTTTTGCTCATTTTTTTGTTTCTCCATTTAGGATATTTTGTCATGCGTTTCAGCCTATATATTTCGGTCTTGCAGGTTTCCTTTTTTTCCAAAATTTCAATGAAGATATTTTGGATAAGTGCAAAAACAAAATAATGAATAGGGTAAAATCATTGTTTGTACCATATGTATTATGGAATGTAATGGCTTTTGGTTTATACTTGTTATTGGTTCGGTATGGTATAAAATCGTATCTGGTTGATAATTTTCTGTCCTTATATGCAAGCAAAAATATTTTTGATTTAATATTCCATATTCCTGTAGATGAACATCTTTGGTTTATTCAAGATTTGATAGTTGTCTCTATATTATCTTATCCCCTTTATTATGTTTTAAATAAAAATAAATGGTATAGTCTTTTAGTGTTAGTCATTGCTTCTGTGTTTATCCACCAAACCAAGATGGCTTCAATTACGTCATTTGCAATAGGTGCTTATGTTGGTATAAATAAAAGAGACTTGCTGGTAAGTGCTTGTAAATCAAAAATTCTATGTATTTCATGTATTATAGGTAGTATAGCTGTTATCTTCTTACAGCTTATTTTTACATTTCCAATGAATACATTGTTTATGCTTTCGTGGATAACGGCATTGTCTCTGTGGTACATTTATGATGTAATGCATCTTGACAGAAGGCTGTGTTCTGTAAAAATGGGGGGGGTAAGAAAGTATTTCTTCTTTGTTTATCTAGCTCATGACCCGTTGTTGTCTATAGTATGTCATAAATTATCAGTTTGGTCTGTTCATAGTTTAGAGAACTCGATAATAATTTATTTTTTAGTTTTTATAGGAATAATAACATTAGTAGCATTTTTGGGCTTTCTAACAGATAAGTATTTCCATCGTGTTTTTGCTTTTCTAACAGGAGGAAGATAAAATAATTAGTGTATGAATATAATATTTCTTCATAGAGTATGGCCAGTATATGGCGGTGGTGAGACTGTTACAATATGTCTTGCCAATGAAATGGTAAAACGAGGTTTTAAAGTGCACATTGCCTATTTCAAAGATTCTGATAGTAGTAAGGAAATACCTTTTATTGATGCAAGAATTAAGGCGCATCGTATAGGGAACATTAAATTTAATGAACTATCAGGTGACTTCTTCATAAATAAGACGGATGCTAAAGTAGCTTCCGAAGGTTTAATTTCATTGATCAAGCAGTATGATATTAATATTGTACATAATCAATGGTGGCCAGTAGAGTTTTTACAGGGTGTACATCAGCAAACTAATGCCAAGATAGTAAAAACCTTGCATATGGATGTGGATATTAAAAAAGCGTTTGACTTTTCTGGAGCAAAAGGAAAGATTATAAAGCTGTTCTATCCATTATATCGTATGGCTGAGAAACGGAAAAACATTTGGCGATGCAATAAATATTATAAATATAGTGATTGCTTTAATTTCCTGGCTCCTTGTTTTTTACGTTCTTATGCGTCTTTGAGTGGAAAGCGAGAAGACGATACTAAGCTCAACTTTGTTTATAATCCTTTGGTTTTTAATCAGGCAATATCTCAAGAAGAAAGAAAGAAGAAAGAAAATATTGTACTGGTTGTTGGGCGTCTCAGTGAGCGTCATAAGAAAATAACAAGAATCTTGGAATCTTGGAAAGTTGTGGAGCAAGATTCCAGATTTGCTACATGGAAACTACAAATTGTTGGTGATGGCGAGAGTCGTGGCATGTATGAAGATATTATCAAGAGGAATCATCTGAAACGTGTAGAGATGTTAGGTTTCCGACAACCCCTTCCTTATTATAAGAAAGCTAAAATATTCCTTATGACATCTGCTTATGAAGGATTTAGTATGTCTCTTATAGAAAGTCAACAGAATGGTGTTCCATTAATTGTAATGGATAGTTTCGAATCTCTTCATGAGGTTGTCACCAATGGAGAAAATGGAATCATTGTAAAAGACGGGGATGTAGCAGAATTTACAGAAAATTTAAAGAAATTGATGTTAAATGATAATTTACGTAATCGTCTTGCTGATAAAGGATTGGAAACTTGTCAACGATTTACGGTAAGTAATTTGGTAGATAAATGGGAAACTATATATAATGGATTGATGAAACAATGATACATATATTTGATTTGTTGGGTTCTTATTGCGGTATGCACTATTATGATATCGCGTTTGCTGATGTTTTGCAACAAAGAGGTCATCGATGTTTAGTGCATTCCAATTTTGAACATAAGGGTGTTAGCGAGGTTTATTTTCCCCAATTCTTTAGCTGTAATAAAATACTTGGTTTATTGAGGTTTTTATGTGCATATTTTAGATTTTTTGTTTTTGTTTTGACACATCAGAACGAAAAAATAGTTTATCTAACTTATGGTGAGTTATATGAATTACCTTTTCTTTATGCTTTGGCTTTGTCTAAGAATGGGTGGGTTGATGTACATGAGATACATGCCTTGAAGTATAAAGATGATTCCAAAGTATCAAAAATGTTTGAAGGTTTATATAAAAAACGCATTCATCATGTTATATATCATTCTCAACGTACCTATGATATATTGAAAAATGATCGTCTTGATATGGTATATGTGCCTCATTTCAAATACGTTTTTCAACGCACTTATGATGAAAAGAATATTTCTGAGGATATAAAGAAAAGTTTTTGTTCTACTTTATCTAAATTCCTGTTTTTTGGTAATCTTAGCACAGTAAAAGGTATTGATACTGTTATTGATGTTTTTAAGAAATTAGATAAAACAAATGATTTCGAGTTAGTTATAGCAGGAAAAAATGTGGAGAACATAGACTTCTCCTCGCTAAGAAGTGAAAAGATTAGGATTTTTGACAGGCATATAAATGATGATGAATTAGTTTATCTTTATTCAAAAACTGATTATATTCTTCTGCCTTATAAAAAATCTTCTCAAAGTGGAATTTTTGCGATGGCGGCTTATTTCCATAAAGCCATGATATTGTCTGATATTCCTTATTTTGAGAGTATGATTCAGGAATTCCCAAGTTTTGGATTCATTTCTTCTTTGGCGAAGTATGAGGAATGTGTAGAATCTGTTATTGCAAATCGAAAACAGAATTACTATTCACAGGAAGACTGTGATAGATTCGAAATGAAAAAAGAAATCGATAATTTTGTAAATAATTTCACTAAAAGAAAATAGTTCTTCTTGCGGGAGGCTTCGGTTCTCGTATTTCAGAGGAATCTCAATTCAAGCCAAAGCCAATGATTGAGATTGGTGGTATGCCTATTATGGTCATACTGAGTTTATAATTTGTGCTGGATATAAGCAGGAGTATATCAAGGAGTGGTTTGGTAACAGAATAAACTAGAAAAGTCTACAATGGAAATAGCATTTGTTAGCGTCCGTGGTATTCCTAATAACTACGGAGGTTTTGAGCAGTTTGTTGAGTATATCTCAGTGGGCTTGGTGAAGCGTGGCCATGAGGTTACGATGTATTTTCCTTCTTATCACCCTTATTAGGATGATGGGTACAAGGGTGTAAAAAATCAAACATATCAATCTTTTGGAAAAGATGGATTAAGGAAAAGAAAATTATATATTGATATGGAAGTAATAAAGACTGATATTGAAGGCGTGCTTATCATAGAGCCTCGCCTTTTTAGAGATGCTCGTGGCTATTTCATCGAGAGTTTTAGCGTGCGTGAGTTTAAAGAGGAAGTGGAGCCATTGGTTGGCTACAAGGTGGAGTTCTACCAGGACAACGAGAGCATGAGTTCTTATGGTGTAATGCGAGGCTTGCATTTCCAAAGACCTCCGTTTACACAGAGCAAGTTGGTGAGATGCGTGAAGGGTAGAGTGCTGGATGTTGCCGTAGATATCCGCAAGGGGTCGCCAACATACGGTAAGCATGTGGCGGTGGAACTGACGGAGGATAATCATCGTCAGTTCTTTATTCCTAAGGGCTTTGCGCATGGTTTCGCTGTATTATCGGAAACTGCGGTATTCCAGTATAAGTGCGATAACTTCTATCATCCAGAAGCTGATGGAGGTATCTCTATCTTGGATGAATCTCTTGGTATCGATTGGCGCATTCCTACGGAACATGCTAATCTTTCGGAAAAGGATACAAAGCATGAAGTATTGAAGAACTTTGATAGTCCTTTTGAATACTAAATGTAGATTTATACAAATAAAAACAAATACTAATCATTTAACATTAAGACAATGAAGGGAATAGTATTAGCAGGTGGTAGCGGTACTCGTTTGTATCCTATCACAAAGGGTATCAGCAAGCAGCTGATTCCAATCTTTGATAAACCGATGATTTATTATCCTATCTCGGTTTTGATGTTGGCAGGTATCCGTGAGATACTGATTATCTCAACTCCATTCGACTTGCCTGGTTTCAAACGTCTCTTAGGTGATGGTAGCCAGTTCGGAGTGAAATTCGAGTATGCAGAGCAGCCATCACCAGATGGCTTAGCCCAAGCTTTCATTATCGGTGAGAAATTCATTGGTAATGATTCAGCTTGTCTTGTATTGGGAGATAACATCTTCCATGGTGCAGGTCTTAGCCAGATGCTGCATCAGGCAGTAGTAGATGCTGAGCAGAATAGTAAAGCTACCGTCTTTGGTTATCGTGTAAGCGACCCGGAGCGATATGGTGTGGCTGAGTTTGATGAGCAAGGCAATTGTCTCAGCATCGAGGAGAAGCCAGAGCATCCTAAGAGTAACTATGCAGTGGTGGGCTTGTACTTCTATCCTAACAAGGTAGTGGAAGTAGCCAAGCATATCAAGCCATCTGCTCGTGGTGAGTTGGAAATCACAACGGTGAACCAGGAGTTCTTGAAAGATAAGCAGCTGAAGGTACAGACCATGGCTAGAGGATTCGCTTGGCTCGATACCGGAACCCATGATTCCCTTTCTGAGGCATCCACCTTTATCGAAGTTTTGGAGAAGCGCCAGGGCTTGAAGGTAGCTTGCTTGGAAGGTATCGCCTACCGTCAGGGTTGGATTACGGCCGAGAAACTGCGTGAGGTGGCACAGCCTATGCTCAAAAATGATTATGGAAGATATCTGTTTTCGGTATTGGATGAAGGCAATCAAACATTAAAGAAGAATTTAGAATACTAGGTCATGAATATTTTAGTAACTGGTGCTAACGGTCAGTTGGGAAATGAAATGCGCATCGTTAGCCAAAATACAACAGATCATTATATCTTTACCGATGTCAATCAGGTGGAAGGTTTGGAAACTACTTATCTTGACATCACCGATATGGATGCCATCCGCAAGATGGTGAAGGAGAATGATGTGAAAGCCATTGTGAATTGTGCGGCATGGACCAATGTGGATGCCTGTGAGACTGATGAGAAACTGGCTGCATTGGCAGAAAAACTCAATGCTGATGCTCCTGAGAATCTGGCTAAGGCAATGAAGGAGGTTGATGGCCTACTCATCCAGATTTCTACTGATTATGTGTTTGGTAAGGAACCCTATAATGTGCCATGTAATCCAGACCAGAAGGGAACACCTACTGGTGTATATGGAACTACGAAGCTTCACGGTGAGCAGAAGATCATGGCTACTGGCTGTGACTATGTGATTATCCGTACGGCATGGTTGTATTCTGAGTTTGGTAAGAACTTCTGCAAGACGATGCTCAACTTGACGGTAACCAAGCCACAGTTGAAGGTTGTCTTCGACCAGTGTGGTACTCCTACCTACGCACTCGATCTGGCTAATGCCATCATCACCATATTGGATAAGGTAAAGACTGCCCAGAGCAAGGATGAATATGTTGGAGTATATCATTTCTCAAATGAGGGTGTCTGCTCCTGGTATGATTTCACCCAGATGATTGCAAGAATCGCCGGTCATACGGAATGTGATATCCAACCATGTTATAGCTCTGAGTATCCTTCTCCTGTAACTCGTCCTGCTTATTCCGTATTGGATAAGCGAACCATCAAGGAGACCTTTGGTGTTAAGGTTCCTTATTGGGTGGATTCCTTGGAGAAGTGTATAGCTAATTTGAAAGGAGCAAAGTAATTCTTAATTATAAATTATTAATTGAAATGAAGAATATCGTTATCACGGGCGGTGCTGGTTTCATCGGCTCACACGTAGTAAGGCTTTTCGTGAACAAATATCCTGAGTATCACATCATCAACCTCGATAAGTTGACATACGCAGGCAACCTGGCTAACCTCAAGGACATTGAGGACAAGCCAAACTATACTTTCGTTAAGGGCGACATCTGCGATTTCGACCTGATGTTGAAACTGATGCAGGACTACAAGGTGGATGGCATCATCCATCTCGCTGCCGAGAGCCACGTAGATAGAAGTATCAAGGATCCTTTCACTTTCGCTCATACCAACGTGATGGGTACCCTGTCTCTGCTCCAGGCGGCAAAGATCTACTGGGAGAGTCTTCCTGAGGGTTACGAGGGCAAGCGCTTCTATCACATCTCTACCGATGAGGTGTATGGTGCATTGCAGATGACTCACCCTGAGGGCATTCCTGCTCCTTTCACTACCAAGGCATCCAGCGGTAAGAACCACGAGGCTTACGGCGAGGAGTTCTTCGTAGAGACTACCAAGTACAATCCTCACTCTCCATACTCTGCATCCAAGGCAAGCTCAGACCACTTCGTCCGTGCTTTCCACGATACATACGGTATGCCTACCATCGTAACCAACTGCTCTAACAACTACGGTCCATACCAGTTCCCAGAGAAGTTGATTCCGTTGTTCATCAACAATATCCGTCATCGCAAGCCGTTGCCAGTATATGGTAAGGGTGAGAACGTGCGCGACTGGTTGTATGTAGTGGATCATGCCCGTGCCATCGATATGATTTTCCACAAGGGTAAGATTGCCGAGACTTACAACATCGGCGGTTTCAACGAGTGGAAGAACATCGATATCATCAAGGTGGTAATCAAGACTGTTGATAGATTGCTCGGTCGCCCTGAGGGTGCTGACTTGGATTTGATTACTTATGTAACAGACAGAAAGGGTCACGATATGCGTTATGCTATTGACTCTAGAAAGCTGCAGAAGGAACTCGGTTGGGAGCCATCTCTCCAGTTTGAGGAGGGTATCGAGGAGACCGTAAAATGGTATCTCTTTTCGAAAATCACCCCGTCCCTCTTTACCCTTAAAGAGGGCTCCACCTCTCACCCCGACCCTCTCACCCTCAGGGAAGAGGGAGGAAACCGCTCCTCCTCGTCGCTCGGAACCGCTACGCTTTAAGGTTGGCGGACCATCAAAGGTCTTCGCCAGGTTTATGCGGGCTGGGACCGCCTTACTATAGCTTGCTGAGGTAGGGAATAGCAGTTTATAGTTTATAGTTTACAGTTAATAGTTTATAGTTTACGATTGATTTCGTGGTTATTTGCTGATAACTTGCAGATTTCTTGTTAATTTCTTGGTGGTTTCGAGAAAAAAGCGTAATTTTGGCGGCAGAAGGTGTTAGATATAGAAGGTATTGATTATGAGAGATATGAATAGAATGTCGGCGGAAGATATCGCTAAACTTGGATGAATTAAATAAAGCTGAGATAGAAGAGTTGGATGCCGCTATTGATAAATACAAGAATGTGGATACAAAGACTTTGTCTGAGTTATCTCATGATTCTGCTTGGTATGAGGCATGGGATAAGAATCATAATGCTGTCATGACCTCTCTGAATATTGCAAAAGCAGGTGATGCTTCTAATGAGTTTTTAGAGTATCTTCGGAACAGGAATTAGCGCTATAATCGTTTCAGAGTGTTAAAAAAGAACGTTTTGTTGCTTAAAGATTTGCTTTTTCCAAGAGAAATCTTTATTTTTGCTTTAAAATGGAATTGTTATGAGCAAATATAGATTTAACATAAGCGATTATCATGCCATAGAAAATGCTGATATTCTGGTAGATGGAATAACAGTTTTGGCTGGACCTAATGGAAGTGGCAAAAGTACCATTTCCAAATGGTTGTATTATATGGTGGATGTTGCCACTAGATTCGATGAGTATGTAGACAAGGGTGTAAATGATGAATTCAAACATAGTTTGCAGATTCTTGCACGTGCTATTCGAGAAATATGGGGGTATCGCAGTAGTAGAAGTGAAATCTTGACGTTATCGGCCAATATTGATGCTTTGAAAAAAGAAATTAATGTTGGAGCCGCTGTTGATGAGGTGGCTGAAAAATATAATTCTATAGTAGCCGAGTTTACAGAACAGGTAAGACCTGAGTTTCTTTCGGATGATGTATTTGTCTTAAGAAAGGTGAGGGTTATAAACTATTTAAAGCAATTAATTGAGGATTCTGATAACATTGAAACATTTGATAATTTTGAGAAGAAAATGTTTCAACAGACCGATAAGATGCTTGAAGATTGGGAAAAGCGACTTAGTATGCGCTCTATAAAAGACGTATATAGCTTTATTGAGGAGTATCTTCGTGAAGATGATGTAGCTCCTGAGTCGATGCAACTCTGGGAGGATGATGTCAATATAATCTCTGAGGAGAGTCTGGGTTCATTGTTTAACATAGAACGAGCTATTTATATTGATACTCCTATGGCACTGAATGCCAAAAACTTGGCAGACAATGTGTTCTTGCAGCGTCTTCATAGTAACATGACTCATTCTCTAGGTAGGACTTTGGATAAGTCAAAGATGCTTCTCTTGCGTATCGCTCGATTGCTTAATGGTAAAATCTCACAGAGTGATAGTCTTCTAGGCGAGACAGAACTCTATTACGAACGAAAAGATGAGCATCTTAAATTGCCTGTGGAAAAAATAGCTACTGGTATGAAGACTTTTGCTTATCTTTATCAGTTGATCAAGAATGGATATTTGGATGATAAAACTATCTTGATGATTGATGAACCTGAAGTTCATTTGCATCCGCAGTGGATTGTGGAATATGCCAGACTGCTAGTGTTGATACATAAGACATTGGGAACGAAACTGATTTTGGCTAGTCATGATCCTGACTTTATTGCTGCCATCAAGGCCATTGCCAAAAGAGAAGAGGTGTTGGAGGAGACAAACTTCTACATATCTTCCAGCGAAGAGCAAGAATGTTCTTATCGTTATAACTTTAAGTGGTTAGGTAAAGACATTGAGCCTATTTTCGAATCGTTTAACATAGCTTTGGAAAGGATTCAGCAGTATGGCGACACAGATATTTGACAATGATTTTCTTCATACTCATCCTATCTACCAGAATGTGCATTCCACCTTAGTGGATGTCTCGAACAGAGACTATGCTATGGCTCCTTTTGATAAAAGGATTGAATGCTTGGATATGGATGATTATGAGGCTCACTATATGCAAAATGGTGCTAATGATAGTACGATGGATGCTGTGATTGGTATAGCCAATTATGATAATAATCATAAGAGTGGCTCTAGTCTGCTGATGGTGGAATTGAGATTGGGATATCAGTCAGCCAAGAACATAACGGCATTGAGCTTAAATAATAAGGTTAAGCATACGATGACTCTTTTGAATGCAGCTGAATTTCCGATTTCACAGGATGCTGTTTTTATCTTTAAGGCAGATGTTTGTCAGCAAGCCAAACATAAGTTGGATGCTTTAGGTCATTCCAATACTTCTAGAAGAAGATGGATAGTGATGAGCCCCGATATCTTCGGAAAAGCTTATATCGCAAAAGAAGATATTCCGTATGTTCCATTGCATGACTATAAAGCAGTATTGGCAAACTTTTGTCGTTTGATAGATTCGCATCTTTGGGATGAAGTGGAAAAGGAGTTTGAAACTTGGGGAAGCAAAACATATAGCAGAATTTCTTACATAAGCCAAGAGCGTGAATTGCTGGAAGATATGCTGCGTAATGTTTGGATTAAAATTGAATCAGAGAAAGATAAAGTAGATACAGATACGTGGGATTATATCAGCCTTATCAAGGAGGATTACCCACATATACTTGGTTAGGGGTGCTTTTGCCCCACCTGTCCCTCACCTGCGGTTCTTTTGGGAAGTGTTTGAGTTGTGGGTGATAAGGGCTGATACAAATATGTTTGTATCAATGACTGCATATACCATTGCGTTCTTTTCTTAATCGTCTGACTTCTCTGATTTCTTCATTGATTTCATCAAGCGTGAGCTCTGGGGTTTCACCTCTTTCTGCTGGTTGTCCATACGGACTGTCATTGCTGTCTGTGCCATAAGTCCAAAATGTTTAATTAATAATCATTCTGACTGCAAATATACATCATTATGACGTAAAATATTGAGATAGTATTAATAATTTAATAAAGATCAATAGTTGAATGAATGATATAACTGCAATTTTCGCTTTTCTGAAGTGTTGCCTTGGATATAAGGGGAATATGAGCAGGATGATTGCTGGTATGAGCTGTATTCTTTTGCTTCTAAGCAAGCTCTGCTGGGGCTTTGCTTTGAGGGTATAGAGCGATTGGGGAAGGAGTATCCTGAGGAGTTGAAGTAGAACCCGATAGGGAGGGAACTGCTGATGACTTGGATGGGTAAGGCGCAACAGATTCGCAGGCAGAACATGAAGGTGAATGCTGTGGCTGGTAAGCTCTTCTCGATGCTGAGAGAGGATGGGTTGAGGTGCTGCATTCTGAAAGGGCAGGGGAATGCCTTGATGTATCCGAATCCTTATTCACGTACTCCTGGAGATATTGATGTTTGGATTGATGCCAGTAGGGAGAGGATTATGGAATATGCTCAAAAGAAGTTTGAACTGGAAGATGATATCAGACTGCAGCATCTGGAGACTTCCTTGGATGGTGTGCCTGTAGAGTTGCATTTCTTTCCTTGCTCCATGAATAATCCTATCTATCATGCCAGGTTGCAGAAGTGGTTCAAACGGAATGCGGATTTGCAATGCTCAAATGTTGTTGGGCTGCCCGATGGGGCTGGGGATATTGCTATACCAACGACGGCATTTAATGTTGTTTATCAGCTGACGCATCTGTATCACCATTTCTTTGATGAAGGGATTGGAATGAGGCAAATCATTGATTATTTTCTTGTAGTCAATGATTTCTCAAAAAATGTATTTTTGAATAATAAATCTTCGAAAATCACCCCGTCCCTCTTTTTTGATAAAGCAAGCTGCACTCGGCAATTTGAAAGCGAGCTTTCATTGCACTCATTGGCATCGCTTTTTCCCCTTAAAGAGGGCTCCACCTCTCACCCCGACCCTCTCACCCTCAGGGAAGAGGGAGGAAACCGCCCTACTCGGTGCTGTGATCTTGATTTTTAAGTATCAGATTTGAGACAAAGGTTATAGTTATGTCCGTTTCATCAACAGTTTTTGGTTATCATGTTCAATATCTCTATACGTTGTATAGAATGATAGAGTCTGCTGATTCTAAAGAAGTATTCGTGCCCGAAGGAAGAGAAGATTTAGACATATATTTGAATGACCAAATTATCGAAACCATACAGGTGAAGTGTTATTCTGGGACAATCGTGTATTCTGATCTGTTTTCCAAGGGTAAATCTACTTCTTTGTTTTCTCGTGGTAAGGATAGTTTAGATGAAAATTCAAATGTAAAAATATCATTCGTGGCGGTTGGACATGGCAATGATAAAGGAGTGATTTCTGATAGATTGACGAAGGTGTCCTCTCTTGTAAAGTCGCTCAAAAAAGAGGAAACTCTTCATTTGGATTATGCTTCTTCCAAAGAGCTTGCTGCAAAAATATTATGGCAGTCTAAATCGCAAGGAGAGTTGGAAAATTATGTTGAATCTGTTTTAAAAAATCGATTTCCATCTATTGATCCTTTAATAGTAAAGGATTATTTGGTTCAGTGGATTTGTTATCTTGTGATAAATGAAAAGTCTGCTACTTATGATGATTTATGTTGTCAGGTAGGACAGATTATAGCGTTTTCTGTGCGTCAAAAGGAATTCTTTACTCAATTTGGACTAACAGTAATTCCACTTTTTCAGTCAGTTTGTCAGGAAGATGTTAATTCTGGAATATCTTATTATCAAGGTATATCTGCTAAGGAAATACATATTGCCAAAAATTATGATGTTGTCAGAGAAGAAAAGTTGCAACAACTCTATGAGAAGCTGAAAGACAATAATCTTGTTTTCATAACGGGTGTCTCAGGTTCTGGCAAAAGTAGTTTAGCATATCGTTATTTGAAGATTTGTGGTACTCCTTTACGATACGAGATTAAATATGTAAATCGAAATAACATATCGCAGATTATTGCCACCATCAAAGATATTTCGAAAGGCTTGAAGAGTGAAGCTTTTGTATATTTAGATGTGCTGCCATACGATACTTCATGGATTCAAGTGGTAAATGAAATAGAGGATACTCCTTTGGTTAAATGCTTAGTAACAATCCGGCAGGATGATTGGAATAGGTGTAAAAACAAGGTTAAAGAGAAACTTCATTATTCTACTCTTGCTTTAGATTTAACCGAATCTGAAGCAAAGGATATATTTGATCATCTATGCGAAAGAGGATTGTGCCATATTGATATCTTTGAAGAGGCTTGGAATGAATCCGGACATCCTCAAACATTGCTTGAATATGTGTATTTCCTGACACAAGGTGTTCCTCTAAGGGCAAGAATCTCTGAACAGATAGGAAGACTTGATCATGTAAATGCCTCCTTTCTTCAGTATATATCTGTCTCGAATGTCTTGCAGGGAAATATCTCTGTGAATGCCATTCGGAACTTGTGTCATCTTTCTCCAATGGACCTGTCTCGATGTATAGACCAAATGAAAGGTGAATTCTTTGAGTATAATGGTGAAGGATTTTCTGATGTTCACCCCATTAGAACTCATATCATAGTTGAAGAGATATTTAGGAATTATAGAAATGGATTAGGAGAAATCGGTATGGAATTATTCGAGCATATTAATGAAAACACAAGTCCTTTGTTTCTTATGGCCCTTATAGATGAAGGAAAATATACGCCTGATTCTCTTTTGCGTGAATTGGAGGGTAAGAAGATAAACTCTATGCAAGCGTATATTGTGGCAAGAACATTGGTGTGGTGTGGAGTTAAACATTATATTGATAATAATCAAGCCGCGTTTGATTGGTTAAGGCAAACTGCGCCTCTTTGTTGGCAAGTGTTAGTGCCTGTTAACTTTACGGAAATCGAACTTGAGGAATCTGTTGATAAATTGTTTGGAAGCCATATAGGTATTACTATGGATGATGTAAGAAAAAGATTTTCTTTGCAGACTGAGGTCTATTTCTATTTATGTAAATGGCTTGATAGTTCCATTTCTTTGGAAAAGCCTAAAGAGTGGCGTGACTATTTTTGGTTGGCAAAATTCTTAACGATATGTAATTTGCAGCTTTCTTATAAGCCAGAGTTTGTTGATTTTAAGATAGATGCTAAAGCTCCTAATAATTTGGAAGAGATGGCAGATGTTCTTCTTGGACTGAAACTGGCTGGTTACGATTCTACCACATTTAGTCAACTGGAAGAAAACTTCGTTAAACAATTTCGCATCCAAAATAATATCTTGGAGTTTGATATTTGTGAAAATGAGGTTAAATGTCTTACTTTCTTAGACTATTTTACTGCAGGGAAACAATTTGAAAATGGAGATGGAGATATAATGCATCGCATTAATCTGCATCATATTGATTTGCTGAGAAAAGCATTTCCAAATGCAGATGTATATCATTCAGAGATCATAAAAGATGAGATTTTTGAAGATATAGATTTGACTTTTGAAAAGCATATTAGTAGAGAAAAGTTACCGCTTGATGATATGCAAGAACCGCTCACAATGATAGTGCATTTGTATGAAAAAAGCTATGTTCTTCCTTCCAGAAAGGCTTATTGTGATCAATTGATAACTTTGCGTAAGCTATTTGTTGATGTAATAAAAGAATATTGGCAAGGCATTGATGACATTCATCGAGTTGGAAAGGCGTACAATGCCGAAATGGATCAAGTTTCTTATGATGTGTGTGATAAGATTTTAAATACTCACATAGAATTGCCTGCAACTGAAATAAATAGATTCGGATTAGGTTATGAAATTAACAAAAAGGAGAATGAAGACCAAAGTGCAAAAGATAATTGGAAGAAATTAAACTCCTTGTATTCTCATTATTCTACTGATTTGACAATCTTCTTCAGACAGTGTTACCAGCCTTCAGGTGGCTTCATCAATGATGTTCAAAGAATGACGATGATATTGCTGGATGCACAGGATAAGTTGAAAAAATTGCAAAGCTTATTTCATCAGGTTTTTGATAGTTATGTTGATGTCGTTGAGATCAAGCAACTTGATGAGAGAGAAAAACAGCAGATGACGTGCCTTATTGCAGTTTATAATTGGTTAGCTCAAAACCAGCCTTATATGTCTTGCAGGCAGTTATTAAAGCAGATAAAACCAAAGAAACTGACGGCTACTCAAACATCTGAAGTCAACAATGAGGTTATAGATAATCCGTCTCAAACTATAGTTGACTCTATTGAAGATTTGGAAAATCTTCGGAATATGCAATTGAGAGATATTTATAATAGATGCTCTCATCTTGATGACTTATCTATCCAAATCGTTGATAAGTATATAAAACGCTATGATGATACTATAGAGAGTATGAGAAATTGTAGTTTATAGTTAACTGTATTTTGCTGCTATCGTCAAAATAGATAACGATAGGTTGGCAAGAAAAATAAAGTCCTTACTTAACTCTCTGCTATTGAAGAGAATGAAGCAGTTGGAAAACAATCAAAAGACAATATGAGGTTATCTTGTGATCCCAATGAAATCTTGTGGTATGCGATGAGTTCTCCTTTTCGACGGGAGATGAAGGCCAAGGCACTCTTGGATGCTCACCATATAGAGAATTTTATCCCGATGAAGAAAAGACAGGAGATTCGGGATGGTGAAATCGTGACGTGGGAGGAGCCGGCTATCCACAACTTTGTCTTCGTGCATGACAGCTACAATGGCATCATGAAAGTGAAGAAGGGGCTGGACATCCTGCAGTTCATTCTAAATCCCTTGTCTCCGATAGTTGTGCCACAGAGACAGATGGATGACTTCATCCGTCTTTACGAGTCGGACGGTTATGACGAGCCCGAGTTTCTCACTCCCCAGACGATGGGGCAGCTTCGGAAGAATGCAAGGGTGGTCATCGGCGATGGCCCACTTGCTGGCATCTCTGGTTATTACCAGCGAGTGAAGGGGGCGAAGGACAAGCGCTTCATAGTGTTGATAGAGGGCTTGATAGCAATGGCATGCAGCGTGGAGTGTAAGTTCGTGAAAGTAAAGTAGGTATGAAGTTCAGCTTACTGTTAAAAGATATAAAAAACTTGCGAAATCCATAATTTATATCTATTTTTGCATCATGAATCTCACTCTTTTGTTAGAGATGAGGATAAAAAAAATGAAATATTGTAATGCGGAATTCTCTAAGTACTTGAATCACAGTGGTAAAACTGAGATTTGAGGAACCTAAGGAATGCATATTCAGTAATATTTATACTATGACTCAACAATTATCTTTAGCTTCAGCAATTACAAGAAACTAGGCAAGAGCTTACTGATACAAAGAGAAAGCTGAAAACTGCTGAGACCCTGTTGG
>ERZ773115.1019-NODE-1019-length-27596-cov-27.436585_pt1 | contig 27596 bp, 29 predicted proteins | sample MGYA00511116_ERZ773115 | MGnify/ENA primary metagenome ERZ773115 (study PRJEB29015, sample SAMEA2737869) | human gut metagenome | biome: human gut; feature: human-associated habitat; material: faeces | place: China | collected 2012 ... | reverse complement strand
CTTTTCTGGCACTTCCATTAATGATTACAATTTTCATGCGTGTATCCTCCAACTTCCAATTGTTTTAATTCTTCTCAGTTCCACCTTCTTGCCCTTCGGACAAGAAGTATCCCCCGCTCAAAGAGCTAGGTCAATTCAAATCTTCTATTGCTTTCAGCCTCTGCTGAAGACTGAAAGTTACCTTCGCTTTACTATTTCTAATAGTTTTCTCACATAATCATCTGCGTGGTTTATTGAAAACTCTCCATGATTCATATTAGGAAGAACTTGTATAAAACTATCCTGCAATTTTTCATGAATGATTTTAGCAGATTTTTTCATTGATTGCTTTTCTTTTTCTCCAACATAAATTTGAACGGTTGCTTCACACTCTCCAATGCCATCTTTTAGTGAATATACTGAGTTTTCCTGTAAAAAGGCAATCATATCACTCTTTCTAATAGCACAAGTATCTTTGTAATATTCATCAAACAAATTCGACTTTATTCGTAGTGATTTGAATTGCAATTTTGAAAACCACTTATACTTTATTAAGCCATAGCAACTTCCAAACGCCGGTTTAATCATAGAATATGTAAATTTTGAAGGTATCACAAGTACACTTTCCACTATTGCATACTTACATATATCTTTGCGTTGAGATAAAATTTCAAGCAAAATCTGCCCTCCAAGCGATAGTCCTCCCATCATTAAAACAGAACCGCCCAATTTGCTATTTACAAATTCTATAATATCCAAAGCATTATTCTCTATCGTTGTAAACTGCTTATCACATCCTGCATGACCATCTAATATAGGCAAAACCACATGATAATCTGTTTGAAGTCTTTCAGCAACCTCTTTGTAATTCCACCATGATAAACCGCCTCCGTGTAAGAGGATAATTACATCGCTGTTTTCTTTTCCATATTCTACATAATTCAACCTCTTTCACCTCGCTGTAAACTTCCGATTTCTCAGTTTCAAAAATTGGAATTTGTCTCTTTCTTACCCATTAGCAATCTGAACCAATTTATCAATTATAACTTGTGGTATCTCGCTATTTTCATAACCTTGTTTAATAGATTCGATTGCATTATCTATATCGTTATTCTTTGCATATAAAAACGCTCTGATATGACACATATACGGAACATATATATGGGGTAAAGTTACTATCCTCTGATTAAGAACAGTAATGGCATCATCAACTGTTTGTACATTATTTATCCACTCTCTTATCAGTGGGATATTTTTATCTATCACATTTTTTATATATTCCAATGCAAATTCTATATCGGACGTGTAGGTAGGTATTTGATATTGAAAACTTGTGCATTTCCTTGGATTATAAAATTCTTCCTTTGTATATCCACAGTCTTGTTCTCTTTCATCCTCTATGTGATTATACCAAGCATCAGCAATGTGTATTTTTACAGAACTTTCTGTCCGATGCCATGTCAACTTATTTTTACTATTGATATCAGGGATAAAATCATAATTATATCCCCAGCGCAAGTATATGTGATTTCCTCTTGGATAACATAATTCGACCACAAAACGCCGATTAGCACTCCATTCAGAGTGCCATTTTTTTATCTTTTCATTATATTTCAACCCGAATTCTTCTGACAACCTTCGAGATATGTATTCATCATAAAGTTCTCTTTTAATATATTCATCACCATGTAAAAACTTATCTTTATACTCTTCTTGTGATAATATTTCATTTGATTCCCTTTTTTTTGAGCAAAAACCCTTACTCAATACATCAAATAGACTCATAAGTAACCTCCATTATTGCAAATCATCTCTTGCTTAAATCTCGATTTGCATTTCTATTCATTTTAGAAAATGGGCAATCCCGATTGGAATTGCCCACTCACTGCACTAATTATGCGATTTTTTCTTGCTTGCACTTAATTCTGCATCAATTGATGTAAATCGCTGTTTTTTTAGTTTTTTATCAAATGAAGTACGTCCCGTCTATTTGGTAAAACGGTACATCTTTACATCATCTTAATAGAGCTTTGCACCTGCCGGAATGTGGTCATCAACCATAAGAAGATGAAGTTCTTCATCCTCTGAATCCTTAAGATTGTTTACTGCTGAAAGTAACATACCACAAGATTCAATTCCCATCATCTTTCTAGGCGGAAGATTTGTGATGGCAATAAGTGTCTTTCCAACAAGCTCTTCTGGCTCATAATAAGCGTGGATTCCGCTTAAAATAGTACGGTCTGTGCCTGTTCCGTCATCTAAAGTGAACTGTAATAATTTCTTTGACTTAGGAACTGCTACACACTCTTTTACCTTAACAGCTCTGAAATCTGACTTGCTGAATGTATCGAAGTCTACTTCTTCCTCAAATAAAGGTTCAATCTTTACATTAGAGAAATCAATCTTCTCCGGCTCAGCTTTTACCTCTTCTGAAGGCTTAGAACTTACGCCATTTTCAGCCTTTACGCCACCGACGCTCTTCATTGTCGGGATTTCACATCAATTTAATTTACTTTAATGCTTTTTCCTTTAATAAAGCCTTTTTCGGTGTTCCAACATTATCATAATAACATATTTATGCTGATTACACCACTCGAATTTGTCGTACTCTTGTCGTATGGCACACATTTTGTCGTACTCTCGTCAGTCCATGCCGGACTCTTTCCTAAAATACATCTAAATTGTGTGCTAAATTTTGAATTGCTTCCTGCTTTTTAGTATCGGTAACTTCCGCATAAATATCCATGGTTGTTTCGATATTTGCGTGTCCCATAATAGACTGAATTACCTTTAAGTTTGTTTCATTTTCGCAAAACCTTGAACAAAAGGTATGTCGCAAATGATGACATGAAAAATGTGGTATTATCACAGGCTCTCTGTGCTGTTTTGCAGCTTTTACCACTTCTTCTGCATTGTGTGCTTCATATATACGCTTGATGACTCTGTTTACAGCTTGCGGATTATGGATATTGCCAAAACGATTCATAAAGATAAATCCTTTCATCCCATCAATCACTGTTTCATTAAATCCATGTTCCTTTTGGTCATCCAATTCTATCTGGAGTGCATCATAAACCGTATCCATCATCGGAATCGTGCGTATACCAGCTTCTGTCTTTGGAAGAGATACAGCAAATGAACATATCGGATGTTCTTTGAACTCTCTACTGTAATAAACCACGCTATGATTGATACTGATCGTCCTTTTTTCAAAATCAATGTCTTCCCATCGGATACCGATTGCTTCTCCAATTCGACAACCTGTTCCAAGTAGGAACTTAAAAAATGATGCCCAGTGGTAAAATGTAGGACTTTCATCAATATAGCGTATAAAGGCTCTCTGTTGTTCCACTGTCAAAGCGTGTCTCACACCATGATTTTTCCCCGGTTGCTTTTTAATCTGTGCCATTACTCCATCGCTTGGATTAACACGAATAATGTTATCACGCACAGCAAGCTGAAATGTCGGGTGTAAAACAGTATGAATTGTTTCTAGCGTATTTATCTGCATTTCCTTCTCTTTCAACAAATGCTGATAGAACTGCAATACATCAGAATACTTCACAGCGGCAATTTTCTTCTTGCCAAATCCATCTCGTATAAAGCGATCATACATATATTTATAGTTCCGCATTGTTGTTGCCCTCAACTCTGCCTTTGTCGATATATATCTGTCAAAGACAAAATTGATTGTAGATGTTCCGGCTGCATACGCATCCAACCCATCAAGCTGATCTTTCATCAGTTTAACTTCTCTCTCCCGCAATTCCATGATGTCCTTAGAATAGATGCTCCGGCGCTTTCCTTCCGGATCAACATAAGTATATACATACTTACCATCGCAACTGCGTTGAGTTTCGCCTTTTCTTAATACTCTCCCTTTGTTATCCTTTCTTGATTTCGCCATCTCGTCTCCTCTCTCAAGGAAAGAGATTTTGTACTAGCTACTCAGTCGGTTTATCCATTGCATACTGCATATCAATCCCTCTTTGTAGCACCTGTGTTATGGTCATGTCATGTTTGGACGCATATCCTTTCAGTCTTGCAGCTTCTTCCTCCGTCAGTTTTAATCCAATAAGAGTTTTTTTAGGATTATCCGACTTCGGTCTACCTGTTCTAGCCACAATATACACCTCCATCCATTTCATAATCATTATACTTTCTGTTTAACCAAAAGTCAAGTGAATTTTGGTTAAACCAAAATCTTTTTCCTTGTCTGCAAAATTTATTTCACCCGAAATGACTCAAGATATTGGTCAAACACATCAAGGTCTACTAACACCATTCTGTCTATCTTCAGAATTGCCCCCGCATCTTTGGCAAGAGTCTGAAATTTATTCATACCCATGCTGTACATTTCTGCCCCTTCCTTATATCTGACCAGTCTTTTCTTATTTATAGCCTTTGGCTTCCTCTGCATTACTCAAATCCTCCTTAAATTTAGCACGCATTTTATCTGCCAATGACAACCCACAATTCACTTGCCGGCTCTCATAGGCAGATAAAAATGCAATACAGGTGACAGATCATTACTCTGTCCACATCGGTCTTGCACCGTCATTCAAATTGACCGGACTGCAAATTTCCTTACAATCCGGAAGTATCATTATCACGGACATGCTTCATCGCCCTGTGTTACTGCCACACATTTTGTCAGATCTTCTCGCTCCATACCTTTGCTTCAATGTAATATTTCAACATTTCCTCACATTCACTCCTATCAAAGAGCAGGTACATCTTGGCGAATCTACCTAGTGGCTCCACATATCCTCACGTCCTGTATGCAAAGAATATTCAGTTGTCAAGGTACAGGGTGCATACGCAGCAATCAGCGAATGGAAAGGGACAATACTAACCGCCTGTTATGCAACTTCAAAAGCCAATATCTTTGTGATCAACTTTGTTTCTAATCTGCGACGCAGAGTTTCATCAATGCAGTAGTGTACCTGTCCACTTTCGTCATACAGCTTTCTTGTGGACAATTTGATTATGTAACCTTCATAATGTTTTAACACGGCATTGATTGCACTCACATCGCCCTCTGATGCTGCCTTTATAATATGGAAAGGCAACAAATTTTCTTTGTTTCTGATTTTAGACATCTTTTTCATCTGCTATTCCTTCCATAATCTTTCTCAAAATTTCCAGTGAGCGCGTTCGGTGTTCATGAATGGTACTGCGAACCAGATTCATTTCTCTTGCAATATCTGCATCGCTCATCTCCATGAAATAGGAAAGTAAAATAACATTCCTTTTTCTTTCCGTAAGTTCTTTTAATGCTTCCGCAATCAAAGTATTTTTTACTTCAATATCATAGCCATGCACTTCAAAATGATGATTTTCTGTTCCGTACTCATCCATAGTAAATAATTTGCTCAGCTCCTTTTCTGACAGTTCAGAGAATGTGACTTCGTGTTTTCTGCGATAGTCCATGTGCTTGTAATAATTGACAGCTTCGCCTTTTAATGCCATCTGGCACAAACGGTCAAACTGATGCCTGACAGTCATTTCATCCTTAGAAGAAGGTTGCCCCATACGAGTTCACCTCCTCCCGTTCCGAATGACAAGGCATTTGCCTTTTTTCCCTTCCGGTGTATCTCCCAAATGAAACCAGGGAGATGTTCGGGTGGATTGAAAAATTTTTATAAAAATTTTTCTGTATACAAAAAACGTCCTCGCAGGCACACACCCACAGGACGCAGTTCATATCTGATATTAAATTTTCTCCACACTCTACGAGTGCGTATAATGCACTTTCAACTGTAGCATCTGCCGCATTACTTAAAATGTGACCTATTTACCTGCCCTTTCACGCACTAAACGGTACAGTATTTTCCAAATACAAAAATATCCTTTCAACGGTTCAGAATACATAACTCTCCCAAACACATTCAAAGGATAAAAAGCATGTGAAAAAACCTTTGAACATTGCGTTTTTTTATATGCAATATCCAAAGTTTCTTATTTTATAAAAGTGTACTATATCCCTCTGTTTTAGTGCTTTATTGGTTCATTTCTTTTTCAAATCGTGAACTATACACTATATACGGAGGTGCATGATATGGCTAAATCTAAGAAAATTGATAAAGACATGGGTTTTCGCCTGAAGAAAGCCAGATTAGACCAAAAGCTGACTTATGATGAGTTATCCGAAAAATCCGGTGTCTCATCAAGATATATCAAAGAGATTGAAAATCATGGCAATGTTCCAAGTCTTGAAAAACTCGGACAACTCATTCGTGCTTTACATATCTCTGCTGATCCGTTTTTTTATCCGGCAGCTCCAACCGATAATCTGGATTACCAAAGACTGCTGGTTTATCTTTCAGAATGTACGGACGATCAGATCACCACTATTCTTGCACTTGTGGAAGCCTATCTTCGTACATATAAAACCCATGAGACAGAATAGCAGAAAGATTTCGATTTTTTCTGGATTGTTTCTGAATTATTCTGAAGAAAAACAGGGTGGAAATTCCATGATTAAACGCTCCACCCTGCTTACTTATTTCATTATTGTATTCAGTAACTCTTTTACCTTAACACTCTCTTTAACAATCCCAAGTCCAGCAAGTATCTGTACTGCATCTACTATCCCCTGATAATAGGCTCTCTGTTGTTCCTGAAAGTGTGCATGATCTACAATATCCATATAGTTTTCTAAAAAATTTCTCTGCTCTGTAGAAAGGTCAGATAAGAATTTTTCATATTCCCGGTTTTCTTTTTTCAGTTCCTTATCCGCCTTCTTTGCTTCCTCTGTCTGTATGGAATACTCCCGTTCGCCTGCATCACTTCGAAGCTCCTCAAAAACATCAGATAATCTTTCAAATACTTCATTCATTTTGTGTCCACCTTTCTCTAAATAAGTATTGCATTTTACAGGCAGTATTATCAATCCTAAAATTTCTTACAACAATATTTTTTCGCACTTCATCTTTAGAAGTATATTATCAAGATTATTCCGTAAAATCAATCATGTGGCACTTCATCTTTAGAAAGTTGGTGATGATATGAAAATTTACTGGAATAAAGAAAGCAATTCCAAAAATCTGATAGGTCAGAAAGTAAAGGAATTGCGAACTGAAAGGCAGCTTTCGCAAAAAGCACTGGCAGAACAGCTCCAACTTGCCGGATATGAATTTAGTGATTTGACCGTATTACGAATAGAACAAGGGGCACGCTTTGTACCAGATTATGAAGTGGTTGCCCTTGCTGAATTTTTTCATGTATCTTGTGAATATCTTTTAGGTGTCAGAAATGAAAAATAAGCAGTGATCTGTATTTGTTCTTTACAGACCGCTGCTTAAATTTTTGTTGAAACGATAGCCTACACCCCATACCGTCTGTATGTAGATTGGCTGTTCTATCTTTTCTCGTATGTTGCGTATATGGCTCATGACGATGTTGTAATCACCGGAATAGGGTTCTTCCCAGACAAGATCATAGATTTGCTCCTTGCTAAACACCCTCCCCTGACTACTTGCTAACAGATACAGTATTTCAAATTCTCGATTTGTAAGCGTAACTTCTGTATTCCCAGTAATAACACTTCTTTTCGATAAATCTACTATCAATTCGCCTATTTGAATATTTTTTGTTTCCTGAAGCATATTACACCATTAAAAATTCTTGCTATTACTTATTATCTGTAACATTCTCTGATAAGTCTCTTCTTCGTCATCAGAAAATGATAAAACTAATATTTTTCCCATTCTATCACCTATACTAATGAAATATTCTCACTGCCATATTTCATGGATATATGCTTAATCAATACATCCTCTGATTTCTTCCAATGAGAAAATTTTATTTTCTTTCATATATCTCCAAATTCCATCTATGATTTCTACAGTCGCATAAGGATTATGAAAATTTGCAGTTCCAACAGCAACAGCCTTTGCTCCCGCCATAATAAATTCAAGAGCATCTTCGTATGTTGAAATACCACCCATGCCAATCACAGGCGCATCAACGCTATGACAGACCTCATAAACCATTCGCAGTGCCACAGGCATAATACCGGGACCAGAATACCCTCCGATTCTATTTGCAAGTACAGGTTTACGCTTATGTATATCTATTTTCATTCCTCTTAGTGTGTTAATTAGCGAAATTGCATCTGCCCCACCAGAAACAGCAGCTTTTGCTATTTCTGTTATATCACTGACTTCCGGTGACAGTTTTACAATCAAAGGTTGTTTTGCGTAATGACGAACAGCACCCACTATCCGTTCTACAATGTGCGGATCTGTGCCAAAGCTCAATCCACCTTCTTCCACATTTGGACAGGAAATATTAAGTTCCAAAAGATCAATATCACAGTCTGCAAATTTCTCTGCAACCGAACAATACTGTGCCAAAGTATGTCCACAAATATTGACGATTATCTTCGTATCATATTGTCTAAGAAACGGAATATCATTCTCAATAAAATGTTTTGCTCCTGCATTCTGTAATCCAATGGAATTTAATAAGCCATCCTGTGTTTCTGCAACTCTGGGAACGGGATTTCCCTTCCATGCTTCCTCAGAAACGCCTTTCACTGTAATTGCACCCAAACGATTTAAATCAATCAATTCTCCATATTCCCGACCAGAACCAAAAGTCCCAGATGCTGTTGTAACCGGATTTTTTAATGTCACGCCTGCAATCATCGTTTCCATCCCACTATTCATCCCAAACTACCTCCTCTCCAGAAAAAACAGGGCCATCTTTGCATACCCTCAGATATTTCCAGTCAGGTTCTCCTGGCTTTTGTATCTTCACTCCACATCCTAGACAGGCACCAATGCCACATGCCATCCGTTCTTCCATAGAAACTTGAATCGGGATACTATGTTCTTTTGCCCATGCTGACACAGACTTAAGCATCTGTCTTGGTCCGCAAGCAAATACCTGTCCTGCTGAAGGATTAAACTTTTCCAGTAAATCACACACCGTTCCATGCAAGCCATAATTCCCCGACTGGCTTGCAATATGGACATTGATACCCAATCTATGAAAATCCTCTGCCATAAATGGTATATCCTGATAACCAAGCAAAACTTCTGTGTTTCCACCAAGTCGTTTAGACAACTCTAAAAGTGGTGGAATTCCCAAGCCACCTCCAACAACAATGCTTTTTGTTGCCTGGTCCGGTAGTGTAAATCCATTTCCCAATGGTCCCATAATACGAATGCGGTCATTCTTCTGCAACTGCGAAAACTGCTTTGTACCTTTTCCTGCAATCCTATATACAATAGTTACGCTTTTTTCTGAGATAGCTGACAAACTTATTGGACGTGCCAACAGATTTCTTTTATCCGGTGGGTATAACATAATAAATTGCCCCGGTCCTGCTGTCCGGGCAATCTCTGATGCCGCCAGTTCCATTTTCCATATCCCGGATGTAATTTCCTCATGGTTTACTATAGTTGCAAGACAATATTTATTCATTCCATCCCTCCTTTCTCATGAATCCGTAATGCTTTTATCATTTTCCCTTACAGATGCCGCAAATTCTCACGATATCTTCTAAGTTCCTTTTCGTCTACAGAATCAATAACCTCATTCAACCATTTTGTCATTTTTGCCTTATCTTTCGGCAAATATCCCTCTACATTGATACAATTAGACGCACCCATTGTTGCAAAATAAGTTTCAATGTTAAGATTTTCAATCAATGTCTTTAACTCGTACAGTTTTTCGATTTCTGTTTCTTCTGTCCAATTTCCATTCTGAATTTCCTGATACAATTCCGAAGTCGGATAGATTGTCAACATGGAAGATACAATAATCTTCGGATGAACCTGATTAAACACTTTTGCAGTATTCTTTGCTCCAATTTCTCCACGACCAGAGCCATAGATTCCGGCAAGATAAAAGAAATTATAGTCCATACCGACCTCGTCCAGTCTTTTGCTCTCTGCAATAATCTCCTTTGTACCAAAACCTTTATGCATAAAAGACAGTGATTCCTCATCACCTGCCTCTGCACCAATAGTGATACTGTTATATCCAAGTTGTCTAAGCTCCCTAAGCTGTTCTGTGGTTTTTGGTGTAATATCGGTAATACGGGCAAAACAGCCAATCGACTGCACCTTTGGATAATACTTCTTTACCAACTCTGCCAGAGTTTTCAGCTTATCAAAACTCAGAACAAATGGGTTTGCCCCAGTAAAGAAAACTCTTTTTGCATTCCTGTGATAACGACTGATTTCCTTCAAATCTTCCTCTACCTCAGATAATGGGGACATACGAAATTTAAATGGTACATCCTCATAAAGAGTACAGAATTTACATTTATGATGAGTGCAGCCAGCCGTTACCTGAACCAGGGCACTGTACGCCTCATAAGGTGGTCTCCAAATTGTTCCTGTGTAATGCATAATATGTATTCTCCTTCTGTTATCTAAAGCAAATACAAACTGTCCAGAAAATGAACCGCTTTTTCTTATCTGCATTTCTTTTTCTGAAAGCGAAATAAAATTATCAGTTGTATTTCCATACTCATCCAACTCATAGTAACTAATTGTATGAAATCCATTTTTCAAGCAATAACTTCCTGTTGTTTTGGTTAAAATCATTTCTGGCTCACTTCCAAAGTTTTGAATACTGCGAACAGAAATCTGAATATTATGTTTTATTACTATCACCTCCGTTCAAACACAGTCTAAATTGAAAAAAAATATTCCACAAGTACTGTCTTTTTATTGTCTTAGACGCATTTTTCTTACCTGATATTAAAAAAAACACTACCTTGATATTCATTAACTGATATTTTATAATTTGTATACTAGGAGGTGCTATTATGGCTGATAACAAATTTTCTCGTAGTCAGAGCCTTATGGCAAGCTGCGTTCCGATGACCAAGTTGCAGTCCGTTATAGGAGGGAAATGGAAAATTTTAATTATGTGGTACATTTCAGTTTATAAAGTACAGCGCTTTGGGGAATTACAAAGAAGAATTGGCGATGAAATCACAAAATCAACTCTTACCAAACAGTTAAGGGAATTGGAAAATGACGGATGGATCAATCGTCAGATTTATCAAGAAATACCTCCCAGAGTAGAATACACTCTTACAGAATTAGCCGAAAGCTTTGTTCCAATTTTAGAGCAAATGAAAGAATGGAGCGAAACACATTTATGCTAATCCTGTTTTTCCACATTTGTCAACGCTATTAAAACAGATTTGCTAAATGAGAAAAATAGAATTTATTAAAGCAATAGCCCCCTCCATAGAGACCGTTTCAAGTTTTGTGTAAACTCAAAAAACTGACATAAGATTTTATTGATAGTTATACTAAGAGCAGAGACCAGATTTTGGTTCTCTGCTCTATCTGCATTATACAGGTATAAATGCACATGTCAAATAGATTTCCCTAGAATTCTGCTTTTTCCAGCCGTTCTTCAAAGTAGATTTCCAGCTGGGCTCGTATCTGGGACCAGTCCCTGCGGCGTCCGGTCCATTTTTTAGTGATGTCCATGGTAGCCAGATAGAGCATTTTTAAGAGGCTGTCATCGCTTGGAAAGACAGTCTTGCTTTTGGTGACTTTACGCAGCTGCCGGTTGAATCCTTCAATCGCATTAGTTGTATAAATGAGTTTCCGCACTTCATTGGGATATTTAAAATAAGTGGAAAGTGTAGCCCAGCGTTCGCTCCAGGATTTATAGATCTTCGGATATTTGCTGTTCCATTTTTCACCAAAAGATTCTAATTCCTCCAGGGCTGCAGCTTCATCAGGTGCGGCATAAACCATTTTTAAATCTGCCATAAGTTTTTTCAGATCTTTATAGGATACATAATTCGTGGTATTCCGGATCTGGTGGATGATACACTGCTGGATCTCGGTCTTTGGATAAACTGCCTCGATTGCCTGTGGAAATCCGTTCAGTCCATCCACACAGGCGATCAGAATGTCCTGCACACCACGGTTTTTCAATCCGTTAATAATAGACAGCCAGAATTTTGCACCTTCATTTTCCCCAACATACATGCCGATCACATCCTTTTTCCCATCCATATCGATCCCGAGGGCAATGTATACCGCACGTTTCACAATACGCCCTTCACTGCGGACGTGGTAGTGGATCGCATCCATGTAAACAACAGCATAGATCTCCTGCAGCGGACGTTCCTGCCATTCCTTTACAAGTGGCATTATTTTATCGGTAATACGGCTGATCGTGCTGTCTGAAATATCCAGATCATAAAGCTCTTTTAAGTGTGCTTCAATGTCTCCCGTGGTCATTCCTTTTGCATACATAGATATGATCTTTTCTTCCATGTCCTGAGTGACCGTATTCTGATATTTTGGTATCAGCTGCGGTTCATACTCCCCTTTGCGGTCCCTGGGTATTGCAATGTCCATATCCCCATAACTGGTACGCATTGTTTTCTTGGAATGTCCATTCCGGCTGTTATCGGTCTCTTTATTGCGGTAATCATATTTGGAATACCCAAGTTCCTCATTAAGCTCTTCGTCAAGAGCCCCTTCCAATAAAACAGACATCATGTCCCGCATGATGGAATTAACATCGTTTCCGCTTTTGATACTGATATCATTCTCCTTGAGATATCCCTGCATCATTTCGCGCATTGCTGCTTTTTGTGGTGAATCACTTTTTCTTCTTGCCATAATAAAAACCTCCAAACTGAGTAATATTATCTTACATCAGTTTGAAGGTTTACACAAACTTTGGGACACTCCCTGTACTGATTTCACCTATCTTTTCCTCGCAAATCATGAAGTACGCTATAATTGCGCCATCATCGATCTACATGATCGAAGTGTTATTGCCAGCATCACAGACCGTCACATCACCAGTGATCTTGCAATCAGGACACTGCAAAAGGCGTTGGATTTCCAGCCAAAGATCAAAGGGAAATTGATACTTCACAGTGATCAGGGATCGCAGTTCACGTCGAAAGCATTTGTCGATTTTTGTGAATCTGTTCATGTGACACAAAGCATGAGTAAAGCAGGTTATCCATATGACAACGCACCAATGGAAAGATACTTTAATACATTAAAAAACGAGTTTGTAAATCTGTATGAATATCATACAGAGGAAGCGCTTTACCAAGCTGTAGAGAAATTTGCGTATGCCGAATATAACTATATACGACCGCATAGTTTTAATAACTATGCAACTCCACACGAGGCAAGGGTAGCCGCATGAATTAATACAGATATTTTTCAGCCAAAAGTGTTACAAAAAAAGCTTGACCACAACAATACACACTTGATAAAATTGCACTAGGAGTGGATACAGAAAGAGTTGGAAGCGTATGAACACAGAACCAATTGAGATAGAAAAGTTGGATGTGTCAGCCAGATAAAAAAACTGTATGAGACGAAGTGGCATCTCAGATTTACGAGACATTGTAAGGATACCAAAGGAATCAGTATTCAGAATCCGTAATATGGGGGATGCGACATATAAGGAGTTGCAGGAGCAGTGCGATAAGTATGGCATTGTTATTTGTAGTGAGAAAAATGTGATAGACAGAAGCAGAGGAATTAAATGGTCCAGTCAACAATGTAGCAGACTCTTTGAAATGGGAATTAGAAGTATTGAAGATATAAGAACATTATCCAGTGGAAGAAATCGAAAAGATAAAATTCTCAATGCCTGAAATTTATGGACGGCTGAAAGATGCAAAAAGAAAGCTTGAGAGTGAATGATGAGACTAAAGAACATTTTGATTGTGGTAGATGATATAGAAGAATCTGTCAGATTCTATAAGGATTTATTTGGATTACAGGTCATTTTGCAACAGGAAGGTAATGTAATAATGTCCGAGGGACTTGTATTGCAGGATGTGAATGTATGGTATGACAGTACCCTAATAGCTACGACTCCTCATAACAATATGACCGAGCTGTACTTTGAAGAAAATGATATGGAAGGCTTCATCAGTAAACTTGAATCATATAATTTCTGTTTGAATTATGTTACCGAGCTGACAAAACTTGAAGGAGGACAGAAACTTGTGAGATTTTATGATCCAAGCGGAAACCTTATAGAAGTGAGGACTCCGATAAATAATTACTATCGTAGCGAAACTGATTAACAACGAGAGCCTATCTGATTTTGGGTTATACAGTTAGATTAAATCTGAATCCGTGAAGTTCGTCAATAGAAAAAACGCCAAAACACCGATAAAAGCAAGTTGCTCTGTTCTATTTTGTTTTTTCAAACATCACCCATTTGGTGATGTTTTGGTGTATAATAACAGGGATATAAAATATACTTTTAAGGAGTACAATCCCATAAAAAATATACGCATAGAATTTACAAATAAAAGAAAGAATCATTCCATCAGGAGGGCTGGCAGTTGTTGATGCTATTCTGGGGAAAAGTGATTTTGTGAAACGACTGAACCATATGGATGTTTCAAAAAAGCGGTCACAACACCAGATCAAGAATGGGGATGTAATCCTGACCTATATTGGCATGTTGTGCATGGGAAAGCCTCAGTTTGACGCTGTCCGTGAAATAGAAGATGATCCTGATTTTTATAAATATGCCCTTGGCGTGGCATATAAGATTCCTTCGGAAGAAACGCTGCGTCAGAGACTTGATGATATAGGCAGTTCCCTGCGCAGGCAGATCTAGCAGGAAAATGTATCCCTGCTCCGGGATAACGGCATCTGTCCGAAAGCCTTGAAAAACGGATATATTCCGGTTGACATGGATGTGTCTCCTTTTGATAATTCTAAAACGCATAAAGAAGGGATTCCAGAACATACAAAGGCTGCGATGGTTACGCACCCAGGTTTGCATACATTGGCACAGAGGGATATCTGGTCAATGACGAACTCCACGAGGGAAAACAGCACTGCCAGTGCGGAACACCGGATTTTCTCATGGAAACCATTGAACTCTGCCGCCAGATCACAGACGGAAAACTGCTATTCCGGCTTGATTCCGGAAATGATGCATCTGAAAACATCGGCATTCTGCTTGAAAACGGATGCTATTTCAATATTAAGCACAATCTCAGGAAAGAGGGGAAAGAATCCTGGTCTGCCATGGCAAAGGAACACTGTAAAAATATTTCCCATCCAAGGGACGGCAAAACAGTTTATATCGGAAGCGACTGGCGTGACATCACCTACGGCGGGGAAAAGAAAAAGCTACGGTACGCATTGTTTACGAGATCATTGAGAGAACCACAGATAAGTATGGCCAGTTCCTGCTCGAACCGGAATTGGAAGTAAACACTTTCCGGACAAACCTTGATCTGTCAGACGAGGATGTTATCGCAAATTACCACGCACATGGACGATGTGAACAATACCGCAGCGAATTAAAAACCGATATGGATCTGGAGCGGCTGCCATCCGGTAAATTTGAAACGAATGAACTGATCCTTGAACTTGCGATACTGGCATTCAATATTTTGAGAATGATCGGGCAGGAAGCACTTGGACACAAAAATCCGAGACTCAGGGACACTGCGAAAAGACGGAGGCACAGAACAGTGATCAACAACCTGGTTAGTTAATATTGCCTGTCATGTGGCAGAACATGCACGGCAACTGATTCTGGGACTCGGAAAAAGCAATGTCTGGCGTGATGTGTTCCAGTATGTGTATCATTCGTTTGCATATTTCACAGCATAAAATTTCGTATATTGTTCTCTGGCATAAGAGGGGGTTGTTTGATGACTCAATTTTTGAAATCATCATGGTCTTTGTACTTTTTTTATGAAAATAGATCAAATATTTTAAGTGACTTGCCGAAGAATTGCCTGTTGAATCCGGGGCAATTTAAAATCGGTTAACTTCACGGATTCAGGTATGTATTCATATACCATTCGCAAAGCCTCCTTTCCTTCACGCTTTATCAGATTTCATCTAAAATTTTTTGTACTGCATATGGTTTAGCGTATTTAATATATGCATCGCTAACATATATTTTTTCTTTATCTCTTGGTTCTACTAACATAGCAGGATATACAACCACCTGCTTTTTATGTTTACTATTTTCTACCCATATATCAGAATCATCAAGCCAAATCTTACACCCTGATAAATTTAAAATATCTTTTAATGGATAGAGATACCTTTTTTGTAATTCCAGATTAATATCATTAGTAACTTTTCCGTATTCACCCCAATTCAATAACTCTAAAGCTGCAAATCGATCCAACATTCCATGTACATACTGATTTCTGTAATGCTTAAGGCAATCATGGCATGCATTACTACATGAACATTCTGTAAGTATTTCACGAGTCAGTTTTAATAATGTATTTATCTCGTTTGCTACATTAACAGCGTATCCTGCACCACTAGACAAGCTATCATACAAATATACATCTACATACGTACCCGCCGGATTACTTCTAAGTCTATATCCTGTTACAAGTTCCGAAAACTCAACATCCAAGTATTTACTTGCCGCAAGTCTCAGCGCCTCTGCAAGCGATTGTGCAGCTCTTGGTAACCAGGGATTATCATTTCGTCTTGCATCTATTCTACTGCTATCAATATCAAATTCGAGAACAAGCATGTCTGTAACAAAATCATATCCAAGATTCACATTTTCCCAATCGCTATGCCTGCATTTACCTCTCGCAAATTTTGTAATATACGGTCTCTGAATATCATCAAGCACATGAGGATCATCACCTGGCATGGCTGCTCCGCAATCTCTGCAGATAATAAAGCCTCTATTTTCTACACCTTTGTTCATCATAATGATTCTTTGGTTCTTTCTCGATGCCATTCTAATATTCTTTGTACCTTTTATATTAAATATTTCATCCGCTTCTGGTAATGTAGAATATAACGGTTGTTGCACAGCTGTATATTCCTCTGATATTTGAACATCTGGAATAGATCTTGCATTTTTCGGAGCAAATCCCCAAGGGCGTAGCATATTTCTTGCTAATTCTAATTTATCATTGCCACAAAATGGACATTTTCTCACGTGTTCTTCTTCAAGCCCAAACCATCCACATTCAGAGCATGTAAGTACAGACTTCATATAATTTTTATCATCCATATAGGACTTAGCCGGAGATAGTGCTTTCCCTTGTTTCTTTTCGCTTCCCGGATAAAACAATCCACCTATTTGATAGGTTTGTTTATCTACAACAATTGCTCTTCCTGGAGCATACTCACCTATAGCCACATCTAGACCTCTCTCAACCTCGTATTTTGTTCTTCCATAGTTATCGGTTATATATGTACTAACAACATTCTTCGGAAATGAATATGTAGGAATAACACCTTCTTCATATAAAGCATCCAATAAAGACTTAATTTCCACATTTGTTTCATTTTCCTGATCTCCAAATAGTTCCGGATGATCATCACGTTTTTGCTTCAATAACGACAAATCACTTTCTAACGAATTAGCAAATTCCAAATAGTCAAAATCAACCATTGCCGGAAACAAAAGATCATCTTTCTTTACTCGATATTTTTTTGAAAATAAAATGAATTCATCTAAATACTTATCTAAAAATTCCACCGCAGGAATAGTGTCTAAGCTAGCTCCTATTCCTTGTAAATATTCCTGAAATACAACCATTGCGATATGTCTTTGCATCAACTTTGAACTTTCAATATCTATCCATGGTCTTCTAGGATCACCTCTAAACATTGGAACTGGATTATTAAAATATAACGTATCGTGTGGTCCATCTTCACAGAAAGTTACTATTGTAGAAAGGCTCGCTCCTCGTCTACCTGCACGACCTGCTCTCTGTTGGTAATTTTCACGCATTGGAGGAATATTACGGAGGCCAACAGCAACTAACGAGCCTATATCAATACCAACCTCCATGGTTGTTGTGCTACTTAAAATATCTACCGGCGTCTCATCCTCCTGTATTAAATCTTGAAAACGAAGTTCGTATTGCTCTGTTTTGCTCCATAGATCATCACGTTGATCTTTATGAGAAAGTTGGGCTGTATGCTCTTCTGTATCAATAACGTGAATTGACTTTCCATCCAATGCATCAAGTGCTGGTTTTCTCCAAAAATCCAATGCACCATATTCGGCCTTAGAAATAGCATGCATATGTGTTGATCCACAGCTTGGACATCGTTTCTTTATCATATATGGAGATATTTCCGAGCACTGTTCACATCGGTACCATTCTTTATCACTATTGAATCTTGGTTTAACCCTAGACAAATCAACATATAATTTTCCATTATCTGGTTGTGCTGAATCCAGAAAAGCTTCTTTAAGCACTCCCTTCCAAGTAGTCATTTCCTTCGAATCGTCTTCCCATTTCATAATTTCCATAATATTCTTTGAAAACTTCCACTCTTTATCCAGACCATAGCCACCATAATTAGGTCTGACATTTAATCGGATATTATCCGAAATTGTATGCCCCAGCACTGTTGCTGTATCACATGCTGAAATCATCCATGCATTAAAAACTTCTATGAATTCATCCTCATCTATCTTTATCCCAGCTTCCTCTAACGCATCAAGGGCATCAAACAAAGCTTGTTCTGTCGGTTCAATCCAGCATAATGCGGAATCATATAATGTATTATAGCCACCTGCAAATAATCTGAGCAAGTAATTTTGCATTTGTGTTGGTGCATTTGCAATTGTAAATCTCGGAATATAATCTCTTCTGCGCTTGATACATCTTTGATAATTACTGAATGCTGTCTTACAATCTTCAGCAAACTTTTCTCTTTCTGGCTCGTGAAAGATTTGCAAATGCTGCTGTCCTGCCACTAAACAAAAATAGTCATAAAGCGAATTCATTGATTGCTCAACCACTGATTTCTCCATCAGATTTATTGCCATTACAAACAATTGTCTTACAGCCATGATATCTGAAGAGTCCGACATATCTCGCGCCAATTTTGCAGCTCGCTGTCTACTATCCGAAAAAAGCAGCACCTTTCTTCCCTCATTTGGCAATCTGACAGGATCATTTTCTTTTCCTGGTACTGCTGGTTGGTTTTGAAATTGCGCTTGTATCAAATTAAAGAATGACTGATTTCCTCTTGTGCTAAATGAAGTAAGCTGCGCAGACGAAAGCTGATGTCTGCAATGTGGACATGTTGTAAAAGTCACAATCTGTGGTCTTCCTTTTGCGGAATAATTACAGTAATAAAGTTTTCTTACTCCCGGATTATCAGCTTGCGAATCATCCTTAAAATTAATAAATCCACTCTTTATATCTAGATAACATGGTTTAATTGCGTTCTTTCCTTGTTTAGCAGGAAGTTGATAGTCATCTGTTGGAATATATAAATGAACTTCCTTCATTCTTCTATCCATCATTTGTCCAGAATAGTGCCATAAATATGCATTACCTTTAAAATCTGTATCATCTTCCAAAATATACCCTTTATAAAATAAAGCACCGCATCTTCTATCATTATATAATTCATAAACAACACTCTGGCAATGTGGACATATTAATTTCCCATCCGATAAAAAAATCTCACCTAATGATAATGCGTCATCATGGTGCGAATGTGTACAATTAGGGTTCGCACATGCATATATACCTTTTATACCTTTAAACAACATGTGCATTCTTGCTGGAAACAGTACAGTACCTTTATCATTTTTTGCCTGTGGAGCAATCGCTAATAAAACACCAACCGCTTGCAATGCCTTCTCTTTATCCTTATTAGGAAAAATTGTCTGCGCTAATTCATTTAGTGATATCGCTGCACCTCTGCAAGTACTAATCAATGTAGAAAACGGTGCATACTCAATTAAATGTTCATACATCCAAAAATATACATCATCCAAATTTGAAAACTTTTCCGGTGCCCTGTCTATCCCGTTCCAAAATTCATTTAATTCCTGTAAACGTTCTTCTTCATTTCCTTCAATTTTTTGTACATTTGAGCTTTGAAATTTTTCAAAAGATATATCATACTTTTGACATCCTTTTATATCTTCTCTTTCACCTGTTAAATAACAAAAATCGATACTAGTGTCTGCGGCAGTCAATTCTGTTGCAAATTTCATCACTGCTTTTTTGTCTTCTTCAGACGCATTTGGCATACTTGCAGTTGTAAGAATAAATTGAACTCGATCTCTCGTTATTCCTAATTTATGGAATAATCTACGAATAAGCAATGCAACTTCTCCACCTGCCGATCCCCTGTACATATGAGCTTCATCAATAACAAACAGCAACTTGTTTTTGGGATCACTCTCTAACCAATCCTTTGTATCATTCCACATTTTAGCTTCACGAGGTCTCAAAAGCATATATTCTAACATAGAATAATTAGTTATTAGTATATCTGGACAGAATTGTTGCATCTCAAATCTTGTAATAAGCTCTGCGTCTTCATCGTTAGGAATATGCCTACTTTCATGTAAACCTTCTAAGAATGATTTCATATCAGCTTTGGCTGGAGTCTTTCCCTCTTTCGTAAGTTGTTCAAAAAAGTGTTGTTCACTTTCTGAAACTGGAAATGACATTCTCTCGAGAGTTTTCTCCAATCGCCTATCCTGATTTTTATTAGGCTCTGGGCCTGGATATGGTGTTCTTCCTGTGTACATTCCAAATTGTGGACGTCTTACATTATTTCCACATGTTTCCCTATAAATATTGACAAATTTGTTTTCAGAATCACCTATCAATCTTCTTAGTCGGCTTACTTGATCAGATACGAGCGCATTCATAGGGTACATTATAATAGTTCTAATCCCCCTCATCTGCCATGTATCTGTAGAATTCCGAGCTTCATCGGCAAGCTTTGCTAATAGAGGCCACATAAAACACTCTGTTTTACCAGAACCAGTTCCAGTCGCAACGAATAAATCCTTTCCCGCACTGGCCGCTTCTAATGCATTTATCTGATGCACAAAAGGAGACGGATATACACCCACTCCAGCATTGCTCAAGCTCAAAAAATAATCTTTCATCCAATCTGGTATATTAGCAGACTGAATACCGTCAAATTTAACCTTGTATGCTGGAGAAGATTCAATATATGGTTTTTGATATAAAACGCCTTCATTATCCAACTGATCACTTACTGCCGACAGTAATATTGGTGTCTTCGCAAAGTACTGCGACTTTATATAATTTTCTAGTTCTGTGCGTAATTCCTTATGCACAGAATTTGCTCCATTTGGCATAATCAATTCTCCTCTACAAATGCATAACCTTGTTTCTTCATAAGTTCTGCAATGCTTTCAAATATACACTTAGTTGAAACTCTATTGAAATCTTTAGAAAGATCCAATACCGTAGTTGGCCAACTATACAATTTCCATAGATAAAGCTCTGCAGGTGGTGGCAAATATCCAAATTTAAAATTAACTATCTCCCCATCAACTCGATAAGTAATTGGTGGAAGAACGCCTGCATTGTACAAACAAGCATTTGCTAAAGACCTATATTGATAATCATCTACAATCCAATTCGGCAATTGACTAGCCTGTATTTTCTTGTCTTTATCTATTTTATATAAATAATATAGTTCATTGCCTTTAAATCCAGTTCGGAGTATCGAAATCTCACCTTCAGCATTAGGCTTATTCACCCAGTACCCACGAGTGAATGGTGGAGCCATTCTAAGATATTCTATATCTCCTTCAACTTTAAACTCATTCCATTTAGCATCTTCTATCCACGATTTCCACCTATCGCGTAAATATGTTATATCAAGATAAAAAATATTTTCTTCTGAATGCAATCTATTTTCTGATATGATATACGTTCCTAGTCCACTTACTGCCTGTTTTAATCCTAGCTCATATCCTCTTGTCAGTACCACACCATTAATATACTCATCTGATTTTTTTGATAAAATAATACGATTTGGAATATGATAAAAAATACCTGTATGAGAATAAATATCATATATTTCATTCACTATTTTTTCAGCATCTTCCGGCAATAAAGCACTTAGTTCTGGATACATTTTATAATAGCTATCAAAAACAGTAGAAACACGATTTTTCATATGCACAATCGAAGGCATATCATTGTCGTAGTCATCTAAAAGTGATGATACTGCCATCCTACCCAAAACAGAATATATTAAACGTACTTTATAATCATTAACACTCTCTGTTTTTCCTTTTTTTATATTAAATTCCGTACCTATTTTTGTCATTAGATTATCATATTTATTCATCAAATTCTCCGTAAATCTCTGTCAAATACTTCAGCATCGTATTTGAAATAGTAATCTTTTTCTTATTGCTGTCTTTTATCATTTCATTCAATAACTGCGTCTGCATAGTCGAGTATGCATACGGTAATAAAGCAAACATAACGTCATAATCAGTATTCGAATCACCCAACATTAAATGCATATTACCCACTATTAACTCCAAGCGTTTTTTAGCTATTGCTGGAACATGCAATATGGATAGTGCTTTTGAGTTATCTTTTTTATCTAAAGCATATTCATACTCAACATAATTATCTGCCTTCAATGAACACATGTAAGATTTTGCCGGAGCTCTATCTACTACACTATCTGTAAACACCGGTAACATATAATTGAAATAACTTCTTGGTTCAATTTGCAAATCTTCAATAAACGGATGAATACCTATGCAAAATGCCTCTGTATTTGCTACAAAATTAGGAATTTGTGAAACCCATTCTGCATTAAATGGCTCTTCGATTATTACCATTGTGCCTTTATGTATCTGATTTTTATAATACTCTAAATTAGGAGCATTCTTATATTGTAATTTCTGAGCTAATTTTCCTGTCACAGCACATGAGAATGCTTGTGCAATTGCCTCAGCATTAGGACCAGTTAATAATAAATCGCTTCCTATTAAATAAGCAGAATATAAATATGCCGCAATCGGTCGAGCAAAAGTCGCCATAACCCCAGCTTCTATCAATTCATCCTCTATTGAATCTAATGTCATATTCCAATCTTCGTCTATATCTTCTTTTATCTGAGTAAATATTCCTATATTTTCACTAGCATCTAAAGTGATTTCATTTATTTGTTTTTTATCCTCCATCTGTGATTCTAATCTGGAAGGAACATTAACAAACGCCATTTCAGCGATAAAAGCAGCTGCATTACCCTGAGCCTCTCTGATACGTTTCGATACTTCTTTTTCTACATCCTCGGCTAACTGTTCTTTAGCTTCCAATTCTTTCCTGAAATTCTGTATTTCACCTTCATATTTTTCTTTATCAGAACATATCTCATCTAGTTGTTCTTTGCCCTTTGCTAATTCAATATTAAGTAAATCTATCTCTTTTTGTTTTTGAACAATTTCTTTCTTATTTTCTTCCTCCCAGTCATTTTTTAGTATTTTTTTGCATTTTGTTATTAGCCTTTCATCTGTAACAATTATTGCTTCAATAATATTATCTTCTATACTATCACCATCGATATATCGGGCAGCAACTGTTATGAATTCATCTAACTGTTTTTTTGCCTCAACTTGCGAACAACTTAGCGTGTCTGCAATTTCAGCACAAATCGAATTAACATCTAATTCATCCAAGAAATTCTTAACTAATTTCCACTCTCCTCTTGATTTTCCAGCTTCTTTAAATACTGACCATGAATTACGTCCCAAAATAATATTTTTTATAAGTTCCATAGTATCTTTAACTGGTACAAGAGCATCGGGCATACCTACTGATAGCTTTTTAAAGAATCTCCTGTTATTATCAAATTTTATAAATTCATTTCTTCCAAATTCGTATTTAGGCAATGTTATCAAGGTTGATTTCAACCTAAACTTATCACCATTCTTTTCAAAATCTCTTGATGAACATAAAAAGCCTGAATAATGTCCCTTTCCAACATGCACTGAATACATACCCATTTCAGGTAAATACTCAATTTCTATCCCATCTTTCAATAAATCAAGCAAGTTTTTTTCATCAGATACTTGATGAATTGATATCATTTCAATTAGTTTTAGCTCTGATGCAAACCTCGAATATATATAATCCTTATTGGGATTGGTATTATTAGGTACAGCTCTCCACATCCATACTCCCATTGTTCCTACTTCACGTGGGCCTTCATTCAAATATATTTTATCCCTATTCTCAAATGTGGTTGGTTCACTCTCATCACAGTAAAATTCTTCAAATTCACCATCCCGTGTTAAGTCTGCATATCTTTCTATCAACTCTATACCTTTATAATCTGGCGGCAGCACTTCACATAATGATATGAAATCATATTCATCAGATGTAAAATTTTCCTCATCAACTATAATTTCATGCTGTGCACGTTCTCTTAGATCTTTCAACTCCAGCATATCTTGCTGATATTCACCTTGTAACTCCTCTAATTTTTTCTGACATTCATATAACTGAGCATTGATATTTTTCTTTTCTTCATCCAACGCATTAATCTGATTTTCAGCATCCACTTTTTGCTTCTCGAGTTCTTCGTTTTTGACTGACAAATCTTGAATCCTTGAAACAAGCTCTGTATTATCTATTTTCTCCCTACTTCTAGACAATCCATCTTTTTTCTTTTCCTGTGCAGCAGATACCATTTTATTGCAAATATATATATAATATAAGCATCGTCCTTCTCTGCTTGCGCCAATCTAAAATATAATTTTATATTTTCTGCAAAGTATGAATCTAGTAATGTAAGAGCAACCGCATCTTCATAATCATGGCCTTCCATCTGCAACGATTTAATATTGGCTTCTATTTCTTTTAGCCATTGTTTTATCATTACTTCTACAAATCCACGTACAAACTCTTTATTAAAATTCTTAATAGCGATTTCAATCGCATATTCATCTGACATGCTATTTGGTCTAAATCCAGGTTTGATTCTTGTAAATTCTTTAGGTGAATCTACAAAAACCTTTTTAAAGTTTTTTCCCGATATTGCTTTGCAAATATATTGGATATCTTCATCATTCAACAACTCTGTATATTTCATATTTTTCCTCCAATTCATTTCATCTGCTTAGTTACTTCTCGAATCAAATATTTATAGGCCTTTTCATCTATATAAACTTCTCTTATCTTTTGGTATAGCCATTTCCGTATCAAAGGATATTTCGTCAATCTATTTGCTAAACCACCTGCTATATGTGAAATTTTAATATTTCTACTAGAGAAAGAATTTAATTTCTTTAACAGCTCGTTTTCTTCTAAATTATCATTCCTTTCGTCTCTCACAAATTTAACGATTTTTATTAAATCTAAACCCACGTAAATAGAAAAAGTCATTCCCCAAGTAATGTTGTCTAATTCAATTGTTTTGTTCGAGCTTATTCTTCTTTTTTCAGTAACTTTATTATTTATCGAAATCTCTATAAAACCATCATACTGCGCTCGAATATATATTTTTCTTTTATCCGGCAATGTATTATTATCTTCCTGTAAAACAGGGATACCATTTAGATCTGTAATATCTACTACTGGCTCTTGATTAATATGATTTAGGTTATCTTTCCAAAAGTATACATAATTCAAAGCCTTTGTTCTACCAGCAGACACCAATTGTTGCCTTGAATTACAGGCGATTTTTAATACGATTTCACCGCTATTATTAAATCTTTGCTTATATGCCTCGGGAAAAACTAATGTATTTGTAGCATTTCCCTTGATATGCATATATAAATTATCTTGATTGTGCTTCACAACATATTTATCTTCTACATAAATTGGCCACACTGGTTGAATAGCTATAGGGGACTCTGTTAATCTACAATGATACTCTAGAAAGAATCGCGCAGATTGTTCACTATAATCATTTGCTACAACCGTATACACTCTCCATGTTTCCCGAGATATTCTTTTGTTAGAAATTTCATTAACACTCACATGTGAACCATAATAACCGCTAATCCAGCTTCTGCTTAAAATATAATATTTTCTGCCTACTACTAAATCTGCATCGGTTACCATCTTTCGCCCAGTTTTTGCATCAAATACAGTTCCACTAGACGTAATTCCACTATTATATTTAGGCCAAAACTTATAAATATCTTCTTTTCCGCCTTCCACACGAATTTTAAATCCAGCAGAGGGTTTGTCTCCTACAGACAAATATGTAACCCCATCAACATTTAATCTTTCACTTGAATAGATATAACTATTCCTCCCATAATCTGTCGATTCAACAATAATTTTATTATTTTTTGAAAACAAGTTATCTGGCACAGGAATGAATCCAATTTCAAATTCAAAATTGTCCTTTGTAACATTTTTTATACGTAAAGGTAGTTCATGGTCTGAAATACCATATATCATCGGAACATATGCAGCTGTAGTTCGTTCTGGGCAATCTTTACTTTTTTCTGCAGAACTATGCCTAAAATGCCTTCTTTGATAATTTCCATCTGTTAACAAAACATATTGCCCACATAACTCACACATAAATAATCCGCTGTGAGCAGAGACTCCTCCACCTGGATGAAGACGGGCAGCTTCATCAGCAGTGATATTTTTCCATCCGTTGTTTTGCCACATACAGACATGCGTTAACGATGCCATCCGTTGTTCCCTCCTAAAAACCCCTTCTTTAGTAACTAATATCTATTACCTAGAATCAATTATCTTAATTCTACTCCTTTTCCTGTCCCATTTTCCGTACTAGTCTTGGATCTTCCGTTTTTTTCGCATTATCCGGTATCAGCCACACATTTTCCTTCAACACTGCACCTTCTATACGATTCTGAGAACAGAGTAATGACACTCTTCTCCTTGAAATATTCCACTTTTTTGCCATTTCGCTCGTAGTTAAGTATTCCATTATGTTCCTCCATTTTTTGACAAAAAACACCTTATTTCCCTGCTTATAATTATATTCCTGCGGAGGAATATTTTCAATTTAAAAAAGCTGCCTTCGTCGGTAGATTCGTAGTGTCATTCCTACCATTGAAAGCAGCTATTTTGTATTTATCGATATCTAATTATAGCCTATCATCAGTACCTGCAATGCAGTCCTTGTCACACCACTCTGAATGCCTTAAATATCAAGTACTATTTCTCCACCAACAGATCCGCCAGATAAAGCTCATCCTTCTTATGAGTTCCCTTTTTCCTACGGTATTCTATAATGGCACTCACAAGTGAATCCACATTATTACTGTAATAATCTCTGTAAAACTGCGTGCTATTATTATAATGCTTTTTCCTGGATTAATATTTTGTTTAGCAAAATCCTTCGTTTTCACTTTGGATTTCACTTTTTCATACTGATCGTATAATCCTTCTGAAATAATCAGCAATATCTCCAGCTCAGGTTTTGTGCAATACCTATCTTCTCCGACAATTTTATGCTTATATTCCGCCGGTATCGTAAGCTTTTCACTCTGTGTATCTCCTACTCGAAGCACCTTAACTTCATCTAGATAGAGATTCAAAGCTGCTTTTACCTGTCCTGAATTTTTGATTTGTCTTGCGTGATAAGGAACCAATCCCAACAAATCATCTGCCGTAAAGATTAACTTGCTATGCTCTAAAAGAATATCTATAATTTCTTTTTCATTTGGTCCTTCACACATGATGAGCAGCTTCATCTCATCAGTTTCCTTTTCAGATTCATCAGTTCCTCATAATTTACGGCTGTGCGGAACGTATTATTATAAAACTGCTTACTCTTCAAGAGTCCAGATCTGATATCATAGCTCTGGTACATATTCTCAACGTAAATCGCTTCTCAGCGCATCTCAAGTTTGTGCGAAGCACAAAT
>ERZ773115.999-NODE-999-length-28027-cov-4.083226_pt1 | contig 28027 bp, 20 predicted proteins | sample MGYA00511116_ERZ773115 | MGnify/ENA primary metagenome ERZ773115 (study PRJEB29015, sample SAMEA2737869) | human gut metagenome | biome: human gut; feature: human-associated habitat; material: faeces | place: China | collected 2012 ... | reverse complement strand
TATGAACCATCTGAGCGGGCTGGATTTACTCTTTTTTGTCCGTATCCATAGAGATCGGATGGCTAATGGGAAACCATCATTTTCTGAAAAAAAATATCTTCGTTTGACATCGTCACTCTTGATGACGGCCTTTGGCTCCATTACCGGAGATCATGTCAAGCAATTATATTTCCTTTTGAGTCAAAAAGACTCTATGGTGCCGGCAACTCTCCGCTGGTTGCAGTACGATACCTTTAATAAAAAGCAGGAACTATTCCGGACTTTCATTTCAAAAGACGCAACCTACTACTCTCTTCGGCCAGAAGGATTTCGTACTATGGTTGCTGATCTTTCCACGTTGTTTGATGAGCTTGAGAATGGATATTCGTTCGATAAGTATGTCTCCACAGAAGATCTGGAGACGGAATGGGGGAAGTATACCTATGCGGATTATAACGCATTGCCGCATACCTGTTCCATTATTACACAGGCGATCTATCTGATCTTTTCGATCCCGCTAAGGGATCAAGACCTGCTCCGGCTTTTTTCGGAGTATAACTTGACGGCCCGTTATAAAAGACAGGAGCAAAAGAAGAGAAAGGGAGATCTTTGTGCAGACCTATTTATGGCAAACTTGTCGCAGATCGTTCCGCGTATTGGTATTGAGGTTGATCTTAATACGGAAAGGGTAGTTAGTGGGATCTCTTCCCTAGCAAAGAAAATTGTTGCATATGAGGCGGCTTTTTCTGCGGAATCAAGAACAGATCTATTGTTCCTGATGGAAAATAGCCAAAACAGTGAACTCGAAACTACGATCCCAAAGCCGGGAGAAGATCCATACTATGATCTAATTGGAAGTATGTTACACAATGAGAGTTGCAGTAGTGCGGAGCTTGGCACGCTGTTTCACATGGTCACCCTCGGCTATGAACATATCAAGACACAGCCTGACCAGGTGGTGCGTATCCGGGACATCATGCGAATGCTGAACGCTTCCTGGATCGAAGATATGCACTCCGTCAAGAATGCCTACTGGTTCCGATTTCTTCAGGTGATCAGCAAGCATATTGATCTTTACGGTCATTTTTATGAAGAAGAACTACCGGAAGCGGATTGCGGATTATTGGAGGTGAGCCAACTCATCCCATTGATCCAATCACTCAACGAGAAATATGGTGAGAAAAAAATCCGGCTTGCCACCGATCGATCCGGCCAATATCTTCAGCGGAAGCGGGAAAGCATCTATATGGCCTTATCAAAAGAAGTCTGCCGTACAAACATCCGGATGGGTCAATTCGGTGTTACTGCCGGCATGTCACTCTTTGTCGCAAACCACCATTGCGCGTGGAACCAGTTTCCGTGTTATTATCCGCTAACCTACTATAAAGAGCGAATCCTTATGTTGTGTAAACGGATTAGTAGTACAGAAACCGTCCTTTTCTATGACACTCCTTGCACCATCAACTCAAATGATGCAACCGATCCATACCCTGTTCTTTCTTTTCCACATTCGGTTCGCACGGATAAAGGGAGCATCGTGATTGAAAACCTTTCCGATGATTTAGGGGCAATGGTTCGTATCCAGAAGTACTTACGGTTGCCATATGGCAGTTGTAAGGGGGTGATTGTGGTTGCTCTTTTAAGGAGTGAGATACTGGCCGATGGCCGCGCGTTTGATGCGGAAGTCTTTATCCCGCCTGCCGGGATTGCTTACCAGTCAATGATGATCTGGGACATGAAAAACCTGGATCTGCCAATTTCTGATGTCATAGATCCAAAATTTTATGATTCCCACATGGCACACAAAGTTGACGAACGGCAGCGTCTCGCTTAAATAGTATGTTTTTTAGAAGAAAAATACACGCAAACGGCGTTTGTGTACAACAGAATGGCATCCATAAAGAAAATTGCTTCTATTTTTCATTGACTTAGCCTTGATTTTACCGGATTTTTCCCATTTTTCTTGCAAACGACGTTTGGTTTGGTGAAACTTAAAAAAACAGTGTGATTATCATAGGAATTTGCCTAAAAAAATAAAATCACACCCAATGGAGGAGATATGACACAAACCAGGAACAATATAGTAACAAAGATTCAGGATGGATCTTATCGCTTTTCCTATTCAGCAATCTATGATCCGATCTACCGTGACATGGAACGCAGACAGTATGGAAATCTTCAAAAGAATCTGACTCATAACGATCCGGCTTTTGAAACTGCTCATCGGATTGTAACGGACTCAGCACTCGGAGATTTTCAGTCAAGCAAGCCTATCCGCCTTACCTGCTCTTTTAAAAAGGGTAGCCGCAACAAGTATGGGTATATAGACCGGGATGCTCTTACGCTCCCTGCTGCCGGTAAGCCACTCTCTCTTGCTTCCTTTGTGGCTCTGCTCAACATCACGACATATGCCGGTACTGCGGTTCCGGAAACTTCCCAACGGGAGAATCCGGCGGAATTCCTTTCGTATTTTTTGAGCCAGATGGAGTTCCGAGCAACCATGAAGACTATAGAGGGAGCAAACGGTGTTCAAATGAAGTTGGTCACAAAAAATATGCTTTCCCGTCATGCTCCGGTCGGAACAACCTGTTTTGTGTATGGAAGAGTCCTAAAATTTGATCTGAGCGGTTCATCCTCCGTTAAAATCACCTGCCGAACACTGAGGGGCGATTATACCCTTTATCTTGGAAGAAACTATTGGGAGGAACTAAAAGGGGAGCTGATTGGCACCTATCGTTCTCATTCACCCCTTTGGATTTCCGGTTTCGTATCCATTACGGAATGCACAGCCTTCAAGCGGTCATCATCCGGGTTTGGACCTTCCCATTATTCGCCAGGGCAAAAATTTAAAAAATACAATCTGAAGACCGCAGTGCTGTTCACCACCAATCAGTACGGACTTCTATCTTTTTCCGATCATGAAATCGCCTTTAGCGATGAAGCAATGAAATCCGGAAGCGGCCTGCTGCGCCTGCTGCCTGACTGTCAGGATGCCCATCCGTCTTCTCCTCTTCTGGCTCTTTCTTCTGATGGAAATTTATCATATCTGTCTGATGACGAAAGAGATTCCTTTACGGATCAGAAGGAACAGGGTATAATGGCGGTATGATTTTCACGGCCATAAACCATTTCCATGCTGGTGCGTGAGAAATCCAGTGCTTAACAGAGGAGATTGTAACATGAAAAAAACGATCAAAATATTGGGCTTAGCATTGTCGTATATTGTAGTTGCGGGAGCTGGTGTGAATGTCGGATACACCATCGGATCTTGTGGTAACACATATGTCATAACCGAGGGGCCCAAAGGCACCATCGGCTATCATAGTAGCCAGAGGCAAGAAACCGTTACAGTAGTAAGTTATGATGAGTTAAATGATATGATCACCAGCGGCGATTCCTTCATTGCTTACTTCCACCGCTCCTCCTGTGAGATCTGCGCAGTGGTAAGCGAAAGTCTCCCACAATTTTTAGGGCATGGCATGAAAATTGTGTCCTTTAACATGGAGGATTATCTGGGATCGGACGAATACGATGAGATTAAGAAACAGCTTAACTTTTCCTACTTTCCAACGTTCAAATATTATTCTGGCGGTGCAGAGGTGGCAAACTTAAACAACCCTCTCTCCGGTGATTACTTTGATACGGATATTGGAACTGAACGCGCCAAAATCCGTGACTCTATGGAAGAACATGTAATTGACTTTATCGAAGGCGCGGCCGGAAAATCGGAGTTGATTCATGAAGAGCCTTACGGAGAGGTAATCAAAGCCGAGCGTGTAGACAAATCATAATTCGGAGGAACAGACCTCACTAATACCCACGGGAAACCCCGTGGGGTTGCAGTAATACTGTAGCCCATGGTGAGTAGCCTGAGTTCTTCGAGAACTACGTTAAGAGAGAATATATAGGCACTTTGGAATGTAGTACCAAGTTCCAAACACTGCGATCTGTGTTTAAACAATTCTATGGTATAGGAATAGTGATGCAGATTAAAACCTCTCATTAACATTGGCGAAGGTGATAACCAACTGTCCGTTTACAATACAGCTGTTATACAACAGCACAAACTATACACAACCGGTAAGTCTTGGACTTGATGCCGGAAGTAAACATATTGGTGTATCTGCAACTACAGAAACGAAAGTCTTGTACGAAGCAGATGTAACACTTAGAAATGATATCGTGGCTCTTTTATCTGCACGGCGGGAAGCGCGTCGTACAAGAAGAAATCGTAAGACTCGCTACCGAAAACCACGGTTCAATAACAGAACCCGCAAAGACGGCTGGCTTGCTCCATCCGTACAGCAGAAGGTAGATACACATCTTACGGTTGTTCGTAAAGTGTTAAAAATCCTTCCAATCAGCAGCATTACAGTAGAAACTGCTTCTTTTGATATCCAGAAGATCAAGAATCCGGATATAAAGGATACCGATTATCAGCAGGGCGAGCAGCTGGGCTTCTGGAATGTCCGTGAGTATGTCTTATTCAGGGATGGTCACGAATGCCAGTGTTGCCATGGGAGGTCAAAAGATCCGGTATTAAATATTCATCATATTGAGAGCCGAAAAACAGGTGGTAATGCACCGAATAACCTGATCACTTTATGTGAGACCTGTCACAAGGGTTATCATAAAGGAACTGTCACATTACCAAAGACCATTCATCGTAGTATGCAGTTTAAGGATGCGATATTTATGGGTATCATGCGATGGGCATTTTATAACAGGTTAAAGGAACTGTATGCTGCAGAGGATATTCCAGTAGCATTCACCTATGGTTACATTACAAAAAATACCCGTATCGAACATGGTCTTTCAAAAGAACATTTCGTAGATGCGCGATGTATCAGTGGTCACCCGGATGCAATACCACCAAAGGAAGTATTTTATCAGAAAAAGGTGCGCTGCCATAACCGTCAGATTCATAAGTTTAAGATTTTAAAAGGCGGTATCCGGAAACGGAATCAGGCAGCATACGAAGTGAAGGGTTTTAGATTATACGATACAGTTCTGTGGAAAGGACAAAAATGCTTTATCTTTGGCCGTAGATTAACAGGTCGTATGGATCTAAGGCTGATAGATGGAACACATATTAATGCATCTGTAGGATATAAGAATTTGAAGCTGTTAAAAAAGCGTAGTAATTATCTTATTGAGCAAAGAGAGGTAGGTTAGAGGCGGTTTCTCCCACAAGCAAGCCCGTGGGTTTCCCCGCCGAAGCATTTATGACATATATTCCAACATGCCCTTGCGTGGAGATTGCCGCTCGTGATGGATCAGACAAGGCAAAGACACTTTTAAATTCCATAGCAAATTCATTCTTTCCGGGAAACCGGCAGGCAGGCATGAAGGTTCTGAACCGTTTTTTAGTTGCCAGGGAATTTGCTGCCGCAGATGTGCCCTCCGGTACCGGAGATGTGATCTCAGAGCTGTTGGATGCGGTCCCGTGTTATCGCGCCATGTCTGAGTATGATGGCAGGCTCATGAAAAAAGTATGCCCTTCCTGCTGTTTTTATCATGCAAGCGCAAACCGATCACTGGCAGATGACCTACAGGTGTGCATCCTGCTCCTGCGATACCCTGCCAGAATCCTGTCTTTAAATAATCAACAGATGCGACGGACTTTCCAATCAAAAATTTTGTTCTATGGTCTGCATCCCATGAATCAACAATTCAAGGTATTCCCGCTCAATATAGCGTCCTTGCTTTTTCGTGCCGTGGAACAGAAATTTTCTTCCGGTGATACAAAACTGTGGGATGATAACCTGTCGGTTTCCATTGAGCAGTCCTGCGACTTTCTCAGAGAAGAAATCGTGTCTATCCTCAGAGGACGTAAGCCTCCTTTCCCTGCAGCAGAATTTTATCATGCCATAAGGGAATTCCTCATTTCGTATGGGAAACTCTACGATGTCGATCTCTCCAGCGCAGAAATCCTTCGGCTTTTCCAGGAGAACCGTGATGCAAATACCAATGAACCGGAATATCTCGATTCTTATAGACCTTTCAGTGTGAGCATCCCAGGAGTCGTCATGGTCGAGCGGGTGTCTGTTGACCGCGGTGCTTTCCTTTCTTCTTTGGAGATTGATAAACTGTCTACTATGTCCTTGTCTGGCAAACAGGAATTTCATCCGTACTACAAAATCGTGTATGCTGACGAGGATGCGTATGCGCCCACAAATGATGACATACCGGATTCCAGTGAGCTTTCCAAATTGTATTCCCAGGACGGAACCGTTCAAACTTTAGACGTATCAGCGCCTTCTGCTGAGTACACTGGAGAAGTAAGCATTGTAACTCTGGAGCCAAGCAACAACCCCCTTTCACAAGAAAACCAAGAGGAAGGAAAACAGCTGTTTGATGATGGCTCCTGCTGCCCGTCTTGCCCAGATGTAGCACATGAAAACGAACCAGATGCTCCAGACATTCCACCAGATGATGGGAATTGGTATCAGGACACTCCCGTTTTCGGTAAAGATCCTGGCATGAGTGAATCTTCCGAAGTTCCTTCCATTTTTCCAGGAGAAGAAGGAATCGAAGATGAGACACTACCACCACCAGAACCACCAGGAGCTTCCGTTGTTGTGGATTCCATCAATCATACCGCTACCGGTGCAGTTGATATCCGCAAAGAGATCCAGTCTTACACTATATTCCGTGCGGAGCCTGATGATGTCCATGGTTTTATCCGGGAACTGATCAAGTATGAATCATGGCTTGCAATAGAACGAGCCTATGACGGTATCTCGGATGGTTTATTCATTCTTGGTGGTAAAGGAGTCCGCGCCTGCTTTATTCGGAAGGAAGATCTGGTACCTTCTGACATTGGACTTCTCTTAGCCCATGTCAGTGACATACCGATTTACACACAGTCCATGGCGCACCTTTACCATATGCTATATTGGAACCACTTATATCAACCGAAGCATCTGAATTCCCTTCGTGCTGGCTATTATATGCTAAGTGACACAGAAAACGCCAATCCTTATCCGGATCGGCATTTGTATGATCACCTAAACATTGCGCCAGAAACCTATGCTCCATCTCCACTTATCAATCTTATGGCAGACTATAAAAAGATTTATACCGCACAGAAGGCCCTTATTGAATCAGATGGAAAACGTGCTGTGAAGACCTGGACTACCAGGCAATATTATGAGTTAGCTACCGGAACGCTTCTAAATGCAGAACAGATTCCGCTTATGCCAGTGTGGCCGAACTTTGAAAAGGAAATTATTCCGGATGCTTATTATAGAGATAGCCGGCAGAAGAACGGGACTTTTCTTGTCCTTTCCTTCGTTGAGATCAACCGGGATGGTATTCGTTTAAACAAGGATCGTATTTTTAACATTTACACCTATATCCTTGGCCACACGATTTGGAAATCATTCCGAAAAGTCCCTTTTTCTCTCGTATTCATGAATGAAGAGCAGCTTACCTTGTATCTGCCAACAAGTGACCGGAATCTTATAAACTGGTTTGAGAGCAGTATACTATCTCTTTTCGGATCAAAATTTTATAAATACTATAAACTGGATCCTCTGCAGATCAAACTAAAATATACGCGCCCAACCATCTACTAGTTGACAGGCTGCACGGCAGCAGGACTGATATTTACCGAATGGAGGTAGACCATGGAGAATCGAATTAAACATCTTCGAGAACAGAATCATTTAACGCAGGCCGATCTGGCACGCAGGCTGCATATTACCCGAAGTTCTGTCAACGCATGGGAGCAGGGGATCTCTGTCCCATCTACTTCCATTTTGATTGAGCTTGCCGCTATGTTCCACGTATCAACGGATTATCTGCTTGGAATTCGGAGATCGGCTACGCTGGATATATCGCAACTGAATGAGGAGGAGATCCTGATTTTGCAAAACCTGATCCAGCATTTCCTTAAGTCGAAATCTGTCTGAATCCAGCCATAATAACATGGAATACAAAAGCGATTGTCAGATACCATCTGCCTTACCCAATGGTATCTGACAATCGCTTTCTTATCATGTGGAGACCTTGTTCCATTCCATCTCCCCCTAAAAATATAAAACATCCTGTAATTCTTTGCTAAACTTATCTGCCTCTTTCAGCTTCCTGTACAAAGTGGCCCTGCTGACCCCAATCTGGGCTGCAACCTGATCCGCCGGCAGTTCCTTCATCAGCGCTTTTACTTCCGTAATCGTGTATGGTGAGACCCTGTCCCTTTTTTTTGCACGAGGCCGTCCTGCATTTCTGGTCTTCTTTGCTTGCAGCTCATTGCTGTCGTACTGAAAGACTAATGCCATAAGTTCCGTATCCATTATAAGTTCGATGCCCATTGGGGCCAGTACACCTTTTAACCGCTCGATTTCTACGTCTGAATAGGCAGTTTTTCTGATAGGAATGTGTATTTTCTCCATTTTGTCTCCCCCTCTTCTGGTGTCTTAAATTAATTTAAGACTGTCTTGACCATATCACACCCCTGCTTTCATGTCAACCAGATTTATTTTTTACATGAGGATTTTCCTCAGCGATCATTCATTTTTTGTCTGACATATTGCGCTTCTGCTGCCTTGCGTGCTATTATTCTTAGTAGTTTGTATTTGGGGGGTAGATATATGGAACGAACTTTTGGACGGTTGGTGCCAAACATACGGATAAAACTTTGTCTATTGCTGACTGCTATAGCCACCATCACCATTTGCTCTACTTCATCCCCTCTTTATCCCATCAATCTATGGGTAGACCCAAACACATATTTTACCGTTGGAAAATCCATGTTCCAGGGTCTGATCCCATACCGGGATGTATTTGACCATAAAGGACCATACCTTTATGTCCTTCATGGAATTGCCTGGCTTGTAGACCATGATGGATTCCTTTTTATCTGGATTGTTGAGATCGTATGCTGCTATTTCTTCTTGAAGTTTTCTATGCGCATCGTGCGTCTTTTTACCGGTAAGGATATTATTTGGTTTATGCCAATTCTGTCTCTGTTTGTTTATACCTCTGATTCGTTTTACCGCGGCGACAGTGTTGAAGAATTAAGTCTCCCCATGCTTTCCTATGCCTTGTATCTGGTAATTCGCTTCTTAAAGGAGGACAAACGCATAAAGACATGGGAATTCTTTCTTATAGGAATCACATCCGGCATCATTTTCTGGATGAAATTTAACCTAACCGGGTTTTACCTTGCCTGGGCGTTCCTCCCAATTGTCCAGGCAGTCAAGAAGAAGGATTTTTCTTTTCTCCGCTCCATGATATTTTTTGTAGCGCTTGGAGTGATCATGGTTACACTTCCAGTACTCTTTTATTTCTCCTACCACCATGCTTTGGATTCCTTGATCGATGTCTACTTTATCACGAACATTTTCCAGTACGGAAATTCCTACACTACGGAACTTCCCGGAGTGTTGTTCAGCTTATCAAAGATTATGAAGTCCATCTTTAAAAACCTGGAACTCTGGGGCTTGATTGTTCTTGGTCTGATCTTTTTATGGCAAGAATACCAGATCCTGTTTACGGAAGTCCTTCTTATGATCCTTGCAGGGCTCCTGTTCATTTTCGGAAAGGGGAGTTGGTACCGATACTACACATTCATCTTCTCCTGTTTCTGTAGCATCGGTATGATCCCTATTTACCGTCTTTTTAAGCTATGCCAAGGGAAATCTCCAATGAAGCTGCCAAAACGGATTCTTGGGGCATTCTGTGCGTTTCTATTCCCATTCTGTCTCAGTATGTTTAGCATGAATACAGAGTATCTGTTCTGTTCCAGAGCCGCCATGCCACAGTTCCAGTTTGCAAAGATTATTTCTCAGTCGGATGATCCGTCCCTGCTCACCTACCATAGCATGGATATGGGATTTCTGACAGCTGGAAACTTTCTTCCTCCATGCAGATATTATTGTATCTTAAATGCGGATCAGGATGCAGCGCTTTTAGCACAAGATTCCATGGTTTATGAAGGGACTACAAATTTTGTTGTCACCTACATGGAGGATTTCTCTTCCCCATTATATGAGAAATGCGCGGAGATGCAGTATCCGCACCGAAGTACTCTTTATTTCTTGTACAAACGGAAATAACAATGTAAAATTAGACATGAAAGAGAAAAAATGAGGAGGTATATGGGAATGGACTCTTTGTATATCGTGATGCCGGCGTATAATGAGGAAGAGACGATACAGGCTGTCGTGGATGATTGGTATGGTATCCTGACCTCTTTTGGTAACACCGCTTCCAGACTAGTTGTAGTCAATGACGGCAGCAGGGACAATACTAAGCACATCTTAGAGAATATGATGGTCGATCATCCACTCTTAGTTCCTCTCACGATCCCAAATGGAGGTCATGGCGCAGCAATTCTTTACGGCTACCGCTATGCGTTGGAGCATCATGCCGACTATATCTTTCAAACTGATTCCGATGGTCAAACACTTTCATCCGAATTTAAAGACTTCTGGCGTATTCGATCCGAACAGGATATGGTCATTGGCTGGAGACGTCACCGGGAAGATGGGTTCTCCCGGATTCTTGTTACTAAGGTACTGCACCTGTGTATCTGCTGCTGCTTTCACGTGTCAGTCCTTGATGCCAATACACCTTTCAGGCTTATGCAGGCAGATACGCTGCGTCAATACATCGGCCTGATACCAGACGGCTACAATCTTACCAACGTACTGATCGCCGTTATCTTCGCCAAAAAGAATTGCCAGGTCAAATATCTTCCGATCACCTTCCGACCGCGGCAAGGCGGAAAAAATAGTATTAATCTGCCTCGGATCTTCTGGATTGGGAAACAGGCGATTGGCGATTTTCTGCGTATCAACCGCAACATTGAATAGTCGTAGATTGGGTTGTGGACTTGAATTTCTCCACATTATACGATATCTCCAATCAGACACCATGCTCCTCTCCAGGGCGAACCGAAATTCTCATGAGCCAAAAGCATAATCTCCCATTTCTTTATAAGGGGACACGACGATATTCTCCGTGTCCCCTCTTTCATTGCCTGATATTTTTCATGGCGTCCCTGTCCAAATCCAGGATACAAAATTCCGTGGTAACCAGCCCTCTTTCCCATTGTTATACTTCACGGTCGAACCGCTCCCGGTCCGTCATTTTTCTCTTTGGTTTTCCTTCAATTTCTTCCCACATTGCCTCTGCATGTTCTTCGTAGTTGCTCATAGCTTCTACCTCCAATGATTGATAAGTGCCACAAAAATGCAGCCTGACATATCAATGAAACAGAGCTTATGGTTATTTTGAAGGTGTATTTTTCTTAACAAATATCCGGTACTCGTCCCGGATCAACGCATAAGAAATCAGATTCTTTATAAAAACAGTTACTTCCGGATCATCCAGGTTCCAGAGACGGTTATTGGTCAGTTTCCCAAGAAAAAACTGTTTCCCAGATATCAGCTCCGGCGCCTTATCTTCCACAAATGCCCGCAGCTCATCCACCTTTCCGGAGCCGATCTTCCCGACGGCGATCCGCCCATGATGATAGAAAAAGCAGTTCTTTCCGACTGCTCGGACGTTATCATCCAATACAAGCTGTAAAGCATGATGAGCTGTTTTTTCATTGTCGATGGCTACGTTTAATACCGTCTTATTGACGTCCTGGTGCGCCGATGTCACGTAGATACTAAGACCAATGGAGACAATCTCGGTACTTCCCTGGTACTCCACCAGGAAGGAACGGTATGGGCCGGAAAACTTTCCGCCGGACGCATTCCCGTATTCCAGAAGACGCACCCCTAAGTCCTCTTTCATCTTAAAAAGACCATAATTTCCTTGTGGGAACCGATGCTCCGGGTAGAGCAGACACTCCCAGAGGTTCGTTGCCGCTTTCAGGACTGGCTCCGGTGTAGCATCACCCATCTCAGACCAGATGTAGTCCTGCCACCCGTTTCCCTCCATAATTTCTTTCCAGGTAAGACGTTCCGGAATTTCCAATGGCTTTAAATATGTATATGCTCCCTGCAGGATCTTTTTATATGGCGGAAGCCCGGCAACCGGCTGATAGTCACAAGTTTTTTCATCATAATGATAGCAGAATGTCTCCGCTCCATTTGTCATAACCATGTAATAGCATCCAAGCTTATCGGAATAATCCACCATCTGGTCGGACGTCTTTACTCCAAGGATCGTGCCCGGAGCCTTGCATTCGATTACTACCAGCGGATGGATCAGGTGATCTTCTGTCGATATGGCATCCACGATAATGTCCGCCCTCCGCCTGGTGTCAATGCCGTAATGAGACAGATGTTCCTCCACCCGGATCATATCGACCGGTACTTCGCATTCGCGCAAAAGCCACTGGATCACCTGCTGACGAACGGTCTCTTCCGGTGTAATATAGATCAGCTTCTGCCGTACCGGATCCAGGTAACAGTCCCGGTTGTTCCGGCGATAAACCGGTGGCAGTGCTTCTTTTGTAAAGTCAGTCAATTCTCATACCTTCCTGTTTTACTGTACTTTGTGCCAGTTTTTGCGATATTTGCGACGCGCCCTACGTCTGCCCTACGCTTTCTTTTCCGTTAAAGCCTGGTACATTTTCATCAGCTCTGCGACGCAGCTGCTCTCTGTGGTAGTCTTAATATCAAAGCCATACGCCTGCATAACCGCTTTGTCATTCTGCTGATGCGCTTTGCGGAGTTCTGGCGGCATCGTCAGTTCATCATAGAGATCCGCAAGGCTGCTGTCAGGGTAAAGAGTACGTGCATCTAAAATCCCCTGAGCCGTCTGCTCAATCTTTGCTTTTTGCTGTTCAGTCGGCGTTGGCCATGGGAAGTTATTATAAACAACCGTATTTGAATAGCTGTAATCGCTCTTCAATCGGCCACATACTGCACGCATCCACGCCATATGAATGTTAGATGTAAGTACACCCAAACTATAAAGTGTGGCATTCTGCATCATGAACAATTTATCACCAGGAATAATTTCTTTAGGTAAATATTCCATCGGAATGTACCGTCTATTTTCTGAGGAAACTTTTGGTATTGCAACGTAAGAGCTACTGCATTCCCTGACCTCATCAAAAAGCATTGGAGTTGCAGCTTTCTTTTTAGTTGCTTCCTTCGGACTTGCAAGTCGGTATTCTTTAACTAATTCAACTCGCTTTAAAATCTCTGGGCATTTCTTTACAACAGCTGGGTTAGCTCCCACCAGCCATAAACAATAGCGCGGCTTTCTTTGAATAAAATCTTTGCCCATCATATATGGACGAATGAATTGTTCTGCCAATGGTTCTTTCTTTATAAGTTCATCACGCTCGTCTATTGTTAAGATGAGATTCCCGCCCTCTGTTGGCTTTCCACCGTTCTGTAAAATAGGCACATCACAAATAGGTTTTGATTTTCCTTCAATAAAGACATTCTCTGCTGGCACTAAATATGCATTGATGTTTTGGACTTTATGTAACCGTCCTTCTGAATAAATTCGGCATTCTTCGCGATTAGGGGCAATACTAAATCCAATAATGACACAATGAACCTGAGCTTTTAATGATGCTTCACTGTCCCACCGGAATGTTCGGTATGCAAAATCAATGTGGATTCCAAAACGCTCATATAACGGTTTCCAAATGCCTGCGACTTGTTCCCCCTGCGTAATAGAGTTCGTAGATACAAGCGCTGTGCGAATATTTGTCCCTTCCATAAATTGAGATGACTTAAAATACCACCCGGCAACATAATCAATTTTGCCCGCTGTTTTGTATGGCTTACCTTTTTCGTCTGTATATACAGACAATATATCTTCCTTCTGCGATTTGCTCTGTAATGAATAGCCTACAAAAGGCGGGTTCCCCATAAGATAATTTACCTGTTGCTTCGGCACGATGTCTTCCCAGTTGATCCGCAGCGCGTTTCCTTCTATGATGGAAGCATTCGTCTTTAATGGAAGGAAATCCAGAGACATCAAGACGATCGCCTCTGTCTCCTTCATCATCTGGCTTTCCGCGATCCATAGCGCAGTCTTTGCAACCGTAACCGCGAAATCATTGATCTCAATGCCATAAAACTGCGCAATGGAAACCTTGATCGGGTTCGCATCTTCAAAACCGAACCGGATCTGCCCTTTCTGAAGCTCGGAAAGAACCTTATTTTCCAGCCGCCGGATGCTGATATATGTCTCAGTCAGGAAGTTTCCGGAACCGCAGGCCGGGTCCAAAAAGACAAGTCCGGCAAGCTTTTTCTGAAATTCTTTCAGCTGTTTTTCTCTTGTGCGCTCCACAGTCACGTCACAGATTTTCTGAAATTCCGCCTTCAATTCATCCAGGAACAGTGGGTCAATGACCTTATGGATATTCTCAATGGACGTATAATGCATTCCTCCGGAACGACGTGTCTCAGGGTTTAAGGTGCTCTCAAAAACGGCTCCAAAGATCGTAGGGCTAATCTCCGACCAGTCAAAATCCTCACTGGCCTTCCGTAAAAGCAGGTCGCGGATCTCATCCGTAAACGGCGGAATCTCGATTGCTTCATCTGCAAACAGGCCGCCATTTACATATGGGAACGCCGCCAATGTCGGATCATCATCTTTCAAATACGTGTCCCGCTCTTCCGCTTTCGTGTCCAGTATCCGGAACAACTCCACCAAGGCTTTCCGGGTGCCGCGACAGTCAAATTCCTGGAGATAATCGTGGAACATGCCGTGATGGCCAAAGATACCCGCATCCTCTGCATACAGGCAGAATACAAGGCGAACACAAAGAATATTTAAGCTGCGCAGCGTATGCTCTGCGGTCGGATCCGCATACTGTTTGATGAGCGCGTCATATAACCGTCCTACGATATCACCGGCCGCAATGGACACTTCCATCTCCCGTTTTAAATGTTCACTGCCGGAATCCACCAGAAACTGCAGGCGGTAGTATTCCTTTTCCAAATCCTTCAGAAGAATCTTTTCCGGTTCGCCTCCCGGTTTTTCCATGTCATAGACATTGAACTCACCGAAATTACATGTTACGACCCAGCGCGGATGCTTTGACAGCGGCAGCTCCGTGATATACCGCTTTGCCTGCTGGAATGGCGTCAGATAAGTTCCATCTGACTGCTTTATTGGTTTATTCAGATCTTTGTTGAGACCTTTTTGCTCAATCAAAACCTTGGTCTTTGAAATTGCTCCATCAATGAAGCTTGTATGATCCAGATGTACCTGTTCTTCAAAGGTGATAAACTGCTCTACGTGATCCACTCCATATACATCATGTAACAGAGACAGCCAGAACACCTGACTTTCTCCTTTTTCATAACCCTTTCCGCTCCAATATTCTGCAAATGCTTTTGCTGCAACTTTTTGCTGAGTATCTGTCATAGGATTTCCCTTCTTTTTCTTTTTGTATTTTACTTGTGATCCTTTTATAGATCATAACACGGAAAGCATCAACTCCGAAACAAAAATGACCCACCCATGAAAGAATTATCTATGTCTCCACCTCATTTCTTTCATGAGCAGGTTATCTCAATCTAAATTGAATTTTATTTTTTTCTATCAAACACAGATGAAGCAAGAAGTATCATACATCCACCAATAAACATTGCTACGATACCGATCATGCCCATCATACGTGCATCAAGTCCACCTGTCTGTGGAAGTTTTTCTGCAGCAGGCGTGGTCTCTGGCTGTGGTGTCGTTTCAATCGCCGGAGAAGTCTCTGGAGCCGGATCATCATGGTCACTTTTGCTTGTGGAATGGCTCGGGCGCACCGGTGTGGTTTCCGGAGTTGGATTATCCGGTGCCGTTTCCGTTGGACCACAATCCTTGCACTCTTTGGATTCTACAGAATATTCCAACCAAGAGCCTCCATACGCATAAGAACTGGTTTCTTCCCAATGGGTACTGGTGCTTTCACTGTAAGAAGACTGGGTAGAACTCTTTCCTGCGTTTAATGATGCCGTTGATACATTTCCATCCTTATCTTTCATAAATAAGGTGTAATCACCTGGCTCCAATCCGTTGATGGTATTTCCATCAATATTATTTGCTCCATCGTAAGAATTTGAGTCATGCTCACCAGGCAGAATTTTAATCTCTGAAATATCATCTGCAGGGTCCAACACTACCGTCACCGATCCATCTTCTCCCTTTTTTACACTGTCAACACGTACCGGTGCCTCATCTGACTTTTGCTCTGCAGCTTGCTCTTCTACCTGTTCTTCAACGTTCTGATCCGCTGCTGTTTCATCTGCATATGCCGTATTGCTTCCGACCACCATCGCAGCCAAAATTGCAGTAACGAACCATTTGCTCATTCGTTTTTTCATGCCCACCGCCGATTTTCTATCGGCACACCTCCTTCACCTTGCGCTTTTGCGCTCTGTTCTTTAGTAATGAACCTCCACCCCTAACGGTAACCCTTATAGAAATATACTCGCCCTGCTTGTAAAAAGCGAATATAATGGCTCCTGTAAGTTTCTAAGGTTATTCTACACCAATTACCTTACCTTTGGCAAGGCTTTGTGAGAATGGTTCAATGGTAATGGTTGGCGTGCCACCATACATATCAGATCCAATGGTTGGAATTGTTACCTTCGCTTTAATAGAGAAGTTTCCGGACTTATACTGCCTCTCTTCCGTTAATGAGCGGATTTCATATTTGCGACGGTTTGAGTTCCATACATAGGAAGGGGTCATGTTCGGATTGAATTTCACGGAATCAATCGTTACCTTTCCCAGGTCCGGCTTATAGCACTCTATGATCTTGTTTGCGTTTTCTTTTGCCTTTTCCTTATCCAGTTCCAGATATAAGTGGTATCCATCAAGTCCTAAATACTCCTCTCCCGCTTTCCGCTCATCTACCACATAGGTATACCCCACTGCCAGCGTGGCCGCTCTGGACGCAGAATCAAGCATAAGCTGCGTGTGATATTTTGTCTGGCTCAGCCACATCACGTTAAACAGGAGTGACAGCATTAGAATGGCAATAACACAGATTACTGGGAATAAGATAATGGATGCAGCACCCTTTTCATCTTCCATCCTTGCTTTAACTGCTTCTGCAAATTTTTCCTTCAATTTTGTTTCCTTCTTTCTTGAAATTATATGATATGGTGCTTCTGCAGGTAACGATGGATCTGACTCCGCGACTGTTTTTCCAGAGATAGGTTCAAAAAGGTACGGAAGTCCTCTTCTGAAAATCCGTCCATATTTTTTACCGCATCTGGAATTAAATTACGGTTAAGAGTCAGATCAGCAAGCGCATCTGTCATGCTCTTTGTGTTTTCATTTAATACAGACTCAATTGCATCGTTTCTGGCTTCTTCATAAGTCATGTTCTCATTTTGCATAACATTTTTTATCACTTCTGGATTTAACTGCTTTCTGGCATTCACTCCAGCAGAGTTTAGCTGCGCGAGAACAACGTCCTGATAATACGGCTTTGCCGAAAAATTACTCACGGCCGCATCATATGCGGCTTTGTACCGTAAGTCCCATGGATCTGTACTGGAGGCCTGGTAGTAACCTTCTGAAGGGGTTTCCGGAACTTCCATGGCTGATACCAGCTGAGACGTCTTGAACTGAGGGACTGCAGTATCCTGGATCACGGCATGAGGCTTTGGATTTTGCGGCAGTCCTGTCTTAGGTGTCTCAGGCATTGTATACTGGTAACTTTTAGGTACTTTTTTCGGATTCACTTCCTGAGCAGTGGCAGCAGCCCGCTTTTCATATAGCTCTGCCCGGCGCTCAGGCGAAATATTCCGGTAAGCCGGCATTTCAAAGTTATCAATATTGGCCAATCCGTCAAGGTGTGCTGCCTCTGGGGTCGCACCGATCTGTGTGCCTGTCTTTTGCATCTGGCCAAGGATCTGTGTTGCCTGCTGTTTTGCCTGACGCACCTGGTCTTTTTCTGTTTTTGTAGCGTTTAAATTTGCCAGATTTTTGCGACGTTCAGACTGAAGTTCCTGCCTGGTTGCCGTATGCTGGCCGATTTCTTCATCAATCCGCTGGTGTTCCGGTGATTTCGGCCCAATGGTGCTCTTTTCTGCCCTTAACTGACTGATCGCATGATCTTCCTGATCGATTTTTTCTGCCAACGCGTTATCCTGGGTCTGAAATGCCCCAATTCTCTCATCCAGTTTTGCAGAGTACTCATCCAACCCCTGGATTCCAGATGCAAGGTTATCATTTCTTGCCTGTACCTGGTCTTTCATGGACAAGTCATTCATGGCCACCGGATCCAGTTCCGTTGCAAAATCCTGACCAAACTGATTAACTGTATCCATTCCCTGTTCCTGGAGTTTACTGTTTTCCTCATTCAACGCTTCTGCCTTCGCATGAGAAGCATTTGCGTTCTCATAGTCAGCGTCAATGCTTTCATTTTTTTCTTCTTCCTTATCTTTTGCTCTTTGCTTATCTGATTTGGCTGTACGGGCCAACGATCTTGCGGCCATAAGTCCGGCAACAACTGCTCCAAGACCTGCATTTTCCATCTGGCGTGATCCCTGCCAGCCAAACAATGCTCTAACAAATCCTCTGGCTGGAATTACACAGCAGCATGCGATGAACTGCACTAACAGGTACGAATTTTCCGTACCGGCTGGTGTCAGCGATCCAAAGCTGCCAATCAGAACCGGTATTAAAAGCAGGGAAGCATCAATAATCGGTAATGCCAAAATGCCAAGCATCGCCTTGATCCAGGTTCGTAAAAAACCCCGCTCATTCATATCATACACAAGCGCAATTGGCAAAAAACCTACCAGAATCACCATGGTAAGTGCGGCTCCTGTATAAGTAAACGCAAAATAAATGGTTAATGCGACAGATGCCAGATACATAATGGCATTAATTATACTATCCCTGGCACATGTACGCAGCTGATTGATCAGAGAGCCAGAGGAATCCGCCGCAAAGAAATGTTGGAACGGACTGCCTGTGAGCTTTTCTGTAAGACTGGGACCTTTTATATCATTCAAAATCGTTGTAACCATAGTACCGCCGGTATTTCCTATCTCATAAAGCATTAGATCCCTTATATAGAGACAGAGATCAATAATACCCGGAATCATGGCAAGACCTGCAGCAAGCAGGAAAAACTTTAGGACTGTTTCCTTTAGGTCTTCTCTATTTTGTGGGCTTCCATCCTTGTAAAGATATTTGGTCAATGCCGTAATCAGCTTCGCCATTGCAGCCATGCCTGCATAGGCCGAAAAGATTCCAAACAGAATCATCGAAATAATGCCATAAACATTATTGGTGGTCAGGTCATAGGTGAACAGGGCCACATCGTTTGTCATAAACGAGGCCCCAAACACTCTGCCATAAACAATGGAATCTAAAGAAATCCCTTGTGCCCCAAGGTAAACATAGATACCATCCGTCAGTACAACAATAAATGGTGCAATCAGCATGGCCACCACATCTTTTGTTTTGGAAAGGGCCTCTATAATCTGGTGAATGGTATCCGCCACCGCTTCCTGAGAGCGGCTTCCATTATAAATACTGGATTCCTCCCGGTCAAAAAAGCGGGAAGCAGCCCATATGGTTGTTGGTTTGGTTATCCAAAATATGGCTGAGAGAATCCATCCGGAAAAGAACTTTTGAAGTGGGGATCGTTTTCCACCTTTTCTATCATGATTTTTCATCTTTTTCCCCTACATGTTCTGCTTTCTGTATCTGGATGCAATCACTTCAGCATCCGTTTCTGCAATCTCACTTTCCGTTTCTTTTAAATAGTCGGCCAGTAAAAATACACAGCGCTTTGTTGGAACTTCAATGATTGCAAGTTCACCGGGACGTTTTTTCTCCGACTGCTGATTACCGCCAAGATTCAGTATGGTGTCGATCTGAGAATCGGAAAGCTTCGTTACTTTTTTGATATACTCTCTATCCGAATAATTGTGTTTAAATAACAAGAGCGTTTCTGTATTTTTTATAATATCCTCTGTATCTGGGTACTTACTCAAATCGGCGATGGACTGCATAATGAGTACTGGTGCAACATGACGCTTCCTGGCAAGTCTGTACAGCGCATTTAGGAAAGTTCTTGCATCTTCAAATGGCATCGAGCGGTGAGCCTCATCCATTGAGAAGATAAGCTTTTTGGCAACCTTTGGATTAGAGGAATTTGTCTTTATAAAATGCTCTTCCACAAAGTTCTGACATACCAGCATTAAAAGAGGTCTGTCCGCAGATGGAATCAGGGAAATATCAAAGGATACTGCTGGAAGATTCACATCAATAGCAACATTACTCTGGCAGTCAAAGTATGCGCGACTTCCATGGATAGCACGGACTTTGACATATTCTGCTGATTTTAAAATTTCATAGCGATTTCCCTGCTTGTCGATTGGAAGTCTTTCATATTCTTCCCGTGTGTATTCCTGCAGGGTAGCCGGGTTGTAATATAACTCTTCCACCATTTCTTCGAAAACATCAAGAAGCAGTGAGTAGGCATCTTTCTTAAACTCATCCGTATTAGCTGCGCATTCATAAAGCATCGTCACGTAAAAATCGTGCATGGTAGGAAGTGGTTTTCTAACTCTTGCAAAGGAATTCTCTCCATAGTACCAGAGGGAACTTGCATCATTCTCCACGATTCCCAGCCGTTCAAACAGGATCTTAACGCATTTTGCGATGATGGACCGCATACGCGAAATTGTTTCCGCAGAGTAAACACTCTCCTTATTCGTAATCCTGGAGCTTGTTGCCATAACAAGCAGGATATTGGTCAGATCCACAATCTTATCTGCCAAATGCAGAGTCCGATATTCCTCACCAGTTCGGTCATTGTATTCAATCTCTTCGTTAATTTCAAACAGGTTTAAACGGCAGCCGCTTTTTCTGGTTGAAATCTGGTAAGAGACACCACCTACACGCTCTACCATGGCTGTATACTCTCCGCATTGTCCAGATGGCAGCGGCTCATAATCAATTAGTACAAAGTGGTATCCAAAATCTACCAGTCTGGAATACATGCATTTTAAACTGGTTGATTTTCCATATCCAGGCATTCCAGCTACCAGCATTCCGTAGGATGTATGAACAGGGTCGAATGGATCAAAACAGATCGGGACAGATGTATACAGATTTCGTCCAAACGGCACTCCTTCTTTATGGGAAAATTCGGAAGTTGTGTGGTTATAAATGGTGGAAAGAGACCGTTTATCCAATTTATGCCACTTCACAATCTGCTGCTTTAGCAGCAGTTCCGCTGCCTGGTTTTTGTATTTAATTCCATAGATTCGATTCATTGGATAAGTGGAGAGGAACGCTTCCAGGTGGGCACCATAACAGGCTGCAAGTTCAAATCCCTTCTTTTTTGCAACACCTTCAAAATCGGTCACGCAGTTGATCAATTCCTCCCTGGAGTCTGCGGTTAACCAGAATAAAAAAGCAACATTGTAAAGCATATTTTCGCCGGAATCAAGAATTCTAGCCCATCTTTCTGCATCCGCTAATTTTCCTTCCAGTTCTCTTGCACGGTTTCTGGAAGAATCATCTTTGGTTGCGCCATATAACTCACCATCCAGCATATTGATCCGCTTATTTACCACATTCTTGCTTTCTTCCATAAGAGGCTCGATAAAAACAGACGGCGTAACATTCTGATAATTGAAAAGTGGGGCAAAATGAATTGCTATGTCCAGATTATTTGGGATTTTATCAATATAAAGTCCTACCCCATAAATGGTTCTTCCTGCGTCATCAATCACCAGATATTCTGGATTTGAAACATCAATTCCATTAGGCGTTAATAAACTAATGATTGAGCGGTTCCCTGTTCCCTTTTTGGGTGATTCCTGTTTAATTACTTCGGAACTGGACAAGCGCATGGAACTGACATCTGGGGCAGTTTTCCTTTTTTTAGAGTGAAATAGGCTCATGAGCGACTTCCTCCATTTAAAATTTGATTTGCAACATCCTGATCAAATGCCTCATTTCTCCGATCCAGCATATCGGTAGTCGTGATGTCATCAAAGTAAGTACTATCCAGGACCTGGTCAATGGAATACAGATTGGAGCTATATGGTGCCGCATGTCTCCTGCACATATCTATCAGTTCCTTGGTTGTCGCTCTTCTGGCAATCGCGCCAGCATCCGAAAGCTGTCGGATTTTTACCTGGCATAACCGGTTTAATTCCCTTTCTGCCGTTTCCAAAAGAGGGGTGGAAAGATTTGACAGCTTTTGATTCATATCCGGCTCCCAGGACACAACATAGGTTAATTTCTGGCGCTGATTACCACTATTTCCGCCTGATACCCGGTCTAAATAAGTCAGCTCATTCTTGATATGGTCTAAGCGCCACTGAAGACTCTCCAGTTTTTTTCTTTCCATTGCAAGCGACTGACGCATGCCCTCCTGCTCATGTGTTTGATTTTCCAAGCCGGACTGGTATTGTGTGAAAAGCTCCCGGTAATTTTCCGTCCGATTGAATAACTCCGCTTCTATTTCATGGTAGACCTTTTTTAGTTTTTCAATCGTATAATCCAGATTCACGCCTTCATCGTACTGCCGGAACGTAATCGGCTCTTCCAGGGCAAATATAAAATCGATGTAGTTATTTTGAATAGCGATCTTTTCATCACGGTTTTTTGTGTAAAAATCGGTTCCCAGACAGGTGATCACCGCCAAAAAACGCTTTCCACCCTTTTCAATGATCATATTATCCCTGATGTCTTCAATCGGAACCAGGGACTCCGCATCTTTTCTCATGCGCTCCTGCAAAGGAATCCTTTTATCGGAGTTCCCCTTTTTACTGGATTTGAAAATTATAAAAATCCCCAGCGCAATCACAAGCATGATGAGAATCATTAACAGAAAAATCAGTGTTGTAATATTATCAATCAATGTTTGCATGAGTTTTATTCCTCTCTGTAACCTTTGATGTATAGGTCACGTTCGCGTTTTTTGCAGAGATGCATTCTTATAAGATAATCTGCAATCGTCAGTTTAGAACCCGAAAGCAGATTTGCAGATGGGATTGGGGCTCGAATAATAATCATTGCCACAAGATCCGCAAGGACTGTGCTTAGGATTCCTATTGCCTCCAAATGTACAACCGACAACAGTCTACATAGCAGAAATCCTAAGAAAGTAATGGTAATAAAAACAGTTAGCATCTTTTTGGTAAAAAATTTATACCATAAGACATCATCCGTAAACTCGCGTGGGACAGATTCTCTTAACGCCATAATTACCTCTTTTCTTTAATAGGGCAAGTTATCTGCCACTTTTTCTTTAATACAAAGGGATAACTCGCTATTTAAATGTTTTATAAATAGACGATGCCAGATCTACTACCAAGACCATCGAACATAGCATCACAAACACCAGAAATTTTGTTCCCAGCGTATTGAGGATATCTTCTTTACTGGCTCTGGTATTGAGTGGCATTTTAAAAAACTTAATTCCTGCATGGATAAATGAAAAAACCATTCCAGCTACCGCAAATACCTTAATCAATTCATAGTAGGAGGCAAGAATACTTTCTAATTCCGTCCCCTTGGTATCCGGAACCGAAACATATCGAAGGGGGTCGTATTTACTGGAGATCGTATGACTACTATCTCCAGCACTGGTCTCCACAGAATCAGGATCTTCTTCTGGATCATACGCTTCCGTTTCTGTTGCTTCTACAGATGCCACAGTTGCCACCAGATCCGGTACAGCTTTCGCCTCGTATGTAAATAGCGGCGTTACCATAAGACACATGGTTACGGCCGCTATTGAAAATTTCTGTTTTAATTTTTTCATGTCAAAATTACCCTATGATGAGAATGCTCCGATAATAGCAGTTACAATTGCGACGCCACCAAAAACAAATACTGCACCAATCAGGAAATTCAATACATCGTCTTTTGCTTCTTCTGATTTTCTTCCGCCTCTCATAAATTTAAGACCGATCAAAACAAGACACAAGATGGCGATACCTACACATACAACGCCTACCAATCCATATACAGATGCAAAATAGCCTTTTGTGTTTTGCGTAATCTCTGCTAATTTACCATTATCGTCTGTCGTTAACCAGCCGGTGTCAAACGTATCTGCGTAAGATGTGATTCCAAAAAGCAGGTTTGATAATGTGGCGGCTACAGTAGCTGAGACTATTTTAATCTTTTCCATTTTCATAACCGTTTCCTCCGAAGGTTTTATGTATTTCTGGTTATGATTATACAAGAGGATCGCTGGAATTACAAGTAAAAAGGGTGATGCCGGATAGCATTTATATATATAGATATAGGTTAGATGCAGTCTATGCATTGGTCTCAAAGTAGCAGTATAGGCAGTATATACAGTATTGCAAACGGTGATGCTGGTACTCCGCATGGTTGCTGACTTTGCGAGCTCATGCAAAAATGATTTCTTACGCAATATACATTAGTATTTTTTAATAATCGCTATTATTTTAAAGTTAGCATCATAAATTATCAATTTGCATGACTAAATTAAAAATAACCCGAAAAATTTATATCTATAAAAATGATAGCATGTAATGCCTAGAAATGTGGAAAAATCTGTGCATAACTATGTGGATAATATGTGGATAATGTGTGGATAACATTACAGATAATCTGTGACAGAAAAGTATTTTCATGGAGATATGGAGTTCATTTGGAAAAATTGCATTGAGAGTGAGCCAAAGGAATGATGGTTTGCTATTTTTGGATGGATTTTGTGTGGTATTTGTTGGAATATAAGAAGAATTCGGTTGGATGTGAACGACATGGGAAGAAGAAATGTACTATTATATGGTTTTTTGCACGCAAAAAAGGCCTATACTAAATAGCAAGACCTATCTGCCTTTCGCAGCTTATGGAAAAGCATTTGTCAATTACCAAAGAGCGGATATATCCTCCGAGATTTCGGAGTGCTCCCCAATCTGGGACATCATTAAAGGTATCGATCAGGGATTGCAGAACCAAATCTGTGTTGTAGTCGGTACAGATCTGGGACAGATCCCGGATCGTTTCCTCCGATATGGATTGGAATGGGTTAGTATTTAGATTGCCTGTATCACTACGGATACCAAATGCGGTTATCTTTGATATTGCAGCGTCAATGTCTTTACGTGCAGCGTTCTTTTTCTTATGCAACAGGTTCTGGTATGCTTGGATCGCTGCTACCATGGCCCCTTTCTGGCTTCGCAGCTGCTCTGCTGCTTTGGACTGAAGGGTTTCTTTTTGCCGCTTCGCAAAATACTCGCGATCCATGGATATGGTAAGGAGTTTCCGCTTGCATGTAACTGTAAAGATATTTTTGAGCAGATCCAAGGCATGCATTATGTACTTGCGAGTAACGTAGCGTGGGAACATACTTAAAATATCTTTTAGCTGCATGGTCTTATGGTCATAGACGCTTGTAGATAGGGAGTCATACAGACGCAGCATACAACGTGCTGTATTAACGTCCGGGCATGCCAACAATGCATCCAGCACTTTGGTAGATATGGTGAGATAGCCAGATCCTCCTTGGGATGCTTTAAGAAACATTTTTTTATAATCTTTGATTAGAACCATATAATAACCGGACCACTCTCCTGCCGCATAGGAGATGTAGTTGCGATCCTTGAGCTGTGACAAACAGTTTTTGCCAGTAAGAGGAGTTACTTTGGCTTTTTCGCAGAACTCCTGGAGATCAAAGTCACAGGTATATCCGTCTCCGTCACAGGTTAAATGCAGATAAAGGTAGAGCTTCATAGCGGCAAGGCTCAGCTTATTGTTGATACTACAAGTCTTTTTTTCATAGACATATTCTGTGACCATTTCATTTGATAGCATTTGTGGGCAACCGGCACATGCTCCACCATCTAAACTAAGTTTTGAGCAGCCTTTACAGACGGTATTTGAAGGAGTTCCGGCAGTTGTATGGGTATGGATCGTAGTGGTGTATGGTCCAATGGCTTCGATGAGCTTTGCTCTGCCAATGCTTCCGAAATTTTTCGTAAACATGTGTGCCTTTCCTCCTTCCAAAATTTTTCTTGCTATTTTATATGAGCGGTGCTATATTATAGCTATAGCGGTGGCGCGGTTTCTTTGTGCGTTACCTTAACACATCCCACCCGATCCGATTTCGATCGCGTGGTTCTGAGTTTCTTTTTTTCTGTTTTCTGTGTATGTAATCCCGGCAAAAGATCCATACAGTCTATTCTCTAAAATTCTGTCTAACAAAAAGAGCCTGCTGGTTCTGATCCCAACAGGCTCGATAAAGAGCGCATTCTAACATTTCCGGTATGTAACATAAAATTCCATAAACTAAATGTAAAACATTCATGAATTTAATATTACGTCTTGACTAAAACCCTCTTTTTGATTAAAATAATAATCAGAAAAAGAATTTTTGCTTCCGAAGGTGCTATAAACTGTTGGGCTAGAACAGTTGGTATCCTTCGCCAGAAGGTGTTGGGGAACACCTTCGTGAGCGAAAGTTCTTTTTTGTTATGTCTAATTATATGCCTGTTTTTGTAATTTGTCAAATTGTTTAGTAAGTTCGGCCACCCTTTTTTATTCGTCAGATAATAAAAAACGCACAAACTAAGAACTTCCTTGAATTAAGAAAATTCTTCAATTTGCGCGTATTAATAGCGAATAAAAAAATAATTTACATGAATTAGTTTACCTACAAATCCGGACTTTGTCAATAACTTTTTTAAATTTGCCAAGATTCGGACTAGTTATCCACAACTATATCTTTGACTGGAGTTGTCCTCTTTAGACTTCCATCCTGGTTAAAAGTGGCCAGAATGCCATTGGAGCAATATAACTGTGGTTGCTTGTTCATGGCTCCATCAGCGTATAGGTAATACCATTTTCGATCGATTAACTGCCAGCCGGTCTGGATGATGCCATCAGGATTCGAATAGTACCACTGATCTTCCACCTGGGTCCAGCCTTTCGCTAAAGCTCCGGTTGAAAGAAAAAGGTAATTTTGTCCGTCAATGAACTGAAAGCCTTTTACCATACGCCCAGTTTCCGGCGTAAAATAGTGAATTGTGCCGTCTGCAGATGTTTGCCATCCATATTGAACATTACCCTCCGAATCCATGGAGTAATAGTGTCCTTTTATCTGGTAGATTCCATCTTTTAGAATTTCGTTTTTATCTCCAGTTTTATATCTGGTTTGATCTTTATCCGTTACCCAATATCCTTTGCTGATTCCAACATCCGCTTCTGTGATCAAAAGGGAATTGTTAAAATCCATAAGAGATCGCTTGCTATCAATAAAACAGTCTTTGGTTGAAGATAATGTTTTTACAGAAAAAATGTAATCACCGGGTCTTTCATAGATGTAATCAGCCAGATCAAAAGAACACAGATCGGTCGTGAATGTTTTTATGGTGCTGGATTCTTTTCCGTGGGAGTTGATGGTATGAAGCTCCAATTCATAGTTCGTTGCGGCTTCCACGGAATTCCAGGTAGCCATAGTGCCATCCCATTGAAGGTTTTTTGCTTGTTTTAGTTGTACTTTTGGTGGTGGCATAGTGAACTTGATCTGGCATGTTTTTTCATCGTCAGAAATAACCAGTGACTGAAATTCAGCATTAAAATTGGATCTCAGGCTGCCGAGCTTCAGACCGTGAAAAGTGTGGTTGTTGAGCGCGGTTACGGTAACCTGAAATTCAATTGGCTCATTAATGACCGGATCGTTTAGCATTGTGACCTCTGTCAGATCAATTTTCCAGTCCTTTGCCGTTATTTTATAAGCATCTTCCGGAATGGACATTTCTTCTGGTGTATAGGTGGTTGTAAAGTTAATAGTGGTAACTGCATCACTGTCTGCCGCATAAGCATTGCACAGTGGTGATAACATGGAAAGTACAACTGCAAATAGGAAAATCCGGGATTTCTTTCTCACGGCTACTGCCCTCTTCTCTTTTCGTATACTAAGAATATTATAAGGGAATTTGAATCTATCCGCAAGAGGTAGGATCGACGAACGCAAAAAGACCGCCAAGCTCCTTTTGCTTAACGGTCTTTCTAAGTATCATTTTAGTATCAAAATTATTCTGTAAAATTGGCTTGCGGCCTATATGCCCGAGCTCCTGTGAACCCTCACATGGCTAAAGTCACGTGCTTCTCAGCCGTTTTAAACGGCAAGACTAAATATCGGCGGATACGCCAG
>ERZ773115.998-NODE-998-length-28031-cov-3.995103_pt1 | contig 28031 bp, 23 predicted proteins | sample MGYA00511116_ERZ773115 | MGnify/ENA primary metagenome ERZ773115 (study PRJEB29015, sample SAMEA2737869) | human gut metagenome | biome: human gut; feature: human-associated habitat; material: faeces | place: China | collected 2012 ... | reverse complement strand
CTGCTCTGTCAGGGCGCGGCGCTCACCGCCCTTGACTTCGGCGACCCGGAGCTGAACCACATCACCGGCGCGCGCGCACCCATCAACCGCGCGTGGCAGTACGGTCTTGTGTTCCTTGGCGGCGCGGCGCTGACGGCGTCCGTACTGCTGCTGCTGACCTCCAAGCTGTCGTGGAGCACGGAGCTGGACGGTCTGCGCGCACAGCAGGACCGCCTGACGGCGCTTGCCCAGCAGAACGCGGGCTGCGCGGAGAACTACCACAACTATTCGAGTATGTACGACGCTTACAGCGCCGACTGGGACACCGTATTCGACTCCGTTCGGACATATAACGACAACCTTGAACTGGTGCTGGGCGAGCTGGAGGCAAAGCTCCCCAAGAAGTCAACGGTGACCGCTCTGAGCACGACCGAGTTATGTCTTGCGGCGCAGGTCGCCTTCCAGAGCAAGGAGGACGCCGCTTATTTCCTCGTGGCGCTGCGCGACGTGCCCTTCATGACCCTCAACACCGTTTCCAGCCTGACCATCGGCCCGCGGGAAGCCTACTCCCCGGACAAAATGATCGCTGCGCTGTACGAGGAAGCGGGGAAGGAGTCCCCCGTGCCGGGCACGGAGGAAAGCGCAGCGGATGGCACCGAGGAAAGCAGTACGGAAGAACCTCCCACCGAGGGCGGCTATTCCCTCGATGAGCTGTTCCCCAACGCGTCAAACGGCATCACCGGCAAAATGATCAAGGACGTGCTCCCGCTGCTGCGTGCCGCGGGCGTTGACGAAGCGACCATCCAGAAGATCGAAAGCTACGCCGACATGATGGAGAAGGTCGGCATGACCATTTCCCCCGATAACCTTGATTTCCTGCAAGGTCTGCTCCCCGGAGGCGGCGGCAGCAGTGGAGGCGGCACCGGCGGCACGCCGAGCAATCCCAACCCGCCCGTCACCCCGAGCAACCCCGGCACGACGACGCCGAGCACCCCCAGCGTTCCGAGCCGTCCCGGCAATTCCGGCACGCCGGTCACGCCTGCCACGCCCAGCAGCGGCAGTACGTCCTCTGCTTCTGGCATTGAGTCTGCCGATATTGCAACGCTGCGTCTCAGCCTGCAATACCTGAACTCCAACCAGCTGGACGCTCTGCAAGCCGTCTACGGCCCGGTGCAGCAGTATTCCTTCCCGCTCGACAGCCTGCTCAAGAGCGCCACTGCCGCGCAGGAAAAGGCGGCGCTGCGCTCGCTGCTGCAAAACGATCCTGCCGCCATGTATCAGTTTTTCCTGCTGATGCGCGAGGATATCGCCCGTGAGGAAAAGGACCAGATCCTGTACGACAAGATCTTTGACGACATTTGGAAAAACGCCGATCAGCACCGCATGTTCTATGAGAGCGACGATGTGATGCTGAACAAATATCTGCCGAACCTGCTGAATATCCTGACCGACAACAAGACGAATGTCAACGCAGCGATCGCGCTCATTCGGCAGAATCAGACGCTGAGTGGCAAGCTTGCGCTCCATCTTGCCAAGGAAATGGGCGAGCTCCGCTCGGTCAACACCGCGCTCGACCTTGCGATGCTCCAAAAGGAGATCAACAGCGGCGCGGCGTTCCAGCGGGATGCCGCCACTGTGGCCGCGGTCAACGCGCTGCTGCGGAAGAATCAGCAGACCTCCGGTACATCCGGCACCTCCGGCAACTCGGGCATGGATGAAAACGATCTGCTGATGTGGATCCTGATGAATCAACTCAAAAATCAAACCGGCGGCTCAGGCATCCCGGATATCTTCAACACCGGCGCTTCTCAGACGCAGAAGCCTGCCGACAACCGCTATTACCTGACGGTCGTGCTGACCTATGACGAGTCCTTGATCCAGGCGGAGCAGACGCGCAAGGGTCTGGACCGCGACGCCAAGGTTGAGAAAGTGGAGGTGGGCCAGTGAAAGTGATCGGTAGAAACTGGAAGGCTGTCCTGTCAGTCTTGCTCTTGTTGGTCGCCGTTCTGGTGTATGTTCTGGGCTACCGCCCCCGCAGTGAAGCTTACGTCATGGAGCGGGATCAGTTAAATGCTCAGATCACCGCGCTGCAAACCACCATCGTCGAAAACGAGATGTACAAGGACGTGCAGGATCAGCTTGAGCCGGCAGAGGCCGCGATTGAGGAAAGCCGCGCCGCGCTTTACGACAAGTTCCCCGCCGGGATGCAGGAAGAGGATCAGCTCCTCTACCTGCTGTATCTGGAAAAAACGCTGGGGACCGGCAGTAAGGAGCTGGGCTACACCCAGAAACTGCACGATATTTTCCTTCAGCGCTTCGGGAGCGGCGGCGACATCGAGTTTTCTTTCGGTGAGATCACGCCGATGCAGGCCTTGAGCGATGGCGCACTCCTTGAGGGCTTGAACCTGACGGTGTACTATCACGCCTCCTATCGGGAGTTCAAGAACATGGTGCACGCGCTGGCAACGGATGAGCGCATTACCTCCATCCGGTATGCCACCTTCAACTACGACAGCGAAAAAAAGCTGCTGGACGGACAGATGACCCTGACGCTGTATCTGATGCCGTCCGCTCAGAACACCTATGAGGAACCGGGCGTAACGCCGCCCGCGACCGGTAAGACAGACATTTTCAACTGACCCACTGGGAGAGACAAGGCATGAAAAAGATCGGGAAAGAGAGAACAGCGGGCTTTTCGCTGCTGGAGGTCGTCGTGGCGATCGCCATCATCGGCCTGATCTCCGCGCCCATCTGTTCCAGCCTGATTCTGGCAGGACGGATCAACGCCCACAGCCAGGCCGTAATGGAAGCCCATCTGAACGTCCGTACCGCCGTGGAGACCCTGATGAAGGACGGCGTTACGGAGGCAAATCCCGCTTTCCCCAACGTGACGGTCAAAACGGAGCAGGTCGACGGAAAACCCTATTATCACGTCACGGTGTCGGATAAGCCCACGGAACCGCTCGTTAAAGTGGAAACCTATGTCCGCGCGGTGCCGGAAGGCGGTGGCACATGAAGAAGCTCTGGAAAGACAACGGCGGTTACGCGCTGGCGTATGTGCTCATCGTCGTTCTGGTGCTGTGCGCCGTCGCCGTGTCCGTCTGCACCGCGGCGCTGAAAAATTATCAGGCGCAGGAGCGCTCCATCCGCCAGACGCAGCAGCTCTATCAGGCGGAGGGCGAGATCGAAAGATTCGTGGCGCTGGCGGAAGACGTACATCTTTTGGAGTTTCCCGCTGAGCATTACACGAAAGAGGTAGCAGAGGAAAAGGCAAGAACGGCTTACCGTACACATCTTCAAGATGTGTCGAAAGAGGTCAGAAGCTGCAATTACGACCCTGATGACACCATTACCGACAGCAATTCCTGCACCTTTCCGCTCACCTGCGCGAACGGCGCCGTTTGCATCAAGACAGAGATCCGCATGGAGCTCGCTTACGTTTACGATGAAGAAACGACGACGCAACCGCTGCCCGACGGAACGACCACAAAGGTCATAAAGTACGCCGCTAAGGTCAGCAAGGCGACGCACCACTACAACACCTATACCATCACCCACTTGACAGCGGAAAAGGGGGGGGCGAGCGGATGAAACGAAACAACAGCGGCTTTACCATGGTCGAGCTGCTGGTGACCGTCGCTGTCAGCTCCATCGTGCTGGCAGCCGCAGCGTCGCTGATGCTGCTCGGACTGCGGGTGCATCAAACAACGCAGAAGGAGGCGGGCGAGCAGCAGACCGTGCGCATCGTGCTCTCCGCGCTGGAGGATCTCTCCGCCAGCGGCAGGATCTACCGCGTGGAGCCGCTCTCCGACGGTTGGCAGCTACAGGGAAAGACTGCCGACGGCACTCCCGGCGCGGTGCTGCTGCGCTACAACAGCGGAAAGCTCACAAGCGGCACGAGCGGCGATCAGGTGCTGCTGGACAACCTGCGCGGCGCGCGGGTCGATCTGGACGGCAGCCTCGTGACCTTCACCTTCGCGACCGCGGCGCACAGCTACAGCACCTCCGTCTTCTGCCGCACCGGGATCGAGGGTGACAGCGTCGGCAAAGCGGAGGCGGAAGATATCCTAAAAAAAACTCCGACCCTGCCGGCCGCCGCCGATCTGACCGAGACGGAAAAGGACGCGCGGTTCGAGTTTTTAAAGACGCTTGCCGGACAGTACGACAGCAGGGGAGAGATCATCGGAGGGAGCGGCTACTTCTCCGAATGGTACATCCGCAGCTACAAGGATAACCCCGGCTGGAACCAGTACACTCCCTGGTGCGGCTGCTTCCTCTCGTGGGCAGCCGATCAGCAGCGCGATACCATCAACGGCGCGCCGCCCAGATTCGCAGACGTGGATGAGGGCATGAAGGGATTCAAGGATAGCCGTATGTGGCGCGAACGCGGTGACGCCAACAATATGCCCATCCCCGGCGACTATGTCTTTTTCGACTGGGACGGCCGCAACGACCCGGACGGCGTCAAGGACCCGGACCACGTCGGCGCGGTGCTGTGCGTGGAAGGGAATTTCCTTTACACCATCGAGGGCAACAGCGGCGGCAGGGTCGCCGTCAACCGCTACCCGCTGTCGGATTCGCGCATCGTGGGCTACGGCGTGCTGAACTGGAAGACAAAATAGGAAACCACAGAGTGATCATCTGTTCATATAATTCTCAAAAAGAAATCAAATATATTGAGGAGGAAACAACATGAAAAAGCAAGTGAGGAACAAGCTGCGCGGCAGCGCGGGCTTTACGCTGGTAGAGCTTATTGTGGTCATCGCGATCATCGGCATTTTAGCCGGCATCGGCACGGTGGGCTACGGCGGCTACATTAAGCGCACCAACGAGGGTCTGGACGAGACCCTGTATCGCAACATCCTGTACGCCGGCGAGATCGGCAAGTATGCAAACCCCGGCGTGACGGGCAGCGTGAAAGTCACCAAAGATAGCAACGCTACTGTTTCCGCCACTGATCCAAGTGATCAGGCAGTCGTTGAGCAGTGGCTGAAAAACGCCTTCGGCGATGACTGGGCAACCACCGTGAAGTACCGCACGGACAAGTACGCAGGCAAAACCAAATACAACGAGATCCCCCTGCCTATCACGGTGGTCAAGCTGAGTGAGGCAAATCAGGAAAATCTCGAAAAATTCACGCAGTCCAATCTGAGCGGGCACGAGGAGGAATTGGCAAATACCGCCAACAACCTTTCTAACTTGTTTAACACCGAGTTTCTCAAAGATGTCAAAGGAGAAGCCGCGGTGAATAAGCTGAAAGGATATATGAGCGAAAGCGAATTTACGCAGTTCGAGAAGCTTCTGAAGACAAAGACAGGAAAAAAGAACCTCAATGATCTCACAAACACGGAGATCGCCAATGCTACCGTCCTTTATGTCGCCTCCAAGGCGAAGGATATGAATGCGGCAGACGTTCTGAAGACGTTAAACAGCAATGGTGGTAATAATGTCCAAGGCGTTATTACCAAGTACGGCACGCTGCCCACGGCTGCCCTGATGTACGGTACGATGGTCGGCTACGCAAAGTCTAACTATGTTAAAGACCCCGAATTCAAGACCGCAATGCAAACGCCTCCCAAGGGAATCAATGATGTTATGAAACTGCTCGATCAGATGACAAAAGATAAAGGCTTCACCGACTATATGAAATCCGATACAAAGGGTGCCGCCGCGGATATGGACGGCTTCCTCGGCGCGATGAAGATCATCAGTGATTATGATGTCCGATTCGACATTACCGAAAACGATGCATTCAATAACAAGGATACGCTTACCCTGCTGCAGGCAGTTTTGAATTCCAAGAAGTAACGATGGGTCTGGTCACATGGCTGTCTGACCACAGCCTTGCCGTGCTCCTCACGGTCAGCGCCGCGTTCACCTATTGGTGGCTGTGGCGCTGCCGCGAGCGGCTGCGGTTGGAGCACCGCCTTGCGGCGCTTGCGCTTGCGGTGGGGCATATCTTCATCGGGCTATTCAGCGTCAAGGCCTTTGCGGTGCTTGAGGCGTTCGATATGGGCGCGATGGGTAATATGAGCCTGTTCGGCGCGGTGTTCTTTATGCCCCTCGTCTACTGGGCGTTTGCAAAGCTCAGCGGGCGCAGCGCGGCGGATGTGTTCGATGTACTCACCGTTTGCCTTGTATTTACGCTGATGTGCGCCCGCCTGAACTGCATTTTTTCAGGCTGTTGTCTGGGGGCGCACATCCCCATCGAGGGGCTGACGCATCTGCGCTTCCCCACGCGCGAGCTGGAGCTGCTCTTCTATGTCATCCTGCTCTCGCGCCTGTGGCGCAAGGTGCTCTCCGGCAGCGCGCGGGGCATGATCTACCCCATCTATATGATCTCCTACGGCATTTTCCGATTCGTGACCGAGACGCTCCGCGTCTCGAATCGAACGGACAGCATCCTGCACATCTCCCACCTCTGGGCGCTGCTGTCGCTGGGGGTCGGCTTGAGCATTTACGGCGAATTACAAAAGAAAGAGAAAAAAACTGGAGGACGACGGAATGGTTAAACGAATTGGCAGGCGCTTTGTGTCGCTGCTCCTGACGTTTGTCACAGTACTGACAATGCTGCCGGCGATGACGCTGCCGGCGCTGGCGGCAGAAAGGGGACCCGTGACCGGCTTATCCGATACTGATATCGTCTTGAGCTACGATGGTAGCAAGACGGATACGTGGGCGGCTCTCTGCACGACAATCACCGGCACCGCGCAGAGCGAGAAAAACACCTGCGACAAAGCTACCAGCAATAGCTCCACGCTGACCATCACCAACAACAAAAACACACCGGCGACGCTGTCCTTTGACTATACCATTGTGCAGAATAACGGCACGATTGAAGTGAACGGAAAGAGTTACACTAAGCCCGGTACCTTTTCTAATGAGATAGGCGCTCACAAAGAAGTCACGGTCTACATCGAATCCGGCAACACCAGTGCAGAAACCAAGATCACGATGACCAATGTGAAGCTGGTGGCTAGTGCGACTGCCAACGTGACCTTCCAGCCCGCAGAAAACGGCAGCTACACCGTGGACGGAGAGGCCATCACCGCGGATCGCACCAAAACCCAAAGCTCCATGACCGCCTATCGGGTCGCGGCGACCCCGAATGCAGGCTATCAGTTCATGGGTTGGTGTGACACGACCAGTGGCAAGTGCATCAGTGTTGCTCCGAAAACAGAGCTGAGCTTTGACAGCGGCTGCACCGTCACGGCAAAATTCGCAAGCAAAGAATTGGCGCTTTTTGAAGCCAATGGTCAGATTTTTGATAACCTCGGCAAGGCGGTTGCGGAGGCGGAAAAGAAGCAGTCTGCCATCATTACGCTGGTCAGCAGCGGTAAGATCACAGGAAAATATATGATTCCGTCCAACGTCACCCTGCTGATCCCATTTGACGAAGGGGGAACGCTGTATAAGGATACGCCCGGCTATGTTGATACATACAACAGTTCGCGGAGCGCCTTTAGGACGATGACTATGGCGCCCGGTTCGTCCATCACAGTCAACGGCGCAATCAGTGTTGGGGGGAAGCACACCTACCAAATGGGAAAGCAGGGTCCGAGCGGACCCTATGGGCAAATCGATATGGCTGAGGGCAGTTCCATTACACTGAACAATGGTGCAAACCTCTATGCATGGGGTTACATTACCGGCGATGGCGCAATTACCGCCGCTTCCGGCTCGAAAGTTTACGAGTATTTCCAGTTAAGGGACTGGCGTGGAGGTACGGCAACCAAAAGTATGAACGACAACAAGGAGAAGGTGTTTCCGATTTCTCAATATTATGTTCAGAATATTGAGAGTGCTTTGACCATTCAGTCGGGAGCGCAGGAATCCACGTATTTAACTGTTCATGCGAAAGTTGTGGGTACAGCAAGTGCAAAAATCGACTTTATCGGAGATGCCAACAGCAAAAGTCTATTTAAAATTGCCAACGAAGGGAAACTCACAAAAAAGTATGATCCCGAAACAGACCGTATAACCTATACGACGACAGGGTCGGCATCGCTTGAAAGCCTTACTCTCAGTGTTGCAGGTTATAATTTTAACTCGAGCGCTTATGTCTTGCCCATCAACAACAATATGACGTTAGAGGTCTTGTCGGGAAAGGTTGCGGTGAACTGCGACGCGGCACTGCTGCCGGGGGCGCAGATCACGATTGCGCAGGGCGCAGAGTTGAATGTAGCATCTGGTAAGTCTCTGTATGTTTATGACTTGGCTCAGTGGAAGAAGGGATATGCTTACAACAGCAACGACTCCGGATATGCACCTGTTCTCTATTCGCCGACGAAAACGGGAACTCGCACGCTCACAAATGCGAAGATTGATGTCAACGGCAAGCTGACCGCCATCGACAGCGTCTACACCACGGAGAGCGGCGCGGACATTTGCTCCAATGAGGGAACCGGCAGGTTTATCCAGACGGGTGGCCCCGGCACCGGTACTACCACCTACCAGTGCACGCAAGCAAAATCGGACATTACATACGTCAGCATCCCCATCACCGCCGCCAAGCTGCACAATGCCGACGGCACCTACACCGAAACCGCAAACGCCAGCGCCGGCAAAACCTTCACCTACTGCACCTGCACGGAATGTAACGGGAAATGGGAACAGAACGCCGCGGCGATCATCAAAAATGACGGCACGCGGACGAAAACCTGTAAAACCCTGAAAGAAGCGGTTGACAATCTTGAAGCCGGCCAATACATCAAAATGCTGCACAGCACCACCGAGGATATCACCACCGAGAATAGCACCACTGGCAAGGATCTCTATCTCGACCTGAACGGCTGCACGGTGAAGGGCGATATCACGGTAAAGAGCGGCTATAAGCTTTACGGCATGGACAGCTCTGCAAAGGCGGACTATACCACCGCCCCGAAGGGCAAGATCGTCGGCACGGTGACGGGCTGCGCCCCGACCTACCAGACGCCGCCGGTGACAACGCCTGATGGCGACACCTACGATCGCTATGTTGCCATTTCGGGACTGGAAGCAGATAATGAAACCATAAATCTGTCCTTCCACCATTTCAACATCTCCGTCACCGGCTACCGCTTCGAGCTGGCGGCCCCGGAGTGTGCGCTGTTCTTCATCGGCAAGTTCCAGGGCGACGATGCGGCAAAGAAGTACCTGTCGAAGCTGGGCTTCACGCTGAAGGATGATAATGACACGCAGCTCGGCAAAGCCGATTATGAGTTTACTGCCGATACGGTCATTCCCGAAATGCCCGCTGATGGAAAGGAGAGCACGAGCGAAGTCGTTCGCAGTGGTGACGCCTTTCTCTTCGAGGTGTACCTGAAGCGTTCCTTCGACAAGGCGAAACCCGATGGCTACACTAAGAAGATCTCCGCAACCGCGCAGGCAACGTTCAAAAATAACGGAACGCAGGATAGCGAACCGAAACTGTGGAGCTTTGAGGATGCTTGGAAGAACCCCGGTGAACTCGATGAGACGCAACAGGAGATCCTCGACAACTTCCTGCAAAAGCTGGGCATCACCAAACAAGCGGAGTAAATAAGCATGATGAAAACGATAAAAAAACCTTATATCGCTCCGTCCGCTGAGCTGATCCTTCTTGCGCCGATGGAGGCGCTGGCCGCTCCGGTGTCGCAAGAGGACGAAGTTGCCTTGAAGCAATGGGGCTACAAGCCCTTCGGGCCCGCTGCCAGCGTCACGAGCAATCGCACCTACTGGGGCGAGGATGGAAAGATCCGCAAAAAGTAATGCTTTACCGAATCGCTGATCTGATCGTTGAAATGTCCCCCAAGGGACGCACGGCTGCCCAGGCGGAGGTCTATCGGACTTCCGCCTGGGTCGGCGCAGCGGATATCACCATCCGCGTGGGCGGCGCGGAGGCGCTGTCGCTCTGTCCCGAGCTGGAAACGGAGGACCTTGCGGAGTACATCGCCACGGGCGACTGCTTTGCCGTGGGGCTTCTGTCCCACGAGGGGATGATGCTTCACGCCTCGGCGGTGGAATATGGCGGACAGGCCGTGTGCTTTTCCGCGCCGCCGGGCACGGGGAAATCCACCCACACGGAAAAATGGGTGCGCCTGTTCGGCGCGTCCATTCTGAATGATGACAAGCCTGCCCTGCGCCGCGAAAGCGGTGTGTGGCAGGTCTATGGCACGCCATGGTGCGGCAAGGAGGCGCTGCATCAGAACCGCAGCGCGCCCCTGCGCGCGATCTGCTTCCTCTTTCAGGGGGAGGAAAATGCTTTACAGCCGCTCACTCCGGCGGAGGCCTTACCTCTGCTGCTGAGTCAGACCCCCTTCCGTTTGCATCGGGAGGATATGGATCGGCTGCTTGCCGCGGCAGACCGTCTCCTGCGGGAGACGAACGTGTTCCGGCTGATTTGCCGGAATGACGACAGCGCCGCCTATTTTGTCCGGGAGAGACTGTTCCCGGATCAAGCCAAAGCCATCGATTGACAGGAGGCAGTACGCAAACGCCGTGCTGCCCGCTGCCAGTGGACGGAAGCGGCACAAAGAGTACCGATTGATATGCGGCTTTTTGTGCCGCCTTTAGACTATTCAGGCGGTCTCTCGCCAAAAGGGGCGGAAAGCCCCGCTCAAGATCTGTCCAAACGCAGACAGAAAGGGAAATACAACCATGAACGAATCCAACATCAACCGATCCAGCGACATTCTGGAGATCGACCTTTGGAAGCTGCTGCTGCTTTACCTCAGGCGGTGGCGGCTGATCCTGCTGTGCGCGCTTGCCGCCGCGGTGATCTCCCTGATCTACACCGCCAATTTCATTACGCCGCTGTATCGTGCCAACGTCACCATTTACGTCAACAATATAAAGGCGAATCAGCAGGTGGATTATATCAGTGCGGCCAACCTCGCGACCTCCCAGCAGCTCGTCAACACCTATGTCAATATCATCCGCAGCGATACCGTGCTGGAAAAGGTGGTAAAGAACGCGAAGCTTGATTACTCTGCGGCTGAGATCCGCGGCATGATGACGACGGCGCAGGTGGATGAGACCGAGCTGTTCTCGGTGTACATCTCCCACCCCGATCCGGAGATGGCGGCAAAGATCGCCAATGCGGTGGCGACCGTCGCCCCCGGGGAGATCGAGGAATTTGTCGAGGGCAGCTCCACCAAGATCATCGACCATGCCAAGGTGCCCACGAGCCGCTATACCCCAAGCTATCGGAAAAATACCCTTTTGGGCTGCGCGGTGGGTCTGCTTCTCGCGGTCGTCTATGTCACGCTGCTGTATCTGATGGACGTTCGCATCAAGAACGAGGAAGACCTGACGCAGCTTTTCGACCTGCCCATGCTGGGGCAGATCCCCTCCTTTGCGGAAAATGAGCGGAAAAAGGCGGGGCTCAGCGCACAAAAAGCCGATGAGCACGGCGGAGAGAGGTAAGGCGACATGAAAAAAAAGCATTTTTCTCTTCTGCGGAGATCTCGGCGGCACGACGCGCCGGATACTGCCGCGATCATGGAAGTGGAGCGGAAAAACATCCTCTCGGAAAAGAGCGATTTTTTCATCCGCGAGTCCTATAAGACCCTGCGGACCAACGTGACTTTTTCCCTGGCGGACGAGACGGCGTGCAAGGTCCTGATCGTGACCTCCGCCATGCAATCCGAAGGAAAAAGCATCACCGCACTCAACCTTGCCATCTCCTATGCGGAGATGAAGCAGCGCGTCCTTCTGATCGACTGCGACCTGCGCCGTCCCAAGCTGGCGCGTCTGCTGTCCGCGAAGGAAAAGGTAGGACTGAGCAACCTGCTTATCCAGCCGGAGCTGCTTGGAAAGGCCATCCATGATTCCGGCATTGAGGATCTTGACGTCATTTTTGCCGGCGACGTGCCGCCCAACCCGTCGGAACTGCTCGGTTCCTCCCGCATGAAAGCGCTGCTTGACAGCTTGCAGGAGAACTATGATTACATCATTCTCGATACGTCTCCCGTCAATCTGGTGACGGATGCCTGCGTTCTGGTGCCTGAGAGCAGCGGCGTGCTGTTCGTGGTACGTGCAGGTCTTTCCGAGCGCGGGAGCGTCCTGCGCGCGGTGGAGCAGTTAGAGCGCTCCCACGCGAAGATCCTCGGCTTTGTTCTCAACGAAGTGCCGCGGGAGAGCGGATACTACGGATATCGGAAATACGGCTATCGACGCCACCGCTACGGCTACGGCTATGGGCACGGCTACGGTTACGGATACGGACAGGAGAAGCCGAACAACGGGGAACGGAGCATCCCATGACCGATCTTCACACCCATATTCTGCCCCGCATGGACGACGGCGCGCCGGACACGGCAGCCAGTCTTGCAATGCTCCGCATGGAGGCAGCGCAGGGCGTTACGGGTGTAGCGCTCACCCCCCATTTTCATCGGGACAGGGAGAGCATAGAGCAGTTTCTCGCGCGTCGTCAAGCCGCTTGGGAGCATCTTTCCGCAGCGATGGAGAAAACCGCCGAACCTTTTCCTGACCTTGTGTTGGGTGCAGAGGTGGCATGGATGCCAAATATGAACCATTGGGACGATCTTGAGGCACTGTGTCTCGGTTCGAGCCGTTATTTGCTGCTGGAGCTGCCCTTCACCCTCTGGAACAATAGTATGATCGACCAGCTTTACTCTCTGGCGGCACAGAGCGGCGTTACGCCGGTGCTGGCGCATCTGGAGCGGTATCTGGGGCGGCAGAAGAAAGAGCACATACAGGAATTGTATCGCCTGAACGTCCCCATCCAGCTCAGCGCCGGATGCCTGCTGCATCCCATGGAGCGGTGGAAGCTCCTTCGGCTGCTGAGGGAGGGGCAATCCTTTTTCCTTGCATCCGACTGTCACGGCACACAGCGGCGCACACCCGATCTGGGCCCTGCCGCTGCCGCTGCCAAAAAACGCCTGACGGAGGATGCGCTCAAAGCGCTCCTTCACCGCAGCGACGCGATCTTCACCGCAGCGCGCGCAGAACAGGAGAGGGAATATGCGAAGAAATGAGAATTTCATCCTGCGCCGGGTCGCAGATATGTCGGTCATCGTCCCTTTGGGGGCGGCTGCCGAAGCGTTTCCGGGAATGATCTCCGTAAACGAGACCGGCGCATTTTTATGGGACCTTTTGGAACAGGAACAGACGCTTCAAAGCCTTGGAGACGCCTTATGCGCCGTGTATTCGGTCGAACGGGAGCAGGCGGAGGCAGACGCAGCCGCCTTTCTTGACAAGCTGAGACCCGTCGGCGCGGTGGACGGTCTGTAAGATGCAGGTCCGGCAGATCCCCATGGCGCAGCTGCGCGAACTGCTCGATGAGCAGCTTGCGCACGGAGAAGCGCTCCTTCCGGTAACAGGAAACAGTATGTGGCCGCTTCTTGCCGATGGGCGGGACATGGTGCGCCTTGCGCGGCTCGATCGCCGCGTGCAACCAGGAGATATTGCCCTCTATCAGAAGGCGGACGGCAGCTATATCCTGCACCGGGTCATCCGCCTGTGTGCGCCAGAGACCTGCATTTGCTGCGGCGACGCGCAGTGGGAAGGGGAGCAGGTCGATGAGGCGCAGATCATTGCGTACGTCACCGCCTTTCGCCGCAAGGGGCACTGGCAGGAGACCGCCCTGTCCCGACCCTATCGGCTTTATGAACGCTTCTGGGTCCATACCTTTCCCGCCCGTCGCCCCTTGCTGAGGCTGCTGCGATTTCTTCAGCGGGCACGGAGGGGACTGATACGCGGGAGAAGATGAGATGAGTCAGTCGAAGAAAAAGGCGGCGGGCGCGTACAAAGCGCCGCTCACGCTGCTGTATGCAGGCATCGCCGCGCAGGCGTTCGGCATCGCGGCGCTTGCCCTGGTGAGCCGCCGGGTGCTGGACGAGGGCGGCAGGACATGGGGGGGCGCGCTGCTCTTTCTGGCGCTGGCTCTCCCGCTGCTCGACGGCGGGCTTGACCTGCTTTCCGGCAGGACGGTCGACCGCGCGGCGGTATCGCTGCGGCGCGACACGCTTGATACGCTTTTGAGCAAGGATGCGGAGGCATACAGCCGCTACCACAGCGGGCAGGTCTTCAGCCGCCTGACGCAGGACGCTTACACCGTCTGCGAATGGCGGATCGTCGGCCGCCCCCAGGTGGCGGGGCAGCTCATCCGACTGCTTTGCGCCGCATCCGCGCTGTTTTTCGTCAATATCCCCCTTGCCCTTGCGGTCGTAGGCGCGGGCGCGCTGGCGATCGCCGGCGGGCGGCTGCTGCGAAAGTATCTGACGCGGCGGCATCTGCGCGTGCGTCAGGCGGAGGAAGGTCTGACGGGCTGCACGCAGGAGATCCTGGAGCATACGGAGCTTCTGCGCAGCATGACGGCGGGGGAGGAGGCTGTCCGCCGCTTTGAAGGACGGCAGAAGGAGTGGCTGCGCGAGCGCAAGCGCCTGCGCGTCTTCTCAACGGGGGTCGGAACCGGGTTTTCCGCCGTATTGCAGCTTGGATACGCCGTTCTTCTTGTCTGGGGCGGCATCGCCATTCGGGAAGGAAGGCTCTCCTTCGGCGACCTTGCGGCGCTCTTACAGCTCCTCGCGATGTTCCAAAGCCCGCTCACGGGCTTGTCGGGCGTTCAGTCCCGGCTGGCAGCCGTCCGCGCGGCGGAGGCGCGGCTGGATGAGCTGTATTCCCTGCCCGGGGAGGCGCCGGGACAAGCGGCGCAGGAGGACGACGTCTTTCGCGCCATCGTATTTGAAAATGTCACCTTTTCCTATGAGGGTGAAGATCAGCCTGTCCTGCGGAACTTTTCCGCGCGGCTGCCGCTCGATCGCTGGACCTGCCTCACGGGAATATCCGGGAGCGGAAAAAGCACGCTTTTCCGCCTTATTCTGGGGCTGTACCACCCGCAGCAGGGCCGGGTATACCTGGAAACCGAGCGGGGGGAGCTCCCTTGCTCCGCTGCCGTGCGGGGACTGTTCGGCTATGTCCCACAGACGCCCTGGCTCTTTTCCGGCAGTATTCGCGAAAATCTGCTGCTGGCAAAGCCCGACGCGGATGACGCCGCCCTTTGGGAGGTGTTGGATCGGGCGCAATGCGGCTTTGTCCGCGACCTGCCCGACCGCCTTGAAACCGTCCTGAGCGAAGAGGGGGGCGGTCTTTCCGCGGGACAGCGCCAGCGCCTTGCCATCGCCCGCGCGATGCTTTCCGCCCCGCGCTTTTTGCTGCTGGATGAGATCACCTCGGCGCTGGACGAGGATACGGAGGCACGGCTGCTGACAGAGCTGACGGGCGCGTATCCGGCGGCGGTATTCGCCACCCATCACAGCGCCCTGCCGGGCAGGCTGCACAGCGAGACGCTGCATCTTGAGGGCATTGTCTGAAAAAGTAGAAACGTGATTCTTACAACTTATTATACAATGGAGGATGAAGATGAACATGAAACGGAACATTGCGAGAACGCTGGCACTGATGCTGGTGCTGTGCACGCTGCTGTCGCAGACCGCGCTGGCAGCCACGACCTATTATGTCGACGTGACCATCTCCGGTCCCGATGCCGACGGCGTGGAGCGGACGCTCAGCGCCTCCTCCAGCCGCTACGGCACGATGGACACGCCCCTTGCATCGGAGCTTGCCTCCGTCGTCGACAGCAAATACGGCGAATTGGAGAGCATTTTCGCCGGAACCGGCCTCAGAACCATCGTGGACACGGGCGCCGAGGCGTTCCGGCAGGGCGAGAGCGCGTGGAATGTGTACGTTGAGAAGTATTATGACAGCGTGGACAGCTCCTTCAAGGATACGCTCAAGAGCCTTTCCTCCACCTTCGCAAACCTCACGGTCGACCGCGTCAACCGCGTGACCTATCGGGACAACGGCCGTCTCTATACCGTGACCGTGACGCTCAAGGCCTACACCACCGGCTCGGACAGCGGCGTGAATCCGCCCGTCGTGCCCACGCCCGACGGCCACAAGATCGTTGTGGAGCCTGTGCCGAACAACACGCTGCGCGCGGACAAGAATACCCTGTCCAAGGGTGAGACCGCCGTCATCCGGGACAGCGCCGCGTCGAACGGCTATGTCCTCTCCGATCTGGCGGTCAAGGATGTGAGCGGCAACGACATTCCCGTGAGCAAGCAGTCTGACGGCGTCTACACCTTCACCATGCCCGAAAGCAGCGTGTCCGTTCGCGCCGTGATGGTCGCCGACCCCAATGTGACCGGCATCGCCAAGCAGCTGAACACCGATCAGGACATTGCCTATATGCAGGGCATGGCGGACGGCAGGTTCTATCCCGCAAGCTCCGTTACCCGCGGACAGGTGGCGCAGATCTTCTACCGCCTGCTGAAGGAGCAGAAGGTTTCCTCCAAATCCACCTTTACGGACGTCCCCGACACGCTCTGGTGCGCCGAGGCGGTGAATGCCCTTGCCTCTCTTGGCATCGTGGAGGGCGTCGGCAACGGCAAGTTTGCTCCGAATCAGTCCATCACCCGCGCCGAGTTTGTCACCATCTGCGCCCGCTTCACTCAGGTCTCCGCGAGCGGAGAGACCTTTACCGACGTGCCCGCCAGCCACTGGGCGTTTGACGCCATTTCTACGGCGGCGTCCTTCGGCTGGGTCAACGGCGTCGGCAGCGGGCAGTTTGCCCCCAATCAGCACATCACCCGCGCGCAGGCAGCCGTTCTGCTGAACCGTCTGCTGGGCCGCTGCATGGCAGGTCAGTCTTACGAGAATGCCCGCCAGTACCCGGATGTCCCCCAGACCCATTGGGCGTGGAAGAACATCTGCGAGGCGTCTGACAGCGTCGCCCTCCGCTGAGCGGAGAATTCAAAAGAGTACGGTAAAAGGCAGTGGAGGGACTGCCTTTTACCGCAGATCCATGGGGGCATAGTATGAAAACGATTCAAAAAAGCGTCCCCGTCCAGACGGTGCTCTTCCTCCTGATGGACGCCATTTTCATCATTGTGGCGGGCGGTCTTGCGCTGCTGGTGCGCTTCGACTTCGACTTTGAGCAGGTGCCTTCCGGATATCTTGAGCCGTGGTTTCGTGCTCTGCCCGTTCAGTTCCTGGTCACGGCGGCGGTCTTCTGGCCGCGCCGGATGTACCGCTATCTCTGGCGCTACGTCAGCGCCCATGATGTCGCCGAGATGGTGATATCCGTCGTCCTCGCCTATTGCGCGTTCCATGTGCCGGCGGCGCTTTTCGGCTATCACCAGCCGAGGAGCGTGCTCTTCATGGAGCTTTTGTTCCAGCTGTTCCTGCTGGTGGGCGGGCGCTGCACCTTCCGCTTTCTGCGGATGTTCGCAAGCTCCGCCCGTCAGGCAAGGCAGGAGGGCGAGCGCGTCATGCTCATCGGCGCGGGCGAGGCGGGGCGAATGCTCCTGCGGGAGATCTCCGTCACGCCGCAGCTAAAAAGCCATGTCTGCTGCATCATCGACGACGACAAGAGCAAGCAGGGCAAGTACATCGGGAACGTGCCCATCGTCGGCGGGCGGGAGAAGATCCCCGAGATGGTCAAAAAGGAGCGGATCACGCAGATCGTCCTTGCCATCCCCGCAGCGTCTGCCAAGGATAAGAAAGAGATCCTGAACATCTGCCAGAAAACGAGCTGCCGTGTACGGAGCCTGCCGGGGATCTACCAGTTGGTGAACGGCGAGGTGAGTATGGCGGCGGTCAAGGATGTGCAGGTGGAGGATCTGCTCGGCAGAGAGCCGATCAAGCTGGACACGGCGATCCTGACGGATTTCTTGCAGGGTCAGACCGTTCTGGTGACCGGCGGCGGCGGTTCCATCGGCAGCGAGCTTTGCCGTCAGATCGCCAAATATCAGCCCAAGCAGCTCATCATTCTGGATATTTACGAAAACAATGCTTATGATATCCAGCAGGAGCTGCGGCGTGTATGGGGCGATCGGCTGAACCTGCGGGTGGAGATCGCCTCCGTGCGAGATAAGGAAAAAGTTTACAGCCTGTTTCAGATGTATCGCCCCGACATCGTGCTCCATGCGGCGGCCCACAAGCATGTCCCGCTGATGGAGGAATGCCCCGAGGAGGCCATCAAGAACAACATTTTCGGCACATATCATGTGGTGCGGGCGGCGGAGAAGTTCGGCGTCAAAAAGTTTGTCATGATCTCCACGGATAAGGCTGTGAATCCCACCAACTTCATGGGCGCGACCAAGCGATTCTGCGAGATGATCCTGCAAAGCAGGACGGACAGCCCCACAGAATTCTGTGCGGTGCGGTTTGGCAATGTGCTTGGTTCCAATGGCTCTGTTGTGCCCCTTTTCAAAAAGCAGATCCAGGAGGGCGGCCCCGTCACCATCACGGATAAGCGCATCATCCGCTACTTTATGACCATTCCCGAGGCTGCCCAGCTGGTGCTCGAGGCGGGCGCCATGGCAAAGCGGAGCGAGATCTTCGTTCTGGACATGGGCGAGCCGGTGAAGATCCTGGAACTGGCGGAAAACCTCATCCGCCTGTCCGGGCTGGAGCTGGACAAGGATATCACCATTCAGGAGATCGGCCTGCGCCCGGGAGAAAAGCTCTATGAGGAGCTGCTGATGCGCAGTGAAACGCTCTCCAAAACAAGCAACGAGAAGATCTTCATCGAACAGCAGCAGGACATTTCAAAGGACGTCATCATGGATGACCTGCTGCGGCTGGATGAAGCCGTCACCCGCGACATACCGCCTCAGGATCTGATCACCATGCTGCGGGAGATGGTCCCGACATATACTTCCCCGGAGGAGATCAACGGTCGAGCAACGGCAGAAGTCTCATAACAGGCGTTGGAACTGGTGGATGAGGAAAATGGACCTCAAAAAAGTGGAGGAAACGGCTTGAAACGGCGTAAAACCATTCTCTGCACCATTCTTGTACTGCTGGCGGTATCGCTGGCGGGGCTTTTCTGGTGGCAGCGCGATAACTTAAAAGCGATCCATGCCGCGACGCAGCACACATCGGACGAGCTGGAGGAAAAGCTGGAGGAAAACCGTCAGATGATCGAAGAGGCGGTGCGCTCGGCGAGCGAGGTCACGGTGCGCGAGGTCACGGAGGAGGAGCGGCAGGCGCTGCGCGACGGCTCGATGACGCAGGAGCAGCTTATGGAGCGCCTGACGGGCAGCGGGGGAGGGGAACCCTCCCAACCCGATGCGGAGAGCGCTGTCCCGGCAAGCCGCCCGGAAAGCGGCGGCAAAACGGACGCTGCACCTGAGACGCCGGACGCGGCGGCCGCGGGCGAGAAGAGCGAAGAGAGCGCGGAAAGCAGCTATCAGAAGGAGCTGTCGGCGCTCATCGCCAAGGTCTACGTCCTGCGCGAGGAGTACACGCTGGCGCTCGATACGATGTATGCCGACGCCAAGGCGGAGTATCTGGCGCTGCCCGCGGAAAAGCGGACAACGACTCAGCTTGCGAAGATGGCAAAGGGCTATCTTTCCCGGGCGAACGCCTTGGAAAAGGAGTGCGACGGGAAGATGGACGAGGTCATCCGCGCCATGGAAACGCTCATCCGGGACAACAACGGCGATCTTGGGCTTGTAGACACCGTTGTCTATACCTATGCCAATGAAAAGAGTCTGAAAAAGTCCTGGTATATGTCAAAGTTAGAGCAGAAGGGATTGCTTTGAGCAAAAAACGCGAAATCGGCAAGAAACAAACGGAAAAGAGAGGAACATGAGCCATGACGATATTGGTGACGGGCGGTACGGGTTTTATTGGGAGCCACACGGTGGTGGAGCTTCTGAATGCCGGCTATGACGTTGTCATTGCAGACAATCTGTGCAACTCCAAGGTCGAGGTGATCGACCGCATTGCGAAGATCACGAACAAGCGCCCCGCCTTCTACAAGTTAGACCTGCTGGACAGCGCCGCGCTTGAAAAGGTCTTTGCGGAGAACCGTCTGGACGCCGTGATCCACTTTGCCGGCTTAAAATCCGTCGCGGAATCCGTTGCGGACCCCGGAAGATATCTCGACACGAACCTGACGTCCACCTTCCACCTGCTCAACGCAATGGAAACGCATCAGGTGTACAAGCTGGTGTTCTCCTCCTCCGCCACGGTGTACGGCACGCCCGAGACCATGCCGAACCGCGAGAGCGACATTGTCGGCAAGGTCTGCTGCCCGTATGGGTTCAGCAAGTACCTCAACGAGCTGCTCCTGCATGATTTCGCGCGGCAGCGCGACAAGTTCCGCTTTGCCTCGCTGCGTTACTTCAACCCCGTCGGCGCGCATCCCTCCGGGCTCATCGGCGAGGACTGCGGTCAGAAGGCCCCCAACAACCTTGCCCCCTACATCACCCGCACCCTGCTCGGGCAGTTCCCGTATCTGAGCGTTTACGGCGATCAGTATGATACCGTGGACGGCACGGGCGTTCGTGATTACATCCATGTGGTCGATCTGGCAAAGGGACACCTCGCCGCGCTGAACTATCTTGAAAAAACGGACCGCAAGTATGACGTTTTCAATCTGGGGACGGGCAAGGGAACGACCGTGCTGCAGCTGGTGTCCGCGTTTGAAGAGGCATCGGGCAGGAAGGTGCCTTACCGCATCGTCGGCCCGCGCGCGGGCGACGTGCCCCTGAGCTTTGCCGCCGTCGAAAAGGCAAAGAACATCCTTGGCTGGACGGCGGAATATGACTATAAGGACTGTGCCAGAGACTCCTGGAACTGGCAGGTGCAAAATCCAAACGGCTACATAGAGGAGGGCTAAGCGTTCCGCGCGGCGCTCTTCCCGCATCAGCGCAAAAAATCCCCCGTAAGCGATTCAAATGAATCGCTTACGGGGGTCATTTTTACCATGCGCCTGTCCGGTGTGGGGGGACGGTTTATTTCTATTGGGCGAACAGCAGGTCAAGGATCGGGGAAATGTTTCCGCCGTCCGCGCCGTCTTCGAGGATGCCGGCGGCGATTAAGCCCTCCTGATTCTGACTGAGCGCCTGCATCGCGCTGATGTAGCCGTCCAGATCCTTGCTGATCTGCGCTTTTTCATCCGGCGGTTCCGTGACGGTGATATAATCCATGAATTGTAGCGTCATGCCTTTCTCGTCCTGAACAAACGACCCAAACTGCCCAAGCGCGGCAAGGATATCACTTAGTTTTTCTCCGCCATCTCTTCCGCTATTGGCGGCAGCGGCGATCTGCTGATTGACATAGTCGTAGTACTGTTTTGCATCGTATGTAGACTCTTTGCCGTCCGCGTCCGTCAGGGTCGTTCTCCAGCCCTTCGCTTGCTCGGAATGGGCAAAGGCGGTCATGATGCCGTACATCGCCCCCACATTGCTCATTGTTTCGCCCATATCATCAGGGTTAATAAGCGGTTCCTCTTCCCCCTCATCCGCAGCATTGGTCGTAAACACCGCAAGTAGTCTTTCTGCGGTAGTTTCGTCTGTTTTGCTCGCAGTCAGCAGCAGCGCTGCATTTGCCAGTCTCTGCTTATCAAGCTCGCTGTAGTTTTCGTTTTCATCCGGTTTTATCCCCAAGGTTTCGGGAGCCATACCGGCATTTATAAGAACACTCGCAAGGAAATTGCCCCCACCAAGGGCAGTACTCAAGGCATTGATCATTCCGCCCACATTGCCGGTGAGGCCGTTCATGGTCATGCTTTTGCCGCCGAAGGTCGAGGCGCGAAATGCGTCGAGCTGCTCCCGCGTAGCCGTAAATTCATAGTCCTGCCCGTTGATGCTATAGTGCAGGACCGTATTGCCGTTCTTGTCGGTCGCCGCGGTGAGTACCGCGCCGTGGAAGGTGCCCGTCACCCTGTCGTATGCGAGGTTGGTATATACCTTGAACCGGCTGTCCTGATTGCCGGAAAAATACTTCTGAAAGAATTCACCTTTGCGGTCGACCGTGGAGATGACCTTCTCCACCTTGCCGTCCGCGGCCAGAGACGCCGCGCCGCCGGAGGGTCTGCCGTCGTACTGTCCCGCGTCGTAGGACGCGGATGCAAACGCCGTATTCACCGCGCCGAGAAGCTGCAAGTCCGCCGCCTCGTTCGCCTTTTTCACATAGCCCGAGTACGCCGCCGAGCCGACGCCCGCGAGGATGCCCATGATCGCGATGACCACGACAAGCTCCACCAGCGTAAAGCCGCTCTGCCTGTTTTTGTCCATGACTGTTCCTCCTATTCCTGTTTTTTTCTCTCCTTCCCCGCCGCGGGGAGCGTTCGTTGCCTGTTCCAACGGTTCGCGCCCATCATCCCCTTGATCGTCCGCGCCTGAAATGTGCGCGGTTTTTTCTGCCGCGCACATCCGCGCGGTCAATAAAGCTTATTTCATTATAGCCAGCTCGGATTTTTTTGCAATATTTTAGCGTATTTCTGTATTTTTTCTTAACTTTTGCAGAGTTTTGTCGTAAGAAGTTGAATGCGCCGCCCTCTGACGGACACTTTGACCGCACAGGTCAGACAGCTTGACCGCTGAAATCATACACTCTCGCCGCCGGTCAGACACCCCCTGTATAATGGAATTGCATCGAAAGATGTAATCTAACAACAGGAGGAAAACACGATGACCAACTACAAAGAGATCATCAGACTTCATAGTCTGGGTCTCAACAAAACGCGCATCGCCGAGAGCTGTGGCTGCGCCCGGAGCACCGTCATCACGGCATTGCACAAGGCTGAAGAAAACGGCCTCTCGTGGAATGCGGTGAAGAACCTTAGCTCTGAGGAAGTGGCCCGTAAGCTGTACCCTGCCGCATCTATGGGGCAGCAGTACAGTATGCCGGACTACGAGTGGGTCCACAAGGAAATGCAGAAGAGCGGCGTCACGCTCAGCCTGCTGTGGGTGGAGTATTGCGAACGGTGCCGCCAAAACGGTGAGCTCCCCTACAAGTCCACGCAGTTCAACAAGTACTACGCCGACTATGTTCACAAAACGAAAGCGACCATGCACCTGGAGCACAAGCCCAGTGAGAACCTCCAGGTGGACTGGGCCGGTCAGACCGCTGGGATTACGGACACGGACACCGGCGAGCGCCTGCCCGCCTATCTCTTTGTAGCAGTGCTTCCGTACAGCGGCTACGCCTATACGGAAGCGTTCCTCAACATGAAGCAGGAAGCATGGATCACAGCTCATGTTCATGCCTACAACTATTTCGGTGGAGTCACCCGAATCCTGACCCCGGACAATCTCAAGACCGGCGTCATCAAAAATACCCGCACGGAGACCGTCCTGAACAAAGCCTACCAGGAAATGGCGGAGCATTACGGCACCGCAATTATCCCCACCCGTCCACGGACACCGAAGGACAAAGCGTTCGTGGAGGGCTCCGTTGGCGTTGTCTCCACCTGGATCCTTGCTGCGTTGCGGAACCGTCAGTTTCTCTCCTTGGATGAACTGAATCGTGCAATCTGGGAAAAGCTGGCTGACTTCAATCACAAGCCGTTTCAGAAGAAAGATGGCAGCAGAGCCTCTGACTTTGAGGAAGAAAAGCTGTTTCTTCTGCCGCTACCGCCAAATCCGTTTGAGCTGGCAGAAAGGAAAACGGCCACGGTGCAATATAACTACCACATTTCAGTGGATCGCATGAACTATTCGGTCCCATACGAATACATCAAACAGAAAGTGGATGTACGACTCACCGGCTCCGCTGTAGAAATCTATTTCTGCGGTACCAGAGTGGCCTCCCACCTTCGGCTGTATGGCCGCCCCAATCAGTACAGTACGCTTGAGGAGCATATGTCTCCGGAGCACACCGCTTACCTCCAATGGAACAGTGAACGGTTCCTTCGCTGGGTGTCCTCTATTGGCGAAAATACTGCCGCTGTTGTGCGAGTATTCCTTACTGCTCACAAGGTAGAGCAGCAGGGTTACAAATCCTGCATGGCCCTCCTAAAGCTGTCTGACCACTATTCTGTGGTCCGCTTGGAGGACGCCTGTCGAAAAGCTCTGACCTTCACCCCTTCTCCTAGCTTGAAAAGTGTACAGGCTATTCTGAAGTCTGAGCAGGATCTGCTTCAGACGGAAGATGTGGATCCAGAACCTGTGCCTCAGAAGGCCCACAGGTTTACCCGTGGTGCTGAGTACTACAGAAGGGGGAAGAAATAATGTTCAGTAACGAAACGATTCGTAAGCTCAGAGAGATCCACATGGGCGTCATGGCAGAGCAGCTTTCTGCCCAGCTGGAAGACCCGCAGTTCCGGAATGTGCCCTTCGAGGATCGGCTCGCCATGCCGGTGGATGCCGAATGGAGTGCGCGGAAAAGCAACCGGCTCACTGGCCTGATCAAGAAGGCCGGCTATGCGGATACACAGGCCAGCGTGAAGAATATCGAGTATATTGCCGAACGGCATCTGGATCGGGAGCAGATCCTCCGCTTGGCATCCTGTTCGTACATTCAGGAGGCACAAAATGTGATCATCCTGGGCGCTACCGGTGCTGGAAAGACATTACTGGCCTGTTTCCTGGGTGTGGCGGCCAACCGGAACTTCTACGTCGCTCGGTATCTCCGGCTGCCGGATCTTCTGGTAGAGATCGCTGTAGCCCGGAGGGATGGGACCTATCGGGAATATATGAAGCAGCTGAAAAAGGTGAAGCTGCTCATTCTGGACGAGTGGCTGCTGTACCCGCTGAAGGAGGCAGAAGCCCGGGATGTACTGGAGCTGGTGGAAGCTCGGAACAAAGTGGCGTCCACCATCTTCTGCTCCCAGTATGACACCAGTGAGTGGCATGAAAATCTGTATGATCCAACTCTGGCGGACGCGATCTGCGACCGGATCATCTACAACGCGTACACGGTTCAGATCGAGGGCGAGTCAATGCGCAAGCGCATGGGTATGACAGAGTAATTTCCCCGGCGGCCGGGTGCACCATGTGCCCGGCCGCTGTGCACCATTTGGGCGGTGTCCGTGGACCGACGTGGTGGTGCATGCACCACGGCCTCGGTGTAGGACCAGCGGAAAGGGTGTCCGTTTTCAGCGGTCAGGGTGTCGGACGGTTAACGGTCAAGGTATAGTTTTCGGCCGGCATATTCATCAAAGGGCTCCCTCCCTGCCGTCAGGTTGAACAGCAGCTTGTCGCTTTACGCATTTTTCGCCCGGAAAGCAAAAACAGGTATTCTGGCCAACGGTTCTCTCTCCCCTGGCATCATGTCAGATGACATGATGCCGGTTTTTTTATGAGCGCAATCGCGTCTGACGTCCTTTAGCAGGCGTGGCATGACGAAATTTGATACGTAGCTGAAAAGAGCCTCCGTTCCAACAGAGTCAGCCATTTTCGATTCCCTTTATCGGGCAGGTTGATGTCTTGAGCCGTTAGGTGACAAATGGTATAATTAAACAAAGCTCTGTGAGGAATGGATTGTACGTATAGAATCAGGCCGCCGATTAAACCCGCAGCGGCCTCAAGGAGGCAATAGAATGAAGTCTGTAAGTGTAAGAAAGAAATGTGATCTTGCTTATTGCGTTTTTGTAGGTTTAGCTTTTATAACGGTAATTATCTGGCAAATATTTCACCTGCCATTACCACCATGGTTGCTCACAGATCTGCCACTTACCGACAGTTCATTTGTGATCCTACAGATACAGGTAACAATAGCCGTTTTACCTTTGGCTATTATTGCACTCATTACAGGTATGTCCAAGGATACTCTATACGGCGTTCCAGTCCTTAAATATGTACTGCGACTGAGGCCTGTTTTTCTGACTTATAACTCCATCGCCATTCTGCAAATGTTCATGATTATAATTGCCTTTGTCAGCACAAGTTATCAATGGTACAACCTTTTGGAATTAACCTTTTTTGTAACATTGTTTAATTCATTGATATTGATGACAGACTGCTTTTCGCTGCTCTCAGATTACCAGTTCTATAGGTCGGAAATTCGGTCTTACTTAGTAAGTACCCCCACCCAAGAAAAATTCTCAGCAGTTGTAAACGATATCATAAAATCCGCAAGTACTGCCAGCATAGACGATTTAAAAGAAAAGCTCTCTGCCATGAATGAAATGCTCTTGTCGGTTAGCAGTGATACGGATCAAACAGCTTTTAATTCCGAGTATATCAAATGCGCAAATAAACTTTTTGCCGCCAAAGGCAGTGATTTAATCTTGGGTATGGTGGATGCATTGCAGGATGCATATCACAACTTTAATGAAAAGGCAAATGCATTCCCGATATTCCATGCAGTCTGCTTTGAATTCTATAACGGACTCAAATATTTGAATTTAGCAGACGCCCATAAGCGTGGAGTCCTCGATGACCTTAGATATGAACTATTTCGTAATCCTGCTTACAACAACGCTGCAGATCTGCGTTCATTTACGACTCAGATATATCGGTTTGCTGTTGTAGAAAATATTTACCCGCTAAATACAGCCTCCATTAAAGACCGCTTCGTAACTGGGATGTATGACTGGTTTTCTCCTTTTCAAGATTTTTCACTTCTCGAGCGGTATGACCGTCTCAACTTTTTTAAGGCATTGGTTGATAATAGGAATAAAACCATTCTGGACGAAAAGGTTTATAATATCGCTGATATACGTCCTGCTACCGATTTGATCGACAAGCTTTTTATCATTCTATATTCCTATTACATCGCATCCTGCGAGCCTTTGGCGGACAAAGAGCTGGTTCATTTCTGCCGTGATTATATACGAAACAACCAAACTCGTTTCCAACAAGTCATCGAGTCTTGCGTATTTTCTAACATTTCAAACGATGACATCAAACTATCGTATGACCTGATGCAATTTTGGGAAGTAACAAAACCAAACTGCGTAAAAACCTTGGTGTTTGATTCTGTAACAAACGATTTTTGGATTTTTTCTTTCATGGCAGTTAACCCTTCAGTAGAGTTCCTATCTGGCGCTTTGCGAAGTTTTGCTGTCGGAAAAGAATTCAAGCTATACAGCCAGTACTTTGCTGATGGCACTGCATCCACACAAACAGAGCAAAAATATTACAATTTCTGTAACTTATTTGGCTTTGGCTTTAATAAAATTGCAGTGAATTCGCTTAGGTCTGTTCTGTCAGAAACGTATAAACAGTATTCCATCCATGAAGCCATTCAAGAGCACGACCTTCTAATGAATAATGGTGATTTTCTTTCTAAGTGGACTCAGGTAGTGAAGGATTATTGCGGGCTTCTTTCGGGTCGTTTTTCTGATAAGCCTGCAAACGTGACATCTAACCCTACCGTCTTGGTTAACCGCTACGAGTTTTGCTTTGAACTCTCCCGCAAAGAAAATAAACGTCTAAAGAATACGATTGAAGCATCTATTCTGACGTTTATCTGTGGGGTAATACAGTCTCACTTGAAAATAGAAAATGTCAAATTTGGGGAACCGCTATCTCCCATAATCAACGTACTCAATGATAGTGCCAGCCATCCGGTCGATACAGTTATCGGCAGCAAAAACTGCTTTTCCTATCGAGAGCGCAATGAAGAACAACAGATACTTGAAAAATTTGGTGATGATCTTCTTTCCCGTTCCATGTCAGGAGGAATTTTCTTTGTGTCTCGCTCTGGATTTTTTGCTGATTTTAGCAATATCAAAGTTCACCTGCTGAAACCAACTCGAGAAGATATTTTAGCAGAAAAAAAGCCAAACGAAAATGGCACATATTCTCATGTCATTACCAATAATTTGGAAGGAAACTTTACCGAGGATGAATTGGTAACCTTTCTCCAAAACCGGCTTGTTAACTTAAAAATCACATGTGATTTCACATGTGGGTTTTCATCTGAGCAAATAGGTTATGGTATCATTCTACAGTTCCCGTAGGATTGATCCGCTCTTGTAAGTACACTCAATCCCCATCCCCTACTGTTTTCTTCCAGATGTCAATGATATCTTGTTGTGAGATTTCAGGACTGTCCGAGCAAATTTTGGAAACTTGGTTTCTTTCTGCTACGTGCCGTCTTATGAGAACCAAGGCGGCACCACTCCCGACCTTCATGTGGGAAAATCGGCAAGAAAGCGTTCTGAACGATTTAGGGAACTCTCACATCAGAAATAGGTGCAAAATTTCCTACAAATTGATTCACTTTTAGAAGATTTTCCTTGTCCCTTTCCTCCTCCCCTCCAGAAAACAGCACAGGCTGCGCCTTCCGGCGCAGCCTGTCTCTTTTTTATAGTTTCTCCTGCTGCTCTATCCGCATGAGTGCCACACAGAGCTGCAGCTGGCGTACCTTGTGGATGCCGG
>ERZ773115.990-NODE-990-length-28156-cov-10.458276_pt1 | contig 28156 bp, 27 predicted proteins | sample MGYA00511116_ERZ773115 | MGnify/ENA primary metagenome ERZ773115 (study PRJEB29015, sample SAMEA2737869) | human gut metagenome | biome: human gut; feature: human-associated habitat; material: faeces | place: China | collected 2012 ... | reverse complement strand
TACAGAGAAGCTTGATCCTATCTACTGTGCCCACGTTGAGGAGGAAGAAGGGTACGGAGGAGCTTGGCGCTCCACATTTATTGGCAGTTCTCCGCCATGAGCCACGCTATTCATAAGATTGTCAGCAAAAGGCGCTGCCAATCGCATTTCTCTTCGCGGCGTTCGCCGCATCACGGCAAAAGTAAAAACCGTGATTTGTGAGCAAGCTCCCAATCACGGTTCTTATTTTGCCTATGCGCGGCTCATTGCCCGCGTAACTTTCAATTTACATCTTTAATGGAACGTGAAGGAATCTCCGTCCTCCACGATACAGATCATGGTCTTGCCGGTATTGAGCATGATCTCATCGCCGTTGTCATCATAATACCTCGTCGCACCATAATCGGAAGTCTTCTCCCAGTTGACATGAATACCACGTCCGTTTGTGAAGAACCATCCGTCCCGGGTGGTGTCGTGACACTGGAAAGCCAGATACCCTTCGCCCAATTCCTCGTAAAAGGTATTCTGCACCAAAATATTTTTAAAGGACAACTGCTTCCCGGTGACGGCGTCGATATGAGGACCGTCCGAACTGCCGGACAGATGCTGGGATCTGTAATAGAGTCCATCATCCTCATTGAATTCAAAATAACATCTTGTCAGGGGGTAACATCCCGACATATCAATATAGGTGGCATCTTTTGCCTTGGAGCCGTATTGATCAAGTGTATTCGGCTCTGCCTTCGTGGCAAAACGGAAATGATTCTCGTCGGTGAGACCACGGTAATTTAAGCTGTATCCCTTTTTCTCAATGACTTTTAACAGACCTGCACCGGAAGCATAAGCGTTGTGAGGCTTGCTGCGGTCACTGGTGCGGAAGAAAGCCTCGTCGTCCGTGCCGGAAGTACCGTCAATATTCTGCGTATCCGGTTCTGCCAGCAGCTCGTTGATAAAAAAAGGTCCTCCGAAATGTACTAAAAAGGCATCCCATTCAAATGCCCAGTAAGCGTAATAATCACGCAGGCTGCGAATATTACCGATCTTGTCCATATCTTCCCAGCCTTCATAGATTGCCATCATACGTGTCATACGGTTCTCAACATTGGCTTCATAGATAATGGAAGCTTCAGACAGACTGTACTGTGGAATCGCGGAAGCTTCATTGGGGATCATGACTGCGATGGGGCGGGTTGCTGCGACATCCGCATCCACCCACTCATTGGTCAGACGGCTGCGTACCATACCTTCCACAGGCGGATTGGTGTCGTCCTCCACCACGATCGTCACCGGATCCGGCATTTTTTCACTGGAGGTTGCATTGGAAGCCGGGCTGTCCTCCGGCAGGATCGGGCTCAATATATTGTTATTATTGTTCTGCTGGCCACAGGCGGTCAACAGGAGAGAAGCGGACAGGCAAAGCGCGGTGGCTCTTAACAGTGTCCTAGTTCTGCTTTTGAAAAAACACATACAAATGTCACCTCTGTCAAGTATAATGGACGAATCTTAAAATACAAAAGTGTAAAGAATCACACCGCAGAAAATTCCTAAAATGGCTCCCATCAATACCTGCAAGGGGGTATGTCCTACGAATTCTTTTAATTTATCGTGGGCAGATATTTCACTGCGCCCCATATCCTCAAATACCTTCAGCATCTCATTTAATACCTGAGCCTGAATACCGGTCTCTCTGCGGACACCCATGGCATCGTACATTACGATGATCGCAAGGATCAGGGAGATGGCGAACTCGAAGCTTCCGGCACCGTATTCGTAGCATACCGCCGTCACCAGGGAGCACACAGTGGCGGAATGAGAACTGGGCATACCGCCGCTGCCTACGAGACGTTCCGCTACGAATTTTTTGGAGACGATGAGATGGATGATGGTCTTAAGCACCTGTGCCACCAGCCAGCCGCATGCAGCAGCCAGAAAAATATGATTACTGAAAAATTCCTGAAAAAAGTTCATTATTTACCTCGTTTCCGGTATGCCCTTATCCCACAGATGGACATACATAAGCTTAGTATAATCCAAAAAGCGGAAAAAGTACAGTGTTGACCTTGAAATGATGTGCATTTGGATAGTATAATGAAACCATCCGGAGATGAATTATTCCCGGGAATATATGCAGATGATATAGCTGGACGATATACCGGATGATATACCGAATGATATAACCGGATGATATAGCCGGACGATATACCGAATGATATAACCGGATGATATAGCCGTCCGATATATCAGATGATATACCGGACGATAACCGGAGACAATATATCAGATGATTTATACAGATATATTAAGGAGACTTATAGGATGAGCCTGTTGAGCGTAATAGTACCCTGCTATAATGAAGAAGAGAGCGTTGCCCTGTTTTATCAGGAGCTGACGAAGAACGATACATTTTTCAAAGAAAAGGACATCGAACTGGAGCTGCTCTACATTGATGACGGATCGAAGGACGGCACTGTGCGAGAGGTCAAAAAGCTGATCGAGGCAGATCCGCGGGTCCATATCATCTCTTTTTCGAGGAATTTCGGAAAAGAAGCAGCTATGTTCGCCGGACTGGAGAAGTCAAAGGGAGACTACGTGGTAATGATGGATGTGGATCTGCAGGATCCCCCCTCTCTGCTTCCGGAGATGTTCGAGTGGATCTGGAGGGGCTATGATTCTGTGGCAACGAGGCGTGTGACCCGTAAGGGCGAACCGCCGATCCGCAGCTTTTTCGCCAGAAGGTTCTATCATCTGATGAAAAAAATCTCCAAGACGGAGATGATGGACGGTGCCAGAGATTATCGTCTTATGACCCGGCAGATGGTGGATGCCATTCTGTCCATGCGGGAGTACAACCGTTTCACCAAGGGGATCTTCGGCTGGGTAGGCTTCCATACCAAGTGGCTGGAGTATGAAAATGTGGAGCGTGCCAAGGGGGAGACCAAGTGGAATTTCTGGAAGCTGTTGGTATATTCCCTGGACGGAATTACCGCGTTCTCCACGGCACCGCTTTTGATTGCTTCGTTTGTCGGCGTATTGTTCTGCGTGATCGCTTTTCTGATGATCATTTTTATTATTGTGCGTAAGCTGATCTTCGGAGATCCGGTATCCGGTTGGCCTTCTCTGGTATGCATTATCCTGATGACCAGTGGGGTACAGTTCTTCTGCACCGGCATTTTGGGACAGTATCTGGCCAAAGCTTACATGGAAGTAAAACGCAGACCGATTTATCTGGTAAAAGAAGAAATTTAAGCTTTTTTGAGTGAAAAAGTGTTACAAAACAGGGGTAAAATGTAACATTTTTACTTTCTTAACTATATTTTAACGAAAAAATGTCTTTTCAAAAATCGACAGCTATGATACTATTTCTTTATCAGTCACTGCCAGGGAGCAATACTCGACAAGTAAAAAGGGGGACTTGTTTTGGATATTGTTGCAGTAAAAGATTCAGAGTTAGAGAGATATGTAACCAAAATCATGTTGGAGATAGGGGTTCCGGCTCATTTGAAGGGGTATCACTATTTACGGGATGCAATCATTTTGTCAGGAAAAGACATGGAGGTAGTAAGCAGCGTCACCAAGCTGTTATATCCTACGATCGCGAAGCATTTCCGAACCACTGACCAAAAGGTGGAACGAGCGATCAGGAATGCCATTGAAGTGTCCTGGTCGAGAGGAAATGTCGAGACATTCGAGAAGATTTTTGGCTATTCTGTAGCTACCGGAAGGACGAGACCTACGAACAGCGAGTATATCGCCCGTATCGCGGATAACATCCGACTGGATTATAAGGCTATGTAACATATTGTTTTTGTTGTAGAGATCGGGAGAACTGATCATGTAGATGCAGTATTCTCCCCGGCAGACTGATAGGAGCCATGTACCGAAAGGGGAAGTTTCGGTATGTGGCTTTTTTATGGTACGTTTATGGTACGTTCTGAAACGTAATATTTGTCAAGTTCCTATAAATATGATAAGATGTACAAAAGCCTGCGTTTCAATCAGCGGGCGTTGGGAGATAAAATGACTTTTCGGACATCAGATATTTTGATCGGGGGGAGCCTGATTATCATCGGGCTGACGGAAGTCGCCCATTTGGCAGGCTGCCTGTTAGGGTGGTCTTTTTTGACTGTGATGGATCTGATGCTGGCAGAGATCGTGATTATGGTGATCGCGGCAATCCTGTTCAGCCTGATCAGACATAAAAAGGCGGTGGCAGTCACCGTTATAGCCGGTAAAACGGCATCGGAGAAGAAAAAAGTGTTAAGAACGCAGCGGATTCTGACAGGAATTTTGACGTTTTTCATACTGTTGCAGATCCTGCGGATCCTTACGGGAGAACGGGCATGGCTGGACGGAGATATGACACTGGAGACGGTGAATACTTTCCTTAAGGAGAATGCCATCTATACCGTGGATCCCCTGACGGGAGTTCCCTATACCGCAGCAATGCCGCTGAGGCTTCGGATACTGTGCCTTCCGACCCTGTACGGGGCTGTCTGCAGATGGACGGGGATGGGCGCAGCGGATGTGGTATACCGGCTGATTCCCTGCGTGACATTATTGCTTGGATATGTGGCTTATGGCAGGCTGGGAGCCGTTATTTTCGGAGAAGATGGGACGAAGAGGAAGACCTTTCTGCTGATTGTGGGAATACTGTTTTGTGCGGGAGCGTATATGCCCGGCATGGACGGCTTTGATATTTTCTACGGAGGCTTCCGCGGAGTGACGATCCGGGCAGTGGTACTACTTCCGTATCTGATCGCCTGCCTGATGGAGAGAAAGTACTTCGGCGTGATCCTGTGTGTGCTGGCGGAAGTCTGTATGGTGTGGACCCTGTACGGTGCCGGAGTCTGCCTGCTTGTGACGCTTGGCTGGATCGTGCTTCACAAGCTGCTTTCACTGCTTCCCGGCAGACGGAAAAAGGAGGCGGCAGGATGACACTATTAAAAACCGCCCTGACCGGCTGGACCGATTATACGCAACATGGAAAATTCGCGGCACTATTGTTGGTGGCGATGCTGTACCTGGGATATACGATCCGCAGGCACAATGCCCTGTATGCCGGAGCGGGCAGCAGGGATCGTAATAAGGCAACTATGACATTATGGCTGTATACCGCTCTGGCGGTATTGGCATGCATCTGCCCGTTGAGCGCACTTTTTCTGATGAAATACCAGACCGCATTTTATTCGTATGTATGGATCTGGGCAGTGGTGCCGCAGACAGCGCTGATTGCATGGGCTGCTGCAGAATTTTTATGCGGATTATGGAAAAAAAGAACTCTTACAAATCTTATGGCAACGGTGATCTTGCTGGGAATTGTGTTCTTAAGTGGCAATCCGGTATCGGAATGGACGAAAGAGCAGACCGCACAGATCCCTGTCATGGATGTGACGATACAACAGAATCCAGAAACGTCACCATGGGAGACGCTGGCAAGCCTTACGGAATACCGGCTTGCGGAGAGCGGAGAAGGCAGCTTTACTCTGTGGGCACCGAAGGAGATCATGGCAGCCGCCAGGGCGTACAGCGCGGAGATCTATCCGGTGTACGGCAGGAGCATCTGGGATGCCTCCCTTGGAAGCTATTCCTATGACACCTATGCCACCGGACAGGAGGATCTGTATCTGTGGATGAGCCATCTGGAAGCCACCGGAGAGACGGAATATGTACGTATGGATGAGAGTACCGGAGCGCGGACGATCGATTTCGCGGATTGCCTGAAATATGCGGCAGAGAAAAATGTGGGTGTTGTTCTGCTCCCGGGGAATCTGCCCGAGGAGACACTCTCGGAACTGCAAAACACTGCCGGGAGTAAGCTGCTGCCTCTGGACGGATACTATCTGTTGACGATGCAGAAGTGAGCGGTCGTAGCAGATGAGTGATGGAGACTAGAATTTGTAAGAATATTTTGCCTGCGGATGAAAGCACGCAGGCCATTGAAAGGCATTGGTATTATCATGGAACAGGATATGATCAGTATTGTGGTGCCGGTCTACCGGGCTGAAAAATATATTGAAGAGACCATGGATTGTGTGCGCGCCCAGACCTATACGGACTGGGAGCTGCTGCTCATTGAAGACTGCGGTCCGGATCAGAGCAGACAGCGGATCGAGGAGTATATACAGCGTACCGGGGATGGCAGGATCAGACTACTGACCCATCCGACGAACCTGGGGGCGGCGAGAGCGCGGAACCTGGGAGTCAATGAGGCAAGGGGAAGATATCTTGCTTATCTGGATGCGGATGACCTGTGGGCACCGGATAAGCTTCAGAAGGAGCTTGCTTTTCTGAAAGAGAGACAGGCTGCCTTCGTGTTCACCGGGTACGAGTTCGCGGACGAGAACGGCAAGGGAACCGGAAAAGTGGTTCGCGTTCCTGCCACCATTACGTATAAAGAAGCATTGAAAAATACTACCATTTTCACCAGCACCGTGATGTTTGACATGGAACAGCTGTCAAAAGAGCAGCTGCAGATGCCGCAGATCAAAAGCGAAGATACCGCTCTGTGGTGGAGAATACTGCGGCAGGGTTATGTAGCTTGTGGTTTGGATGAAAATTTGGTAAAATATCGGAGAGCGGGGAAATCCCTGTCATCCAATAAATTGGAAGCTCTGCGCAGAATATGGAATCTGTACCGCAAGGCAGAGGGAATGAACGTGATAAACAGTGCGTGGCATTTCTGCTTCTGGGCGGTGCGGGCAGTACAGCGGAGAATATAGAAGAATGCAGGGGTAAGAGTCTTGGCCCGCATGAGCATCAAAGTATGGAAACAGATTTGGAGGAGTTTGTCTTGGATACAAACAATTATTATGTGAACAGATTGCGGAGAAGGGAATCCTTCAAGCGATTGATCAATATAGGATTGTCAGCAATCTGCCTGCTTTTGGAGATCGCGTTATTTGCTTATATGTGGCAGTTTCATTTCCAGTTCCAACTGGTAGATCCCTTACAGCAGATCTGGTACAGAGGTTTTCTGTTGGAGAACGGTATTTACAGCGTGATACTGATCTTTTTCTCCGTGACGTATGGCGGTATGCGGCTGGGATATCTGAAAAATACGGAGATCATCTTCTCCCAGGTATTTGCCACTCTGATGGCGGACATGCTGATCTATGCGGAATTGTGTATGATGGCGCGAAGCGTTTTCCCGCCGGATATGTTCCTGTTGATGGTAGTCCTGCAGATCATAGCAGTCATTATCTATGCCAATATTGCAAATAAGATCTACCGGACAGCATTCCCTCCCAGAGAGCTGCTGCTGATCCACGGGGATCGTCCCATTGAGGATATCTGTAAAAAGTTCGAGAGCCGCAAGGATAAGTATAAGATCACAAAATGCGAGCATATCAAAAAGGGTTCGCAGGAACTGTGCCGTGAGATTTTAAAGGATTACCAAAACGGTGAGATCACCGCGGTGGTCATTTGGGATATTAATGAGAAGGACCGCAACACGATCCTGAAATTCTGCTACGAGCATTCCATCAGAGTCTATGTAATGCCTAAAATATCAGATGTTATTTTAGTAGGATCCGAGGAATTACACGTATTTGATACACCGATCCTGCTGACCAGGGAATACTCCTTAAGCATGGAGCAGCGGTTCATCAAGAGATCCATCGATGTGGTCTGTTCCCTGATCCTGCTGGTGGTGACATCTCCATTCATGCTGCTGACAGCCCTGGCGATCAAGCTGTACGACGGAGGACCCGTATTGTACAAGCAGGTACGCTGCACCATCGGCCAGAGGGAATTCTATATCATGAAGTTCCGCAGTATGCGTACCGATGCGGAAAAAGACGGTGTGGCGCGCCTGGCACAGAAAAATGACAATCGTATCACACCGGTAGGTAAGGTGATCCGCAAGTGCAGACTGGACGAGCTGCCCCAGCTGATCAATATCCTGCGGGGAGATATGTCCTTCATCGGTCCGAGACCGGAGCGGCCGGAGATCATTGCCCAGTATACCGAGGTCATGCCGGAATTCGCATTCCGTATGAAGGTGAAGGCAGGACTGGCGGGATTCGCCCAGGTATATGGAAAATATAACACTTCTCCTTATGATAAATTAAAACTGGATTTAACATATATCGAGAATTATTCGGTATGGCTGGATCTGAAGCTGATGCTTCTGACCCTGAAGGTACTGTTCTGGCCGGACAGCACGGAGGGTGTGGAGAGCGAACAGGTAACAGCCTTCAAGGCAGAGTATGATGGCCGTGCGGAAAAAGATGACAACTGAGAAGGAAAAAGGAGGCACCATGGAAGCAAGCTATGGGAAGGAACCCTTTGATCTGCGGCTGGAGGTCTTGTGCTTATGCCGTAATCTGTGGAAAATACTGGCGGTGACAGTACTGGGAACGGTACTGTTCGGCGGCGGTTATTATGTCAAAAACGTGTTGCTGCAGCCTGATCCCGGGTATGCGGCTTCTTCCACTTATAAGGTAGAATATTTTGAGAACCCCAATGCGGCAGGAGCCTACTATATCAACGAGGCTACCTGGAACAGACTGATCCATACCGGAGAGTTTTTGGATGGTGTGGAGACTCATTTACAGGAGGCAGCTGATCGGGGAGAGACGAAGGCAGCAGAGGTCCTGGCGATGGAAAGAGAGAGCATCTCCGGCGCACTTTCCGCCACACTTCCTTCTGATTTCAGTATTCCGGTGACGAAAGCTACCTTGCAGGAGCCTGCGGAGAGCGTGGCGCTGGCAGCAGCGGTGGAAGAGACCATGTGCAATGAATTTGCAGAGACCATAGCGGAGATCCGGCTGATCAAAGTACTGGATCATGCGAATCAGGCGGAAGCGGTAGTACCGGATGTGCGGACGATCCGCGCCGTAATACTGGCGGCGATACTTTCCCTTTTTTTTGCGGTGGTGATTTCCCTGTTGTGGGAACTGTCCTGCGACAGCATCTGGCTGCCGGCGACACTGCGCAGACGTTACGGACTGAAGGATCTCGGCACGGTGCACAGTGCGGGATTTGCTGAAAATGTGAAATATCTGTTGCAGAAGGCCACGGAGCGTAAGGATATCGGGATTAAAGACATCGGGTACAAGAGCACCGGAAAGGTGGAACTTACTGCCATGGTGTGCGGAATATTGCCGGGAGAGGATCCTGCGGAAGTAATCTCACAACTGCGTACGGCAGTGACTGCGGAGGATGTAAAGACTAGCGAAGAGTGGCAATTCACTGCGGTACCGAGTCCCCTGCTGTGCCCGGAGAGCGCGGAGACACTGCGCGGGGCGGATGCGGTGATCCTGGCGGTACCTGCAGGCCCCCATGTGGGAAAACAGCTCGAAGCAGTCCTGGAATATCTGGCAGCACAGGATTGCACCATAGACGGGGCACTTCTGTGGAATGCGGATGAAGAACTGATCCGCAGATATTATTTTCTTCCGGGAGGAACACAGGAATGAAAGTAGAAGTTCTGGCATCTGTGATGAATACCACACTCCCGGAGACAGTGGAGCATATGAACCTGCAGTCGGATGCGGTGATCATCAACCAGTGCGACCGGCTGGCCTATGAAGAGATGAAGATCGCAGGGCATGGGGGAAGCGCGGAAGCAGATTCGCGGGAAGAATATCTGATACGGTATTACAGCTTCCCGGAGCGGGGTATCGGCAGAAGCCGCAACGAAGCAATCCTGCGCTCTGTGGGAGACATCTGTCTGTTCTCAGATGCTGACATTGTGTATGAGGACGGATACGAGGAGGCAATCCTTAGAGAATTTGAGAAGAATCCGGCGGCTGACATGATCATTTTCAATATCGAAGTGGAAGAAGACCGCCGGACATACCATATCACGGACAGGCACCGGGTACGCTGGTATAATTGCGGACGCTACGGGGCGGTAAGCTTTGCCATCCGAAGAGACAGATTACTGGAATCCGGGATCACGTTTTCCCTGCTGTTCGGCGGCGGTGCGAAATACAGCAACGGCGAGGACAGCCTGTTTTTGACAGAATTCATAAAAAAAGGATACCGCGTCTACACTGCGCCGGTGACCATCGGCAGGGAAGAAGCGGGAGAATCCAGCTGGTTTCGGGGCTATAATGAGAAGTTTTTCCATGACAGAGGCGTGCTGTATCATTACCTGTACGGCAGACTGGAGTGGATCCTGGCACTGCGTTTCCTATATGCACATAAGAACACACTATGCGCTGATGTGCCCCTGAAGCAGGCAAAACGCTGGATGCGGGAAGGCATCCGCGAGGCGAAGCGCAGATAGATCGATCGGATCGGGAGCGACACCGATAAAAATATCCTGAGAAAATATCCGGACAGGAAGAAAGGAGCCCCACATGGAGAAAAGTGCACTGGTATATATCGTACTGACGGCGGTAACATTTGTCTTTGGCTGCTTTGTGAGTAACAGTGCCTACACGGCGGGATATCTGTCCGGCAGACGCCTGCCCGGTGCCGGTGTGGGCTATGACAGGCAGCAGGCGAGGAACCTGGTGGCGGAGATCGCCATATTCGGGCTGCTTTCCGGGGTATCCGCCTGTCGTATCGCAGTAGGCGGTGATTACTGGGTCTACTGGCTGAATTTCCAGCTGATCGATCAGGGGAGACATGTCTCTTATGAAAAGGGCTTCGTAGCTCTGGTGAAATTTTTCCACCTGATCTTCGGGGAAGGCTCGTATCTTCCCATTTTTGGCTTTTTCGCGTTGATCACGGTGTTTTTCTTCCTGAAATCCCTGCATGATCAGGCAGACTGGTATGTCATGTCGTTATTTTTGCTGCTGACGGAAGGGTTCTATTTTAACAGTATGAATTCCGTGCGCTACTATTTTGCACTGGCGCTGGCGATGTATGCACAGAAATACGTACTGCGGGGCGAATACGGCAAATTTATCCTGTGGGTGCTGCTTGGCGCTACGATCCATAAATCGGTGCTGTTAGTCATTCCGGCATACATCATTGCGGATCTGCTGTCACGGGCAAGCTTAAAAAAATGGCATTACGGCGTGGGTGTGCTGCTGATCTTATCCCTGATCTTCGGGCAGGACATCTATCGCAGAATTATATTTTATTTCTATCCGTATTATGAGAATTCCATGTTTGACAACGGACAGATCTCCTGGGCCAATATCGGCAAATGCGTCGGTACCCTGGTGCTGTGCCTGTTCTGCTATCGGAAGTGCATTCGCGAGGACCGCAGATACCGGTATTATTTTTACCTGAATCTGATGGGACTGGTGGTGTATTGCTGCGGATCCTTTATTCCCGAGGTGTCCAGAGTGGGTTATTATCTGATCGCGGCGCAGGTATTCCTGATTCCGGGAGCCTTACAGCGGATCGAAAAAAAGTGGTTCCGCCTGCTGTGCACGGCGGGCTGTGTGGCAGCATTTTTACTGTATTTTGTCCTGCTGCTACGGGGAATGTATGATGTGGAGGTGCGGCTGTTGCCGTATCTGAACTGGATTTTTAATTAAAAAGGTAACTGTTTTTTTAAATTTGATTCGTAATTCCTCCGACGAAAGGAATCGTCTGCGGAATGGAGATTAGCATGAAGGTATTGTGGCTGTGTAATATCATGCTGCCGGCGGTGGCAGAGCATTTTCATAGAGAGAGCTCCAACAAGGAGGGCTGGCTGTCGGGGTTGTTAACGGCAGTGTTAAGCCACGGCGACAGTAACGGCATCGAACTGGCAGTAGCGTTCCCGGTGGCTGAGAGACTGTCTTCTTCTGGGGACGGACATCGGGGCATACGTATCTTTTGTGGGGAGAACGCTCAAACTTTCTTTACTGCCTATGACTTTGTGGAAGATACGACCCGCCCGGATCTGTATGATCCTGCATTGGAACAGGAACTGCGGGAGATCTGTGAGGATTTCGCACCGGATGTGGTGCACTGCTTCGGAACGGAATACCCCCACACGTTAGCTATGTGTAGAGCATTCCCGAGAAAAGACCGGATACTGGTCGGAATACAGGGATTGTGCGCAGTGTATGCGAAGTGCTATTTTGCGGATCTGCCGGAAGAGGTTGTGAATTCCGTGACCTTCCGGGATCTGGTGAAAAAAGACACCTTGAAGCTCCAACAGGAGAAATTCGTCCGCCGCGGTGAGATGGAGATCGAAGCCATCCGCCTCACCGGAAATGTCACCGGCAGAACGGCATGGGACAGACATTACACGGGAGAATGGCATCCCGGGGTGACCTATTATCCCATGAATGAGACGCTCCGGAGCAATTTTTACACCGGACAGTGGAGCAGAGAACAGTGCATTCCGCATTCTATTTTCTTAAGCCAGGGTGATTATCCGATCAAGGGCCTGCACTATATGCTCTTAGCCATGCCGCGGATCCTTAAGCAATTCCCGGACACGGAAGTCTATGTGGCAGGCAACAGCCTGACGGCTTACGGTACGCTGAAGGAGAAGCTTAAGATCTCCGCCTATGGACGATACCTCAGGAAACTGTTAAAAGAGGGGCATCTGGAGGATAAGGTCCATTTCCTCGGCAGACTGTCCGCTCAGCAGATGAAGGAACAGTACTTAAAGAGTCATCTCTTCGTATGTCCGTCCAGTATTGAGAATTCGCCGAACTCCCTGGGGGAAGCGATGCTTTTAGGCATGCCCTGCGTCAGTGCCGAGGTGGGTGGAATCGCGAGCATCTTCGAGGACACTAAGGATGGCATATTGTACCCCGGATTCCGTGTAAGCACAGCTCCCGATACATCCCGGGATTCTGTCACAAATGTATCGTGCATTACAAAAGAGACAGACAACAATAAAAATAACGACCGTCATGATAAAAATAACACACTGGAAAATATAGCCAAATCCCTGGCTGACGCGTGCATCCGGATGTGGAGTGATCCTGTAAAAGAACAGGACTATTGCATAAATGCAAGAAAACATGCAGAGAAAAATCACGATCCGGAGCAAAATTATAAAAAAATGGTGGAAATCTATGCAAAAATTTGTAATGGTGTCTAATTATCTGAATCATCACCAGATTCCCTTCTGCAATGCCATGACATCACTGCTGGGAGGGAGCTTTGCTTTTCTCCAGACAGAACCGGTGGAAGAGGAGAGACTCCGCATGGGATGGAAGGAAGCGGACTACCCGTATCTGGTTCATTACTATACAGAACCGGAAAAGGGCAGACAACTCATAGAACAGGCGGATGTGGTATTGTTCGGCGGTACCGATGACGAAAGCTTCATTCAGGACAGACTGCATCAGGGGAAGCCCGTGATCCGTTACAGCGAACGACTGTATAAGGAAGCCCAGTGGAAAGCCATATCCCCCAGAGGTCTGGTAAAAAAATATAAAGATCACACGCGTTATCGAAACAAAGAAGTCTATCTATTGTGCGCCGGAGCCTATGTGCCGTCGGATTTCCATATCGTACGGGCATATCCGGAGAAAATGTTAAAATGGGGATATTTCCCCGAAAAAAAGGTCTATGATGTGGAGCATCTGATGGAAGAAAAGGAGCCTGCCACGATCCTGTGGGCAGCCCGGATGATCGACTGGAAGCATCCGGAACTGCCGCTTCGGCTGGCGAAGAGCCTGAAGGAGCAGGGAATCCCGTTCCACCTGGAGATGATAGGCGGAGGGGAACTGGAGCCGGAGGTACGAAGACTACGCAAAGAATACGGACTGGAAGCGGAGGTTGAGCTTCCGGGATTTAAGGAGCCTGCCGAAGTGCGGAAAGCCATGGAGCGGGCGGAGATCTATCTCGTCACCAGTGACCGCAAGGAAGGCTGGGGAGCTGTCGTCAATGAGGCCATGAACAGCGGCTGTGCGGTGGTGGCGGATGCCATGATCGGGGCAGCGCCTTACCTCATCCATCCGGAGGAGAACGGCTATGCCTACGAGACCGGCAGAGAGGATCAGCTGCTTGCAAGTGTCAGAAGCCTCCTGCAGGACCGCGAGTTGTGCCATCGCATCGGTAGAAATGCCTATGCCACGATAGCGGAAGAATGGAATGCAGAGGTTGCAGCGAAGCGCCTTACGGAATTCTGTGTCGGAAAAGGCTTCCTGAAAGCAGCCGACACGACAGCCGTTACGACATTAGAAGGTGCGGTTTCGGATGAGACAGTCGGATATACACTGCCGACTTGCGGACCCTGTTCAGTGGCACCGGTGATTTCAGAACGGAAAATGTACCGGGAGATGCTGCAGGGGAAGCTCTGATCCATCCGATGTGGCAAGAACTCCTGTGTCCTGTGGTTACTTCGATGTATAAATCATGTCAAATGTTATTACATCGGATCGGATGCATAGCATAAAGGAAGATATATGGAAACAGCAACAATAAGTATTATCGTGCCAGTATACAATATTATAGAATACCTGCCCCGTTGCGTGGAAAGCCTGCGGAAGCAGACTTACGACAAGATCGAGATCCTATTGGTGGACGACGGATCCACGGACGGCACTTCTGCGCTGTGCGATGCGCTGGCGGCGGAGGATGTCAGGATCCGGGTCTTCCATAAACAGAACGGCGGATCCTCTTCGGCCAGGAACCTGGGAATTCAGGAAGCAACGGGTGAATACCTCGGCTTCGTAGACAGCGATGACTATGTGGAGCCGGATATGTATGAGAGACTGCTTCAAGCCATAGAGACGACACATCTGCCCATTGCCCAGACCGGCAGGGACGAGATCGACCCGGAGGGGAAGAAGCTTCCGAATATCTGCGAACCGGTAACGGAGAGACAGGAGATTCCGGCGAAAGAGTTCCTGCGGGAGCTGTTAATGCACAGAGGAGACTGCTCCTTCTGCACCAAGCTGGTGCGCAGAGAGCTGTTTGATGAGGAAGCATTTCCGGTGGGGGTGCTGAATGAGGACTTCCATCTGCTTGTGAAAATACTGTGCCGGCAGGCAAAAGCAGCCGGCGGAAGCGGCCCGGAGACAGGGGCGGTTGTGTGCATCCCCGGACAGTCGTACCATGTATTTTACCGCCCGGACAGCAACACCAGAAAGCAGACCGGATTTTCCAGAGTCTACGCAGATAATGTGGACAATGCGGATATGGTGCAGAAGCTGGTGGCGGATACCTGGCCGGAGGATGAGAAACTTGCAAAGATCGCATTTCGTTTTAGCATCTTCCAGAGACTGGATTACCTGCTGCATATCCCCACAGAGCAGATGACGAAGGATAACGTATTTTACCGGAATGTGGTAAAATACATGCGGAAAACCTGGCGCAGAGCCATGAAAAATCCTTATCTTACTAAGAAAAATAAGTGTTATCATACCATATTTACCATAGCACCCAGGGGAATCCGGGTGCTGCATAAGAAAGTGAAGCATATAGAGTAAATGAAGAGAAAGTTGGCGATTCTGGGAGCGATACTCCTGGCGGCATTTATATTTACCTACGAGGGCAATGCCTATCAGGCGCACGCACTGGATGAAGAGGATCTTGCGTGGATCGCGGAAGCGGGACAGGCACTTAGACAGATCGTGGAAGACAGAGAGGTCATGGCGTTAGTCTACCTGTGTGATGAATACGAGCTTCGCAGTGATGCATCGGAAGACAGCGTGGCAGTAGTGACGGTACCCAGCGGACAGATGGCAGAGATCCTGGATGTGACGGTAGACGAAGACGGACAGGTCTGGGAAAAAGTGTCCACGGACATGAGCGGTACCGATTACATAGGATATGTCCGCAGAGATTACCTGGCATGCTCCGATGAGCGATTCCTGGAATGGGAAGAATACTACGGGATGAATCCCGGCGGCGCAGCTATGCTTGCCGCAGACGGACAGGGGAATTATGCGGATATCGAACAGTTCCCTGCCGGATATCAGGCAGCACTTAAGGAACTTAAGAAAAAATACCCCAACTGGATATTCGTCAGATACAACACAAAACTGGACTGGAACACTGCAGTGACGAATGAAATGCAGGGAGGCAGGAGTCTGGTCAGTGCAAGCTCCCCAGACTGGGCGAAGGGAGATTTTTACGGTGCCGGATGGTATAATGCATCCAGACAGGCACTGGAAGCCTATATGGATCCCCGGAATGCCCTGCGGGAAGGCGCTATTTTCCAGTTCGAGCAGTTAACCTACAATGAGACCTATCATACGGAAGAGGCTGTTAAAGCATTCCTGGAAAATACCTTTATGAACAGCAGTGCTGATGCCCCCGGTACGAATATGAAGTTTTATCATATTTTTTATATGATCGGTCAAGAGGAGAATCGTAAGGTAAGTCCGTTCCATCTGGCAGCCAGAGTATTACAGGAGCAGGGAAAAGGAACTTCACCCATTATCTCCGGTACCGTGGAGGGATATAAAGGTTATTACAACTATTTTAATGTGGGAGCCAACGGCAAGACTACGGAAGATATTATCCATAATGGTCTGGAATATGCAAAAAATCATGAATGGAAAGGGGCTTACTTCTCCATTTTAGGTGGGGCGAATCTGCTGACGAATAGCTATATCCGGAATGGACAGGATACTCTGTACCTGCAGAAATTTAATGTCAATAAAAACAGTCCCTATGGGTTGTACCAGCATCAGTATATGCAGAATATTTCCGCCCCGACTTCGGAGGCGGCTAACGTGTTCAAACTATACAGTTCAGCGAATGCGCTGAACAATTCTTTCGTGTTCAAAATTCCGGTCTATCAAAATATGACCGGAGAGCCGGATCCGACACCGACGCCAACTGTGACACCGACCCTGACGCCAACCGCGACGCCGACCGCAACCCCGACACCGACGCCAACCGCGACGCCGACCCCGACCGTGACCCCGGAACCTACCGTAACCCCGACTCCGGTGCCATCCACGAAGATCACCCTGGAAATCCCGGAAGGATACGATGACAAGGTTGTGTACATAGACGGCATAAAATACGCAGTACAGTCGAAGGACAGCACCGTGACACTGGAACTGCCGGATGATACGGCGGGAAGTGCCACTGTTATGCGCTATAATGCCAAGGGAGTTCCCGTGGGAATGTACGTATGGACCCTGGAATACTATGATGATGCCTATAAAGTGACAGCGCAGCCGGAGCTTACGGATCTGCTGACCTATCATGGATTCTCTATCCGTATCACTGACAAATCAGGAATCCGCTTTAAGACCGGCATCAGCGCGGATCTGCGCAAAAAGCTGTTACAGAGTGGTGGCGTGGACGGCTACCGGCTGAAGGAATACGGGACCCTGATCATGACCGATGCCAACCGTAAGACTTATCCTATGGTGGTGGGAGGTCAGAAGGTGCTGCAGGGTATGGCTTACGGAACCGATGCTTCCGGAACATTTAAGGACAGCATCTACGAGACCGTGGATAACAGATACCGCTATACCTCTGTACTGGTGGGAATGCCAGCCAGCCAGTACAAAGTGGACTATGCATTCCGGGGTTACGCGACCCTGACCAAGGACGGACAGGATATTACGATCTACGGACCGACTGTGGCAAAAAATATTTATTCTCTGGCGGAACAACTGTTACAGATGAAGATATATGAAGAAGGATCAGACGCAGACCTGTATCTGCGGAAACTGATCAAGGATGCGGACAAGCAATAGGATAGACAACAGGATAATAGGATAGGCAACAGGACAATAGGATAAGACAATAGGATAAGCAATAAAGGATAAGTAGGGTAACTAATTTTATGAAGCAATGGCAGAACAGACAGAAGAAAATAGCGATCCTGGCAGCGGGAATACTGTCCGGGGCGGCAATAGTGTTTACCGGCTGTGGCGATGGCAGCACACAGGAGGAACATGGGGTGGGAACCCTGGAAGCACAGCCGATCCTGTCCTCACTGGAAGTGGAGATCGTCAATATGGAGACCAAGTACCGCAAGGGCGAGCTGACCAGAGAGGAATATCTGACACTGGCAAAAGATTACGGCGAAATCGGCCGCGTGCGGGAAGAGAGAGATCTGTTGGAGCAGTCATACCGTCTCTACGACGATACAGAAGCGTTTGAATTGCTGCAGACCCTTACGGTAAATCTGGTGGAAGAAGAGCCGCAGATCCGTAAGGTGGCTGAGACTCTGACAGAGAATCTGACGCAGGATGATACTGTGGGAGAGGCAATACAAGCCCTGACCGGTGAAGAATGGTTCGATACACTGATGCCGAAGCTACGAGAAGGACAGAGAAGCTATTACCTGGATGGTGACGGAGAACTCTATTTTCAGGTGGGATACGGAGCAGATGGCGCGAAAGTAACAAAGGTGTGGTATACTGCCGGCGGGAGAAGTATTTTCCTGCAAAATACAGAAAATACCCTGAAGATCGTGATCTGCACGGGAGACGCGATAGCGTCTTACTACCTGGATGCCGGAACCGGCAGCATTACCAGGGAACAGGGTACGATGAAAAATGATGTCCTGACAGGAGAATATACCTGTGATATTTCTTCCGGTGAGAACGGTGTAGACCTTGCTTCTCTGTGGAACAGCCGTGGAGAACTGGAATATACAACCTACCGGGGAGAGTTCGATGCTGAAGGCAGGACCCTGGCGGAGCAGCCGTCAGAGTCGGAACTGAAGAAATTGTTAAGCGGCAGCGGCTATGAGAAGGCAGTGATCTATGCCTATGAAGCAGACACCGGAAGATGCCTGTGGCAGGGGCTGGATAGTGATGCAGCGGTGGAAAGCTATTCCTTCGGGGGTGATATGCTGGGATTACAGAGTATGCCTGAGTATACCCCGTATGAGGCGCAGCCTATGGCAGAACAGAATGCGGAAGAGACATCCGGCGCATCCGGTGAGGGAGCAGATGGTGCAGAAGAAGGCAGTATAGAACCGGGCAGCAGTGAGACTACAGACAACATTGCCAGGGTGAGAGTGTTTGATGGCGAGATTCAGTGGTTCGATGGAAAATACTGGGTAAGTGCCGGTAAAGCGGCAGACCTCATACAGGAGGATCCTTTCCTGGCATACGCGGAGAGAGAAAATGCTTCCGGAACGCAGGTGGCATCAGCGCAGCCTGCGGAAGGAGCACAGCCGGGAGAATCTGGAGAAAACGGCAGCTCCGCAGGAGAGATCAAGGCGGCTGCTGGAAATAAGAATACCGGTACAGTGACCCTTGCATCGAATAAACCGGCGGCAGATAATAAAAATAAGACCGGCACGACATCGACGGCGAAGCCTGCGGCAACACCCAAGCCGTCCACAACGAACAAACCGTCATCGACGACAAATACTGCGGGAAGTAGTTCGGGTAGTGGAAGCAGCTCTAGTGGCGGAAACAGTAGTTCTGGCGGCGGAGGCAGCAGTTCAGGAGGAAGTACGAGCTCCGGAGGCGGCAGTGGATCGGATAGTGGAAGCAGTTCCGGAGGCGGCAGCAGTTCAGACAGCGGAAGCAGTTCCGGAGGCAGCAGTGGTTCCGATAGTGGAAGCAGTTCCGGAGGCAGCAGTGGATCGGACAGTGGAAGCAGCTCTGGAGGCGGCTCTGACAGCGGCTCGGATAGTGGAAGCAGCTCCGGAGGCGGTAGTGGTTCCGACAGCGGCGGAAGCTCCGGCGGAGACGTAGATGTCGACTGGTCTCCGGATATTATGTAAGTTAAGAAGTTACGATTATAAATGAGATTAAGCAAGACAAAGGGCAAGAGACAGAGAATGAAATTCACACAGACAATCACAGGCAATAAGCGCATAAAGCCGCTGCTGGAATCAAAAAAGACGGAAATATTCCTGGTGGCAGTCATCCTGCTCACCGCAATCTTCGTCCGGGCATACCATTTCGGTGCACCGCCCATCGGCGTGCACCAGGACGAAGCTATGGCTGCGGTGGATGCCAAGGCACTGGCGGAATACGGAACAGACCGTTATGGTATGCGGTATCCGGTACATTTTACGGCGTGGAAACACAGCCAGATGAGCGTATTTTTATCCTACTGTATGGTCCCGTTTATTAAAATACTGGGATTTTCCACAGTTACGATACGACTGCCGCTCCTGATCACCAGCTGTCTGGGGCTCCTGGCACTGTATCTGTTCACGAGACAACTGGCAGGCAAATGGACAGCTATGATCGCACTGCTCTTCGGAACGATCTGCCCCTGGCACTATATGCAGAGCCGTTGGTCCATCGATTGTAACATGTTCCCTCATATGTTTCTGTTTGCCGTCTGCTTTTTACTGGCAGGGCTGCACAGAATAGAAGGGAAGAAGTGGAATCGCATATTCCTGTACGTGTCCATGGTGTTCTTCGGATTGTGCTGCTATTGCTATGCAGTGTCGGACTATTCCGTCCCCATCTTCCTGCTGGCAGTGGCAATCTACCTGCTTAAGACAAAACAGATCAACTGGAAAGAACTCCTGGGCTGCATTGCAGTCTATGCGGTGATCGTACTGCCGGAGTACCTGTCCATGCTGATCACAGTGCTGGGAAGAGAGACCATTGAGACACCATTATTTACGATTCCCTCTTTTCAGGACAGCGTGCGCGGAGAAGATGTATTGTTTGCCAACTTTTCCTGGTATCAGCTGAAGGAAAATCTGGTATGCATGATAGAAACCGTATTTTTCGGAAGAGATCAGGCAGTGCCCAGCGCGGTAGCCAAATTCGGACCGGTGTATTATGTGACGGATATTTTCTTCCTGATCGGTCTGATCACCGTAATCTGGAGCCTGAATAAGAAGAAGCTGCCGGAGAAATACAAGACTCCTGTGTTTATCCTGTTCGCATGGATGGGACTTACAGTGATCATCGGTGCCATTACCAGATATCCGGTGCTGCACCGCATCAATATTGCATTTTATCCAGTGATCATCCTGGCAGCTGTGGGCATGGCGGCATGCATTCAGAAGTGGAAGATCACGGCAATCCCCATAGCTATGTTATATGGTGTGCTGGGAGTGACGTTTGCTGCCACCTATTTTGGAGAATGGGCGGATTTAAGCCGGATCTACTATTATGAACCCTATCTGAATGCTTTGTATTACGCGCATACGATAGAATGTGACGAGTATTACATAGACCCGGATCCCCTGGGCGCGGGCGAGTATATGGTGGGACAGATCCTTACGATGTACTGTCATCAGATCGATGCTCATTATTTCCAGGGCGTCAGCAATGTGCAGGACGGCAGAGAACAGCTGCCCTATGCGGAAAAATACCATTTTGAATACGTGACAGAGGATACCATCCGGGAAAATCAGGGGAAAGATGTAGTGTACGTGGTGAACTATGAACTGATCGACCTGTTTGATGAAGAAGAGTACGATATTACTTCGTTCTATAATAACTATTACGTTGTGGAGCCCTATACCAAAGAAAAGGTGGAATGATCAAAGTGAAACTGACCAAACTGACAGAGAAAAAGAAACTTATGCTGATCAGCGCTGCATGTGTAATCGCACTGGCTGTGATCCTGTGGCCGCTACTTGCAATCTCGAAATACAACTACGCTTCGGCAGATGACTGGTCCTACGGAGTGCATACCTATCAGGTGATCCAGAACCATGGGGGACTGATCGCATTCGTTCAGGCAATCATAGAGACCATACAGGAGAGCTTCTGGGAAGCGCGTTTCGCTAATATTGCACTGGCAACACTGCAGCCCGGTATCTTCGGGGAACACTGCTACGCGATTGTGGCGTATCTGATGATCGGATCCATCATTTTCTCGGAGATGTACCTGCTGGCGCAGTGCATTGGCAAGGAGAACAGAGGACTGATCCTCCCTATCAGCATTCCTATGATCATGATCCAGCTGCTGTATTGTCCGTTCCCGGAGGAAAGCTTTTACTGGTACACCGGAGCGGTAAACTATACCGGAATTTACAGCTTATCTCTGATACTGGTTGGACTGGTACTGAAGCTTGCTACAAGAGAATTGAAGAAGGTTGACAGAATTCTAAGTCTGGTGATCGGCTGCATTCTGGCAATATTAGTGGGCGGAGATAACCTGGCGACCAGCTTATCAACCTTCTGCCTTCTGGTGCTATTGGAGATTGTATTTTTAGCGAAAAATAAGGATGGATTCCGCAGAACCTGGTTCGTGGTACTGGTCAATATTGCCAGCCTGTGCATTGTATGCTTCTCTACCAGGACGCAGACCAGACTGGAGTGGAACTTTGAGGGAGATACCCTGTATTCTCCGCTGATGGCAATCTGGGAATCCTTCGTCAGAACGTTTTTAAATATTGTCAGCTGGACGAACCTTAAGATGCTGTTACTGCTGCTTCTGGTGATTCCTTTTGCATGGAAAGCAGTCCGGAAGATGCATTATACATTCCGACTGCCGGGACTGTTCACCGCATTGTCCTTCGGCGTGTACGCATCCCAGGCTACGGCAACCCTGTATGTGAACGGCACCATGGGTGGTGGCAGACAGAGCGCGATCCTGTGGTATTTCTATGTGCTGTGGATCGTGGCTAATGAGATCTACTGGTGCGGATGGGGCGCTGGGAGAATCCTGAAACCGGAAAAGAGCGAGAAGGTGGATAATCTGGCACAGAAGTACCTGTTTAGGTATTGCGGCGTTGTAGGTGTGCTCCTGGCTGCAGCAGTGCTCTTCGGCAATGTGCAGCAGACCAGCAGCTATCGCGCTTTCCGCATGTGGCGAAACGGCTGGGCACAGGCATATGGCGAAGGCTGGGAAGAGAGATTCAAGGTGCTCAAGGATGATTCCGTGAAAGATGTAGTGTTCACACCGTTATATCCGGTGGAACTGATCCTGTATGCAGATCTCCAGCCGGAGGATGGGTATACGTGGGTGAATGATGCATGCGCAGATTACTATGGGAAAGATTCTATAACGGTAGAAATGAAATAGCTCATATTCCTCAATATCTCATTTTAACAATAAATGTTTCTGTTGATTTAATAAATTATTTCGTTTATTACATTTATATGGACGGCATATTCATGGAGGAATTCTATAATGAGAATAGATGAGCAATTGAAAATCTTAGCTGTTAAGAATAATATGACTTTAGCACAGATTGGTGAGCGCATGGATAAATCACCGCAGGCTTTTTCTCAAAAAATGAAACGGGGAAACTATACACTGGATGAATTGGAAGAGATTGCCGTAGCAACGGGAGCAAGTCTTCACTGTAGCTTTGAATTACCCAATGGTGAAATTATCAAATTAGTCTAAGACGGAGGATTAGAATGTTAACATATATTGAAGGAGACATTTTCAGCAGTCCGGCTCAGGTTCTTGTCAATACTGTCAACACCGTAGGTGTTATGGGAAAGGGAATTGCATTAGAATTCAAAAAGAGATATCCCGCTATGTTCCAAGAATATAAGGAGCAATGCGAGAAACATAAATTAATTATTGGAAAACTGATGCTTTGGTATGCTCCGGATCATTGGATTCTGCAGTTTCCTACCAAAGAACATTGGCGAAATCCTTCCAAATTGGAATATATTGAGAAGGGTCTTATGGTATTTGTCCGCAAGTATGCAGATTATAATATTTCCTCAATCGCTTTCCCTAAATTGGGTTGTGGTAATGGAGAACTGGCATGGAATGATGTGAAACCTTTAATGGAAAAATATTTGAAAGATCTACCCATTGATGTATATATCTATTTGGGAAAGGGAGGTGGGGCTCAGCCAGAGCATAAGGCACCCTCAAAAATGATGAATTTCATGAAAGAAAATGCAATCGATCTTTCGTTTACAGGTTTGAAAGACAATATCTGTTATCAGACAGCAATTGCCCCATTTTCTTTCGAAGCATACGGAAATATTTGGAACGCACAGTGGTTCCCGAATAAGAACCTGATTCTGGAATCGAAAGAAAAGTCTTTTGTTATTTCGGAAGAAGATGTACATCAATTATGGGATGATATTTGCAATAAACACATTGTCCCGGAAAGCAATGATACTGTAGACAATATATTTTTCTCATTGTTGACTGCCTTGGGGTATTTACAAAGTATCACTATCCGTAAAGAAGATGATCCGGTCGCTCAAAATGGGTTTCAGTTGGATGCCGGTAGGGGACGCGCTTTTCTGATAAAGGGGGATCTGCATGACATATGATGAAGTTATTAGCAATAACTGTAAATATAATGCACCGGTTTCCTGGTGGCCAAAGTATGCATTCCATTACACAGATGTGACTAATGCCATCGGTATTCTGAAGACAGGGTATTTATACAGCAGATATAATGCCGAAAAAAGCCATTTGATGTCCAATGATAACGCAAGCCGGCAAGTGATCGATATGACCCATTCCGGTGCGGAATCAACCGTTCGATTCTACTTCAGACCACTTACTCCAACACAATATCACAATGAAGGCTTCAAACATCCGTCGTTGCGTTACTGCCATGACCTGAATGCTAACGTTCCGGTTCCGGTATTTTTTCTATTTGATTTGAACAGCCTTTTACAATTACCTGATACTCAATTTTCGGAACAATCATTGGCCGGTGGAGGCGGCAGCCTATTAAGTGGGGAAGATAATTTTGCTTCTCTGAATTTTACACAAATATACAAAACCGGCTATATGGAGGATGCAGAGCAGGAGAAAAAATACAGACATGCGGAAATTGTCTATCCCGGAGCATTTGATATCAGCGACTCACTTAAATACATCATTTGTAGAAATCAAGTGGAGCGCAGCACTTTACTGAATCTTCTCAGAAAAGAGGGCTCCAAGACCTTCTCAAGATATAAAGACAAAGTCTTCGTAATGGCAGATTGTTTTGAAAATAACGGACTGTATATAAAGGAATGTGCTTATTATACGGATAAAGCTGTCATTGTTTGTTCCAAAACAGCCAGTAAAATACAGTATACCTCACGATATAAAGACGACCCGGAAACGGCATTGATTGTACATGCGTATGCAGAATTTGACTGGTATCGTTCTACAACTTTGCTTGAGAGAAGAAGCTGTAATTTCCAGGTAGACTATGAGTCTTCTGAAAACATTACTTTTACGAATCTCGCAAAGCCGCAAGGAGCAACGGCCTTATATATGCAGGTGTACTTTGAAGGAAAGCTCATGTGCTACATGTGTTGGCAATTATCGGATTCCGCTCTTTTATAGATACAAGCGTCATTAAGACAGCAATGGGAAAAATGAAGAGAAGATTATGAATAATATTACAGAAGATGCAATAAAGAAATATATCCAAGAACAGTCGGAAGAATCAAGGAAAGAAGAAAACAGAAGTACCTCTTTATAGAGGACCAGTAACAAAGCTTGTGATACCCGCCTTTCAGGCGTGTATGCAATCAGCCTTTTTAGGGCTAATATTAAACCACCAGTTGAACTGGTGGTTGCTAACTAGAAGTCATATATTGAGAAAAATAAATGGTATAATTACTAAATACAATGAATACAGATACATAATATCCACTTAAAAAGTCAAATTATGAGAGAAACATATTGCACAATGCAACGAAAAGTGTATAATATATTAGACACCGGACATAATGCAAAGGGAAAGGACTGGAGTGAATGACCAAATATATTGAGAACCTTAATCTGTATTTAGATGCAAGGAAGATCAAACAGAATTACCTTAGTATGAAAACAGGAATTGACGCCAAGAAGATGTCCAGAATTTTAAACGGTGTACAAGATATTACAGCAACTGACATGGATAAAATTGCGGAAGCTTTGGGAGAAAATACAGAATACTTTTTGCAGGAGACTTTTCAGGTCTTGGAAGAATTTGAGAAGGAACCGGAGAGAATCACCTTTTATGCCGGTGAACCTGCAAAGGAACAGGAGAAAATAGCCAATACGCTGTTAAAACTGTTGGAAAACATTGACGAAGTGATCAGTGCGAAGGGACGATTCCTGAATATATCGAGGTAAAAGATATGACGGCTGAACGATTACGGGAAATAATAGAATACAGTGAAAGATGTCGGGCACAGATGGATGGCAAGGTCAGCAAATTTTATTCGTTTACCGGAATCAGTGAAGACAAAGATATGTTGAATATTCTTCAGATTGTCAGACCTGCGTTACGGCAGAAGGGATATATTGTTGCCGAGATTCCATTCGCAGATAAAGAGATCGGAGCACTATGTTACCGGGGAGATGCTTTTGGATATATCCTGATCAATACATCGCTGCCTAAGGTAAATGCTAATTTTGCAACCTGCCATGAAATTTATCATGCATTTTATCCTCAAAATGAATTTAAGGCAAAAGCGGAATTTACGGATGACTATTTTGAGCATGAAGAAGAATACGAGGCAAATATTTTCGCGGGAATGCTGTTGATGCCGGAGAGCAGCTTCCGGCAGATGTACCGCGTATTTTTAGAGCAGTCTGAGAATGATGAATTGAATACCATTATTCGACTGATGAATTACTACCAGGTGCCCTATATGGCGGCATTGATCAGATGCTATGAACTGGGACTGACACAAAAATGGACCAGGACACAGCAACTGATCTCATTAGACAAAGAGACCATCAGGGAAAAATTAGAAAGCCTATGGCTGGACAGCACCATTTTAGATGCCAGCAATAAGGATGACTATAACGCACTGGAAAAATGGGTACAGGTAGTTGGCACACAGTTCCTGCAGGATGGCTATTTGAACGAAAGGACACTTTATCAGGCAGTGTTGAATATGCGATCCCTCTATAAGGAGATAAAGGGGGAATGCAAATGACAAAGGGGTATTCGGAAATTCCGGAAAATTGGGCAGCAATAGCACCCTATATAAATCAGGGGAATATGATACAGAGTGTGCTGTCGGCGAAGAAATGCTTTTTTTATGATACCTGTTCCTTTCGCTATCATGCAAATATGCAGCAAGAGGCGCTGGATAAGTTACTGCAATACATTCTGCGACAGAATGGAATTATAATCATTACCAGAGGCATTCTTATGGAACTGGCTTCTCATAGTCATGTTTTGCAGGAATGCTATGTAGGATATCTGGAACGTATACATAACAGCGGAATTGAAGTGTATGTAATCTATGAAGAGGAACTGCAGAATATCATGGATATCTGTTTTGCTTCCAGACAGCTTGTGAATGATTATCTGGTGTGGGCGGTCAGAATGGTCAGACATCCGATAAGTTCCATTGAGATAGCTTTACGGGAAAACGTAGAATTACAGAAGATAGTAGACGGGAAAAATAGGAATCCGAAAGACTTTTATCCTCGCTTTTTCCGTAAGGTTCGCAGCAAGAAAGAAGAGAATGATAACCTGGGAGAGGAACTGCTTGCAATCTGCCTTCATATCCTATCCAATCTCCCGGAGCCGGACGGAAAATTCTGTGTCATTACGGATGATAAAGGTGCAGCCGGTAAAATAGACGCTTCCTTCCGAAAAACGAATCGTGGGCACCTGGGCAAACGAATTATTCTGTTCAGCACACCGAAACTGGCACAGGAACTGTATAAAGAAGGAATTATAACGGGGGTGGAAGGGTTATTGCCACTTTTAAGAGCAGGTAATAACGGGACGATTAAGATCTTAGGAACTGAAATCTATGATATCAACACCCGGGAGATTACACTGAATTGTGAAGAAGCGGCTGCAAAAATAGTAGATAAGAGTATACATATTGTATTGTGACTTGAACATCAACAAATTAGTTGGACAAAAAGAACGGAATGGTAACAAAGGACATCGGTGGTAAAATCGGTGTCTTTTATTGGAATTATTCGGCTTTTTACATGATTGCCTATGAAATATCCATAGGGCTGGATGATCATGCCAGAGAATGTCAGGAAGCAGAATATTCCAAAATCCTTTTTCGGCAAAATATGTTTCTGACGGCACGATAAAAATGTTTACGTATCTTGTCTTGCTGAATGATCCTTTACAACATGCACTCTTATGTATAGAAGAACCGGAAAACCAGCTTTACCCAGAACTTTTAAATGCAATAGAACTGGAAGAAGTTTATTATCTGCAGAAAAAAGATGGATTTACAGAAATCTGCGCCTATTAAACTGCGAGCATGGAAGGAACCGGGAGTGAAATTTGTAATTGTACAGGATCAGGATACCGGTGACTGCCGAGAACTTAAACGTAAACTTGTAGAATTGTGCGGAGATACAACGCAGGAAGTATTAATTCGTATAGCTTGTCATGAATTGGAGGCATGGTATTTCGGAGATCTGGAGACGGTATCTAAAGCTTATGGGAAAAATATTACGGTTTCTATTAGATTAATTCAGAGAAAAGCTGATTAAATCCAGTGACAGGTGGTAAAAAAACGTTGAATGAATTTTAAAAATCTGATTTGGGTATAGAAACCATAAGTTAGTCATG
>ERZ773115.981-NODE-981-length-28285-cov-7.644988_pt1 | contig 28285 bp, 43 predicted proteins | sample MGYA00511116_ERZ773115 | MGnify/ENA primary metagenome ERZ773115 (study PRJEB29015, sample SAMEA2737869) | human gut metagenome | biome: human gut; feature: human-associated habitat; material: faeces | place: China | collected 2012 ... | reverse complement strand
GTGCCGGGGCGAATATCGCCTACATATCGGAAAGCCTCGGCCACCAAGATCTGAAGACGACGGAAAACTACCTTGCCAGCTTCGAGCGAGAGGAACGAGAGAAAAATGCTGCATTACTGACGAATTTTTAATACGATTATTTGCATAATGCGCCGCAGTGCAGTACCTTTGTCATATCGTGTTATTTTAGTTGGAATGATCGGCGGGGCACATCTTATTTCCGTCGGTCATTCCGTTTTTACTGCATTTCTCCTCTTGGATGTGGTGAATAGCAACAACCTCACGCCTAACCGACGCACTATTTCGCCGGACAAAGGGTGTTTCATTTTGGAACAGTGCTTACAGTGACGGAGAGAATGTCCGCCAAATGGACGATGAAACCTGGTGTTAATAGATTTTGCCTTTCCTGTTTCACCTTGCGAACGATGCTATTCTTGCTTTTGTAGTTTATAGGCGTGCACGATGCCTCATACTTTGCCTCAACTCCTTATGCAACACCTTGCAACTTATTCCCTACGTACTGCGCTTTTGCCAAGAGTTATACGGCATCGCGATTGATGAACAGCGAATCATTGAAGTGTTTTTTGTTTTCCCCTATGAAATACGGCAAATTCTTCGCCTTTTCGATTCTTTCGGTGTTGTCCTCGACCCATCGTTTGAAGTTGTCGGGCACATCCTTGACCTCATTCAGCGGTTCCTCCCAAAAATCCCTATCCGTGCCCTCGTTGGCTATAATTGGCACTGCATAGCACTTGCAGTTCGGGTGCCACCCGATGAATTTGAAAGATTTCGGATATTTTCCCTCCATTGCGTCACATATTTCCAGCGGCGCACGCCCTTTTTTGAAGCGCGGATACCAGAACTTTGCCAGCCACTGTACGTGCGATTTTGATGTTTTTACCTCATATCCGACAATAAAATCAAGTTGTTGCCAGCGGATACTGTCGGCTTCACGATAAGCGCTGTTTATTTCGGTGCGAGCCATACGCATAGCATTCTGATAAGATGACCGGTAAACGCCTTGCCCAGGGTGATAAGCCTGCGCCACTTTCGACAGGGTAAGATTGCCGAACGCATTTCGGACACGTCGAAATAGTTTGTCCGGCTCATTCAGATAGACGCGTACATCACGGCTTATATCGGCAGCGCTTCGGCCTTCGCTGATACCTATAGATAAGGATAATTCTATGTGCCGTTCGAACTGCTTGGCGATACTCCAAACTCTTTCGGATAAATTATGCCCGTAAGTTGTTCTACGTTGAAATGCCTCAAGTGCACCGAGATTGTGAAGCATCCATCCTTTTTTCGGATTGTCGAATAGTTGTTTTACCCATGAATCGTTCTTGTCGTTGGCAAAAAACCATTCCGAAGTGATCCCCGCTGTAATTATAGTGGACAACTTATTTCGGAATGAAGATAACGAGGCATCGGCTTGTTTACTACGGCTTTTGTTTGATGAGAAGGCGAACAATCGCCCCGTATTGGGTTGATATTTATATCCCATTCCCAGTCGAATCAATTCATCCGAGGCCACATCATACAAAGCCTCTATCTGTCGTAGATATTCTTCGACATGCGTTTTGTGCTGTTGCTCCCATTGGGCGGCTTTCAAATTCAATCCGGGCATCGTTTCGAATTAGAATGTTGGCTCTATAATATTGTTCATAGATGCCTCTGCCTTCGCTTGCTTTATTCGCTCGATTTCAGCGGTAACATCATCGGCCGTTCCCATTAGTTCAACGCCCTTTTCCAGCGACATAACGCCATCCTGCACAGCACGGCCTATAGCCGCCCAACGTGCGGTGACATCTTCATTGAACGGTTCGGCAAATTCGTGTTCTATTTTGAGCGCAGCCAAATCAGGACGCAAATGAATATGGGTTACATTCATCATAATAGCGAGAATAAGATTTTTCTCCCTATCTACGGCTATGTCGTATATCTCTTTATTATTTTCGCGCTTGATATATCCCAGTACCATCGCGCGTTTGATCGCTTCGCCCGACAAAGTTCCCAGCCCAGCCATTTTCTCGGGTGTAAACTCGGGCGTGAAAGTGTCGAACAAGATGGACTGCGCGAGGTCTTCCTTTTCCCGTTGCTGCGTCTCGGAAGAGGTCGGTGGATTGATGTACTCGAATTTTGAATCCGCTCCGGTCATCCGAATCATTTTCCCGGGCTTGTCGGCTCGACCTTTCAAAAAATCTACGACATCGCCCGTTGCTGCGGCGATAGGGTCTGCGAAATAGTTATTTGTGTCGGATATTTTGCTGTCTATATCCTCCTCGCGGTCTATGCGGGGGTTGAGGCCTCCCCACGCTTTATCCTGTCGGTAGTAGATAACATTGATTTTTCCGGTTGGATTGGGAGTTGCAATAACCTCCCAATTAAGAGATCCTCGTTTGCATCGGTAGATCGTATCAGGTGTTTGAATATCGAAATGCTCGATAGTTGATGTCCCCTCTTTAAGGTAGTACCCATACCCGAATGCAATGAGGTTCTCGTATAGGTCGAATAATGGACGTAGGGTGTATCCTTTCGACTTGCAAATTACCACAACTTTTACCTGCGGTTGGAAATTCTCGTCCCGATAGATGTGGTAGAGCTTGGCACATTCAGTTTCTGCTCCCGCAATGCGTTTTGCTTTACGCATGGAAACGTTGAATCGTGTATCTTGCAAAAATTGATTATATGCTTCGAAAGCCTCGTCCGAACCTTCGTTGTTCACCTTCTTCCATTGTATCGGATTCCCGAGCAGAAAGAATAGTTCCACCTCATTGATGTACTTCTGTCGTGCACGAGGCAACTTCTCGGTACGATAAGGCTCCTGGCCTTTCCGCATCTTATCGGCCTTTCGCATAATACGGTGGAGTTCGGGGTTATATTCCTGAATCGCCTGCAAAACCTCCGTATCGCGATTCTGCATAAGTGTTTGAGCCTGTGTAATGTCTTTGTCCTTGATAAGCGTAAGCAGATCACGTTCTGCGCCGGTTGCATTCAGATATTTATTGCGTATCGCATTGAGTAGGTTGTCTATAAATCCCATATCCGTACTTTTTACCAAATTCCTAAATCCTCTTTGTCTAAATCTTCTTCATTGTTGAAATACCCCCGCTTTTCGATTACTCCGGTCAGGGCATCTTCGGCGTCGTCATGGCTGTTGAACTCCTGCTGCTTACGGTATGATTTGACATGCGAGGCGAACTCCGGCCATTTGTGCTCCCATCCGGTCGGAAAATAAATAAGGTTTTGCACTTCATTCGATCGCGTGAAAATACGCACCCTTTTGTTGGCGGTCTGCGTAAATGGGTTGAACGATGTAAAGTTGTTACCGATTATTCGGCACTGCGCCTCAACATTGCGCCCGAAAGACCTGCCGCCATTGTTGCTCTCGACGTAGCAGATCTCCGTCTTGTTTCGGGACAGCATCTCGGCTGTTGCCGGCTCGGTATATTCCATCGGTTTCTGTGTATATAAAATGTCCGTCACGAAATTGCCGATGGGAGTTTCCGTATAGCAAATAGAACACAGATAGTCACTGCCGGTATCAGCGGTATCCGTGTAGTTCTTTCGCTTCATAGATGCTGCATATGGAATTATGTCGTATGTCTTAAACTCTCCATACATCAAACCTTCCAGCGGCTTCGGGTTCTGCATATATTGCGTTTCAAAGACAAATGAGTTCGATCTCTCGATTTTGTGCAGTTCCTCCAGCGTATGCTTAAATTCCCAGAGAGGCTGTTCCTGTCCGTTTTCGTCATGCCAGATGCAGGGCAACGAAAGTACCGTCCATTCCTCCGGCTCGATCTCCTGAAGATAGCCGCATAGATCGTGCTCATGGAGCCGTTGCATAATGATTATGATAGGCGTATTGCGCGAGTTCACGCGGTTGCGGATAGTCGATTCAAAGCGATTGTTCACTCGCTCGCGGATCGTTTCGGATAGTGCATCTTCCGGTTTGATCGGGTCGTCGATAACAATAGCTCCCGCAAAATCGCTTTCCCACGCAGGAATAAAATCACCCATTTCGCGCCGCTCCCTATACGGATCATTTACTTGACCTGCACCAAATCCTGTAACCTGTCCTGCTGCACTTACTGCATACAGTCCGCCTCCGACGGATGTATACCACTTTTTAGCATTCTTGCTTTCGACGACTACTTCAGGGAAAAGCCGCTGGTAGTAGTCTGATTGTACCGTTTCATTGATCTCTTTCGAGTTGTCGAGAACAAGATCATCGGAGTATGATAGGTGTATGAACTTACTGCGGGGGTTTAACGCCAGCCCGTAGGCGATGAAGTTCTTAGAGACAAGTTCGGTCTTGCCATATCGTGGCGCAATATTGATAATAAGACGCTTTATTTCGCCACGGACGACTTTGTCAAGAGCTTCGCATATTTTGCGATGATGATCGCCGACAATAAACCGCATCCCCGTCTTATGCTTGAACATGTAACGGGTGAAATTCAGCATACCGGAAAGACAGAAGGTACGCTCTATGTCTATGTCGCGAATCGGAGTAGTGCGTTAATACTCTTCGTTAAGTTTTAACCCATATTGTCTTGCCTCTTCGGGAGAGAGAGTGCGAGGTGGAATAAGTTCGGCACCATCTGCTCCTGTAACCTCTTGACGTTCTACATATCCCCGTTTTTTTCCGCGTGTTTTGAGAGTGAAAATGATCGCTGTTTCGGAGGGACGTTCGATCCAACCGGCAAATCTCTTTTCGCCATTCTCGTCCTTTTCGATGGCCGGAACGCCGGCAACCAATTTACGCAGGTTGCTTTCGGCCAAATCAACGAACCGTTCACGGGAATCTTCGAGGGCTTGGGCGAATTGCTCATCATCATTGCACCATGTGTAAATTGTGCTACGCTCTACACCTAAATTAGCAGCTATGTCTGACAAAATACCGCCGCAAGCATTTGCAACCTTGCGAAAGGTATCTAATTTCGGTTTTTTGGAGGGCATTGCCATTTTTTATACTGTCGTTTTTGTCGTTATTCGACCCGTCCAACCATATCCGAGAACATTTCGCCGGGGATTATTTTGTCGTCTGGCCTGAACCCGAACCGAAGCATGAATGATGATTTCGCCCTATAAGACTTAAAGTTGAGCATTACATAGGATTCGATGTCTTCCGCTTTTTGCTCTGCCTGTTGACGAATCTGTTCTTTCATCTCCTTTACCGCGGCCTTGCGTTCCTCAAACGGTCGTTGTATCTCTTCGAAATCACCTAACGTATCAGACAGTTCTGAACTTATTTCGTCCTGCATGACGGATATACCGTATATGTTCATGTCTGCTTCAGAAAGGCCAGCGGCTTTATAGTCTATTTCCGGTACAAGTACTTTTATTTTCTCCATGTCGAATTCTCCCATTGCGGAGGGCGAGTTCATGAAGATATTTTGTTCGCGCTCTGTCTTGTCGTCTAACTCTACAGCTTCTACCTTGATCTCATAATCCGTTTCAGGTGTCCCGTCGTAATTGTTGATGATGTCAAGCGTCTGTACGCGCTTGTGCCCTGAAACCAGATAAGATGACAACTGATTCCATACGATACCGCCCAGATAGCCGACAGTTTTAAAGTTCTTTTTGAGCTTCTTGATGACTTCAGGGTCTTCTTTGCGTGGATTGTATGGAGCAAAGTTGATTTGTGATCGCTTGATTACGACCGTTTCACTTTGCTTGTATTTGGGCTGCTGCTCTTTTCTCTTCGTCATATCGCAGTAATATATTTCGGGATAAGGGGAATACTTTGTAAATCTTTTCGAGGTCTTGCGGATAATGCCGGCGGAGGTAATCGAATACCTCCGGCAAAAACGTCAGACCTTGCGATTTGTTCTTGTTGTAGGATATGGGTTCAGGCAGTTTCTTTGCCTTGATGTAGGCCATGACGTCCGATTTCTTCCACTTGGATAGAGGATATACCTTGTTCGTATTGCTTATAGCTTCGTTCTCGTATCCGCGCAACATAAGACAGCGATTCATTCCGTCCGACTGCTTCATTCCATAGAAAGAGTAAGATATTCCCGTCTTCATCCGGACGGATTCATCAACGTCTTTCAACGATAACAGCTTTACATTGGGGTTAGGAATGCAGTATAGCCCACAACGCAAAACACGCGTCAACGTCCAATGGGGGACTTGCAGTATGGTAACATTGGCATAACGAGCTTTGACTGCTCGCAAATAGTTGTCAATGTGGTCGAGGCCCTTGACGAAATACATGAACACGCAAACGATCTCTTTGAAGTGCGGAGCCATTAGGTCGAGCAATACCTCGCTGTCTTTGCCACATGAATAAAAAAGGATCGCCCTGTCCGTTTTTTGACGGACAGAGGCAATCACTTCGTTTGCATGGTCTATCGGGGTCATGATTAACCTGTTGCCATGCCAAAGGCGGCGCGAATGTCGCGTGCACGATAACGAACACGGCTAGCGCCTGTCGTCCGATTGATTCGATTTCTTACTGAATTTCGAGTGCAGCTTGAATTTTAGAAGTTTGACAATATGATTTAACCTACGGAAAGGCCTCGGGCGGCAGATTGCCTTCTGGTATAATCTCTCATTACTGAATTATAAGCCTCAACGATTCTTAGATTACGTTCGGTAAAATAAGTCCCGTATCTGGCAGCAGCTTCATCGGCAAGCCTCTGTCTTTGTGCTGATATTTGCGCCCCTGTTTTTTGTCTTCGTCTTCGAGTGCGGCAATGATTTTAAGGGTTTAACAATTCATTTTCTCAATTACTTTACCGAGGTGGTAGTCGATCTCGGTCATGGTATATTCGTTACCGTTGTGCTCGTACACAATCGGCTCTTTCGTCTCTTCGTCGCAAACATCTACCAGCTCGACGCCTTTGACTTCGACCAGCGCGCCGGGGCGATTCTTTTCGTAACCTACCCAGAACTGTATGGCATCGTAGTGGTTGATAACCGTATCAACGCCCTTCTCGCTGTCCCACGCCGATTCGGGCACGTCACTGTCTTTCTTGTAGACTTTGCCTGTGTTGTTGTCTCGGTATGAAATGTATTTCGTGTTGGTCGGGCGTACTTCGCGGGTCTCGACCGTTTTTTCACCCGACAAAATGGCGTCGAACCATTTTTGTTTGATGATAAGCGTTAAAATTTTCATAGCCGTAAATTTCATTAGTAGCGGGGGCAAGAATCGAACTTGCGCCTGCGGGACACTAACCCGCCGTGGTAACCTCTGCACTACCCCGCATATATCTGTTCGATGCAAAAGTGGACACGTTCGGCACATTATGCAAATCTTACTATTGAATTATTTATTAAAAATACGATTTTTTATTGAGAGCTGCAATTTTTAAGGTCTTTTCTTCACACACCCTTTGCAGCGGATAATCTCAAGCACTACTGCGTCATATTTGACGATCAATAGGCTGTCGCGATTGTTGTCTGCACCTTTGTAGGCTTTACACCCACACTTCAGCCGCGTGCGGTGACATGTCGCGTCCGTCAATTCGAATGCCTTTTTGAGTAATGTCAAATCGCTGCGTTTTTCTACGTACATCGTTGGTTTCATATATTATATAACTTTTACAAAGTTGAACATTCTGAATGACCGCCAGCCCTCGGCAACCGTATCGTAATAGGTTACGAGGTGTTTGTTAGGCTTACGGTCGTCACCTTTTGTTTCGGGGCATAAGTCGTCCTTAAGCGTACCGAATGCCTGTCGCAATTCACCCGTACTCAATTTGAGGTAGAAGAACTGCACGATGCCCGCGCGCATCTTTATCTTCAATTTGAACACCTGCCATGCCTTATGCAGACACTCAGCAAAGGTTACACCCGTCGCGCGGCACATCTGCCACGCCGTGCGCATGATGATGGAAAGGTCGGTTCGTTTCATTGTTATATAGGTTAAAAGTTGGTTTTTAGTTTGAGTAGTCGCAAGCACTCTTTCAACTCGCTGTCTGTGTATTTCTCGGCGATCTCTCGTGATATGCCGTTTGTGTTCATTGCGATTTTGATCGCAGCCTCTCTGTTCACCTTGAAGGATTTTCTTGTCTTCATAGCTTTTCAATTTTTTCAAATGTAACATAATACAGCCTATTGCCAACGAGTACCATTGCGATATTCAGTTTATCGAACTGTCCTCGATATTCACCAGTATTGCGTCCGAATCTCACCGGGTCGCCAATTTTTATGTCTTTCATATCTTTCATTTTTACCACCGGCGGCAGGTGCCGCCACGCTTCGGGCCTGAGGTCTGTTTATAGCCGCCCGAACGGCTGGCCAACATTTAAGAGATCATTTTCTCAAATCTTTTGAATGCATTATTAGACAAAATATATAATTGATACTTGCCACATTGTTCTTTGACTTTGACCTCTACATTTATCTTTCGCCCAATCATAAAAAATATATCGTCACAATCTTTGATTTTGATCGGTTTAATTTTGTTTTTTACAGGTAAAGATGTATAAAGTCTAATGCTTTCTAACACATCGCAAAAACGATAAAAACTTGCATGTAATTCAAAATCGTCATCAGTCGTGTCGCATTCACCGCCCAGGCGGTTGATGTAGGTAGCGGCGTCTTTGGCGATGTTCATAAGCTCGGTATGCGTGGCGGTTGTCATAACTGTAATATATTTATATTGCTTTTATCTCTTTCGCTGTTGCAAATGTAATATAAATATTTTACTTCAACAAACATTTCATCGAAAAAGTGTAAAAAAAATATATTGCAAAAATTGGGAATACACCCCACTATGTAGCATGATTGTTTGCGTTTCTCCGTTTTTTGCCTATCTTTGTCTTGTAATATAATCGTATAACATCATGAAAATAGACATCAAAAAGACGTGTAAATCGCACGGGGTCAGCCTGGTATCGTTAGCTGAACGATTGGGCGTATCACGTCAGACTGTACACTACTATTGTGAACAAGGCGACCGGAACCCCGTAGCACAATTGCAGAGGATTGCCGATGCAATAGGGTGCAGCGTCTCGGATTTTTTCGAAGAGGAGGAACGGCCGGCCCCTCAGCCGACGAATACGATCACCTGCCCCAAGTGCGGGACGGTGCTGGAGATAAAAGAAAAGGAATAAATAAAACTACATTCCTATGACACAAAAGCAGGCCATACAGTTGTTCGAGGACCGCAAGGTGCGCACCGTTTGGGACGAGCGGACGGAGACGTGGTATTTTTCCGTTCTCGACGTGATCTCCGCTCTGACGGACACCGTGAATCCGACCGATTATTTCAAGAAGATGCGCAAGCGGGATGAAGCGCTCGCCTCGTTCGTGGGGACAAATTGTCCCCAGATAGCCATGAGGTCAGAAACGGGAGTGATGCGCAAGACGCTGGCCGGAGATGTGAAAACCGTCCTGCGGATTATCCAGTCGATTCCGTCACAGAAAGCCGAGCCTTTCAAGCAATGGATGGCGCAGGTGGCAAGCGACCGCCTCGACCAAATGCAAGACCCTGAGTTATCTATTGAGCAGGCCGTAGCCGATTATAAACGCCTTGGATATTCGGATACATGGATTAACCAACGCTTGAAAAGTATCGAAGTCCGTAAACTTCTCACTGACGAGTGGAAACGCGGGGGCGTTGATGGAACGCAATATGCCACCCTTACGGACATTATCACGAAGGAGTGGGCCGGACGTACCACGAAAGCCTACAAACGTTACAAGGGGTTGAAAAAGGAGAACCTGCGGGATAATATGACCAATGTCGAACTGCTGTTGAACTCATTGGCCGAGGCCTCTGCTACCGAACTTTCCCGAAACGAAAATCCAATAGGTTTCAAGGCCAACGCCAACGTCGCCAAACGGGGCGGTACAGTAGCTAAAGTTGCCCGACAACAACTCGAAAGCCAACTCGGACACTCTGTCGTATCACCCCTCAACGCTCGGCAATACCTCGGAACGTTGCCCGACAATCCGCCACCCGAAACAGCGCACCTTACTTCAGCGGTAAAATCGACGAAACCGATTACATGCGACACCTCAAACGAGGAGGAATAAATAGTTCTCAACTTAAAAACACAAATGAAACTAAAGTAATAAACGCATCGAATTCGATGCGTTTTAGAATATGAAATGTAATATGGAACCGTCTCTGAATATTCGATCATTTCGAATAGGCAATTTAGTGTATAACCCCCATCTTGAGCGAATTGGGTATATTGCAGAAATTACGCGTGCAGACATGACGTTATTTCATGGTGAGATGCTAATTAAGGAAGCCGGATTTTATCATGAGATTTTAGATAAAGTAGTATTAGGAGATGTTAGGCCTATACGTTTGACTCCAACGTTATTGGAAAAATGCGGCTTTGAGAAAGAATTTAGCGACTGTTACCAACGATTTGACTACTATATCATCCCCCGTGTGATATGTTTATCTCCTAAAAAAGAAGGGTTCTGTTGGCAGGTGGAAGACGAAATCGACGATTGCAATGTGGATGTGCCCATAAAGTATCTGCACCAGCTCCAGAATATATATTTTACATTGACCGGAACGGAGCTGAATGTAGAAAAGATATATGATGCGAGAATGTAAAAAGCCGAGTTCCCTCGGCTTTCTGTTTATCATTTCAAACCGACCGAATCAAAAATAGGGTACGGTTCGATATGTCATTTTCTCGGTTCATGATTGAGGCGGGATTGTGAGTTGATTATCTTTTTTAGTCGGTCTCGACCGCAATACCTCCAATATCACTCGGTCACCGTCGAGAACCAGCATCCCGTGTCGGCGGGGATCACCACCTTTGGTGCGGTGCTCGGCCTCGCATTCGGTGCGGATCCGGACACAACGGAAACCTGCGGCCTCGAAAGCCGATCCGATTAACGATAGGTCGCTGCGCTTGGGGACGCAGTACATGGGTTTAATTGCCGCTTTGATGCGGCCCATGCGTTCGATGCGCTTTTTCATTTTGATTTAGCAATAAAAAACTGCGTTACGAGTTGCTCGGCTCAAAATGCAAGCCGTCGGGCGTTTCCGCTACCGAACTCGACGCAGTTAAATTTAACTGTATGTATAGATACAAAATACCCAATATGGTTGGATATGTTTGCATCGCATTTTGATTTAGCAATGCAAATATAATGATTTTGTAGGGAATAACAAAGGCGAGATTTATTCTCGCCTTTGTTTTGAAACATATATCCTATCTGATTACTTTTTTTGAAGTTTTATTTCCAGTGTTATATTATCTCCTGCTACACCCATAGACACTTCGGCAATTCCGTTTGAGATAGAATGTACTTTGTATCTGTATAATTCTTCCCCGTCTATATAAGTATATATCATATCCCCTTCAGCTTTGTATGTTCCTGAACCGTTGCCAAAATACCCGCTTCCCGAATATGTACCATTTTCATAAAATACAACAGAGAATGCAAGATTTGTGTGTGGCGGTTGGGTTATATCTATCCATTCGCCGTTACTTTGTATGGCAATTCCCTGCCATGTGCCATAAAGATTCTCAATGTCGAACTTGAACGATTCTTGCTCATCCTTTTCGCACCCCATAAAAGTAACTGCACAAATAACAGCCATCAAAAGTAAAAATTTTTTCATAACATAAATTGTATTGGTTAGATGCTGCAAAGTTACAAAATTCCCCCCCCCGCAAAATAATGAGCCTATTTTTTTGAAGTTGTGCCGAAAGTTCCGAGATTTGTAAAAACGCTGAAGCTATGATTTGGATTTATATTTTGCTATTCGTGATTATTGCGTTGATTGTGTATTTGATCTATCTTGTTCGTTTTTGGGGCAGAACTAATATTGAATTGACAGGTGATACTTATACTGGATTAAACAATGTTCTGTGTAGAATATTGAATCAAGACAGATTAAAAAAGTAATTTACTGATTTTTTGCATTGCAATCCAAGTCCATTCAAAAATAGTGTGTCCCCAAAATTGAGAGGCGCAAATAGATATGATAGCTAATGCAATAGCCCAATGCGCTTCGCGCCTACTTATTTTTAAATTGCGAAGTTCTAAATTATCCCGTTCTTCTTGTTTGCGTTGTTCGTTATAGATGACTGCACATCCTCCCTGGTCTTTACACACTGATAAATTAGCCGCAGCTTTTAACCATATTCCACCCCCTTTTATTTCAATGACCATATGATCTTCAAGAACGCGCAGTATTCGCATCCGTTGTTCTTCATTTGGGATTAATGTTTTGACGGCATCCATATTAAAATAGGCCGGATTTCTTGATAATTCATTTAGAAAAACGTCGGCAATGTTAATGTCTCCTTTTTGTAGTTTGGCTATCATAAGGTTCATTGAATAGTAATTCAATCTGAAATTTGCATCGGCTCCTATTTTTTAACTCTTCTTTGAATGCTTATTATCAGGTGTCTGAATTACAATATATTTTTGTAATTCATTGATATACATTATTTTAGCTCCAATTTTATGGGGGGGGGATTTTTGACCCCTAGATCTGTCGGAGCAGCCGGAAAGCCTGTAGAAACGCCTGAAATCGACGCAAACAGCCTATCGTAACGAACATTAAGGTCTTCCATCAGTTTATCGGCGACCTTTATATCTTCTTTCCGCAGTAAGGTTTCCAGATGCAATATGCTGTTTAGTTAGTTCCACGTTCTATTTTCGGCGGGCCGGGCCTCTCCCGCCGGATTTGGGGCTTCCTTTATTTCAGATAAAATTTAACGGTTGATATGAGTTGGTCCGATAGTTTGTAAATGTCAGTAAGTGCTGTAATTAAATGTTTTGTTCCTTCCTTTTCCTCGTCAAACGTTTCAACATACTTTTTCCCTCCGTTGAAATGCAAGCGACAAATAGGCTTTCGATTGTTATCATCGAAAAGGATAGCGAAATATGACTGCGCATCCCGATCTACGACCCGATCAAGATCAACGGTATTACAGAGAATAGCTCGCACGATGTAGAATCCCATAAGTTCTTCATCAGTGGTCACTATCTTATTTCCATCTTGCATATCCTCTTCATTTGCAACCGATTTCTCCGTGGAGACATTTGAGGACACCTCGACCGACGGAACGTCAGGCGTAATGGCAGATTTAAGCCTTTCGTTTATATAGTCATTCGTGTACTGTTGAAATGCCCGTTGAATCATCGGACGGAACTCGTCAATGATGTTCTTTGTTACCACTCCGTCATAAACCTGTTTAGTCATAAATTTCACAAATAAATCGGATGGATTACTACTTTCCTTGACAATCAATGACCGAAGCGCATTTATGTACTTCATTTCTGTGGCGGAATTGAGTATCATATACGTATTATACTGGTCATGTCGGAATTGCTTCAACTTCTCAATATGGCTATCCTTTAAGTTAAGCATATCTATCTCAAAGAACGGCTTATCGTCCATTTTGTTAGGAGTGTCCAGATCTGTATAGAACTGATAGTTGATTCCATTCGTTAGTACTCCAAATTTGGCCTGCGATACATGGTAGTAGCGGAATAGTTGCGCCTTGTATTTGCTTAAGTCAGCCGACCAATGTTTACACTCAATTAGCATGATCGGCTCGCCGTCCATACATACGGTATAGTCGATTTTTTCGCCTTTCTTCGTTCCATAGTCGCAAATACATTCGGGTGTAACCTCTTCCGGATTGAAAATATCGTAGCCGAGTGCTTGCAAGAACGGGAGGACAAATGAGGTCTTTGTTGCCTCCTCCGTCTTTACATTGTCTTTGAGTTTGCCGACGCGCTCAGCAAGGATTAGAAGTTCGTCTTTAAAGTCCATAGAGTTGGTTTATTTTGAATTATTATCGTCTATATATTTGAGCACGCGTTGTAGTATTTCTCCGTTTTGACGGATGATTTCTGAATTTTGGGTCAATATTATTTCGTATTGCCGATCTCTTTTCTCGAAAAACGAGATGAATTTTTGATCTTCCATACTTGAAATAGAGGGTTCGCGATTACTATAATATAGTAGTATGTATTTAGCATTTGCTTCACTCGGCTCTACCTTGCCACTTAACCATTGACCTATAATCGATTGGGATAATCCCGTGTCCTGCGATATACGATATGCCGTATAGCCCAATTCTTTAAGTAGGTTTATGGCTTTATGTTTCAAATCTTCATTCATGTCGCGATATTTTTATAATACTACATATAAGTATAAATATTTCCAATATAGAATACTTTGATATTTTATTGTTGTGCTAAAATATTTTAGTATATTTGCATTGTAATTCAATTATTGTATGACAAATTTAATTACAAATAGCGAAAAATCAAGAGGTAACAATGCTGTAGCATTGCTTTTACCCTTCGAACGGTATGTTCAAAGTATCACTAACCTTGAAGAACGCAAGCGACTTTGTGATACTTGCAAGCAGGCTATCGGTATTCGAAGCGACACTCAATTATGGAACTACCGCGTAGGCAACGTCCGGCCTGATATGCTGAAGCGACGAGAACTTGCCAAGATCATCCGCCGTCATTCCGGTGATAGCAGCTATACCGCCGACAACCTCTTTCCCGTGGAATTTTACAACAGATAGATAATATGAAACGTATTCAAAGATTTCACAAGACGAAATGTGCGGCAGAACGATATATCGCAACACTCGGTACTGATGCCCGGTTTTATCATGCGTATAAATGTACGAGCGGCAGTTATTGGGTCGGGACGGAATTAGAATGGTTGAATCGGTACTAATACATCATATGCAAACGATCCGCAATATAGAGTTTTTCAACGATCCCGAGGGAGGGGTAATGGTACGCGATACCGAAGGCGTCCATACTTACCAGCCCGAAGACAAGATGCTGACAGGGGCATTGTTTACCCGCATCGAGACCGAATATCCGAAAGCATTCAAGGCTCTCGCCGAGATTTACCGCAAGAGCCGTGCAAACGTGAACTACTACCGGTTCCTGATCTGCCACCGTTTTATTCGCTGCAATTTCGGACGGTTGGACAACAGGCAGGACATCGACGGGATGGGGCGCTTCACCTTTGAGGATGTGAGTTGTCCGATCAAAGGCGAATGCAAGTATGCCGGCATTATATGCAGCCCCGAGTTCGATACCCGATTGACCGAGCGGCAGAAGGAAGTGATGAAACTCTATATGGAGGGGATGGGCGATGAAGAGATCGCGGATATGCTTTACATATCGCCCGAGACGGTGCGCACAACGAAGCGCGACGCCTTCCGTAAGGCCGAGGTACATTCGTTGGCTGAGTTCGCAATCCAATACAAGGATAAGTTATGAAAACTCCGTGGCGATGGTGGCGGGAACGCCAAGCGACCGATAAAACATGCAAACACTTGGCGCTCATGACGGAAGATATTACAAATATCACAGACCGGCTGGTGGCGTTCGTGTGGGAAGATATTGAAAAGATCATAGACCAAATGTCGGAGGATTTGTTCCGGCCGATTGAAAGTATTAAACCAATAAAAAAGAATGTGATGAAAGATTTACTTAGCTGCGAAGGCCGGAGGTTCCGGTGTAAGATTGATGGTACTCTTGCCACAGGGATAATTCGAGTGGTAGATAAATGTGTGTATTTATGCCAAAATGAAAAAAATGGGTTTCACAGCATCGACAAAAAAGGATATAAATATGCATGGTATGTTTACTCTGGAACCGAAGCAGATTTTGCTCGTCCCAATGTCAGGGTCACCGATTTCCGGGTTATTCCTATAACCGCCGAAGAGATCGAAGCCTACAAGGATTGGCAGGTGGGGGATCGACTCAGAAAAAAAGACGGATCATCCCGAACTATAGATGTTATCTTCCGCTTCGGAGAACTCATAGTGGGCAAATTTATCGATACAAGGAGAGCTTTAACTAACTACACCTGCGATGAGCTATACGAGGATGGTTTCCGCCTCATTGTCGATCCTGCTCCTGAGGAGGAGATCGTCGAGGTGACGATGGACGAGATCGCCAAGTTGAAGGGCGTGCCCGTTGAGCGGCTGCGAGTGAAGAAGGAGGACAAATAACGACAAAGAGTGCGTGGTAGAATGGTATTACGAATCGATTAGTGGTAAAGACCAAGTGTACTCACGATGCGCTTAATGGACAGTACACCCTGAAGAGCGCAGATGTTCAAACAGAAGCTAACCGATTGAAAGGCATTCCAGACGTGGAATGTTTGCCAGTTCGAATCTGGCCGCACTCCCTAATCAATATAAAGTATTATGAACGAGCCAATTATTATTACCACTCCCGCAGAATTGCGCTCTATTGTCGCTGACGAAGTGGCGGCGATTTTGCCGAAGCTCGCCGATTTCAGGCGTAAGAATGAACCGGTAGAAATCGATAATTTGTCCGTTGAAGAAGCCGTGCGGTTTATTGCGGAGCAAGGTATCCCGACCACCCGTTCGACGATTTATAATTGGGTTTTTCTAAAAAAGATCCCATTTAAGAAAATTGGACGCCGCACGGTGTTTTCCAAAAAGGAGCTTCTTGCTTGGATCGAATCCCGTACGACTTTGCCGGAGGACAGACGGGCCGTTGCAGCTGCGCGTATCGCCAAAAGTGCTAACTGCAAATAAAATGACAGATAGGCTACTACCGAACCAGTGACTAATATGTACTTCTATGCTGTACTGGTCGGCCCTGGTAGTGGATCAACCGAGCACTATCCGCGCCCAACGTTCTTTCATTCGAGTAAAGTTAAGAGTTGAGATTAGTTGAGTTTGCCATTTCCGGGCGCGGATTTTCAAAGTCCGTATCGGGTTGAATGTCCCGGTGCGGGCGCAAAGGACGGCACGGAAGCCGTAGGGGTCCTAAAGCCTGCCATAAACCCCGGCCGCAAGGCAGAAAGGCTGGAACGAATAAGCGGTTCATTGAAATACGAGAACCATCCGAAGGGATGTAAAACCCGGCGAGCGACTTGGCGCAGAAGGGCGGATATTAGGCCGATCAATACCAAAAAGCAGGCGACGATCCGGAGCAATTCGGGGAGCCGGTAGCGATATACCCTGCGATTCAGTCGTGGTCTTCGATGACGACAGGGTGCAAATTTTAATCAAAACAATTTACGTGCAATGTCAAACAAAGTATTTACCCCAGAGAACATTTCCAAATTAAAACAGAACGAGGTCTTTGTATTCGGCAGTAATAAGGCCGGTAACCACGTTGGCGGCGCAGCTCGTGTCGCGGTCGAGAAGTTCGGCGCGATCATGGGGCACGGCGAGGGCTTACAGGGCCAGTCCTACGCTATCCCTACGCTCGATGAACAGATGGACAAGGTGTCTACCGAGGAATTGACGCGATCGGTACGGAGATTCGCAGACTATACACGGTACAATACCGATAAGGTTTTCTATGTAACCAAGATCGGATGCGGCATCGCTGGATTCTCGGTCGAAGAGATTGTGGAAGTATTCAAAAGCGTCTCGTTCGGCGATAACGTGGTGCTTCCGCAAGAGTTCGGCGAAGAAAAACATATCGATGGATTTAAAGGGTTCAATGCAGATATGACCTGCCTGGGCTTCAAATTCGAGGAGGGCAAGACTTACGAAGAGGATGTTGAGTTGAAAGTTTGTAATCGAGGCTTTCATTTCTGCGAATCACCGTTCTCTGTCCTTAGCTATCGTGATATGCTGGATGATGAATGCAAGTTCATCCCTGTGCATCATGTAACAGCTTTGGGGCGATGTCATTCCGACTCGGATAAAACGGCGACGACAAAGATTCACATCGGGGCAAAACTCGATTTCAAAGGATTCATTAAAGCTGGTATAGATTTCATTTACGAGAAGTGCATCAAAGAGGGTCCGACCGACAATGTTAATTCGGGCGACGACACAAAGATCGGCTCCTCGGGCTACGGCGCACAGATCGGCTCCTCGGGCGACGACACAAAGATCGGCTCCTCGGGCGACGGCGCACAGATCGGCTCCTCGGGCTACCTCGCAAAGATCGGCTCCTCGGGCGACGGCGCACAGATCGGCTCCTCGGGCGACGGCGCACAGATCGGCTCCTCGGGCGACCTCGCACAGATCGGCTCCTCGGGCGACCTCGCAAAGATCGGCTCCTCGGGCGACCACGCAAAGATCGGCTCCTCGGGCGACCACGCAAAGATCGAAAGCGAAGGTAACAATGCTGTTGTAGCAGCCATAGGTATAGATTCAAAAATAAAGGCAAAGAAAGGTAGCTGGATTACCCTCGCTGAATATGGCGAGGATCTGAAACCAGTGTGCGTAAGGTCTGCACAGATCGATGGGAAATCGCTCAAGGAGGATGTTTTCTATCAACTGAAAGGCGGCGAGTTTGTCGAAGCAGCAGAATAACAGCAAATATCATCCACAAGTAAATCTTTACCAACATGCAAACCTTCTTTTCCGAAAGCACAGTCAAAAGTCTGTGGGGCACGCTTGCGGGCCGCCTCTGGCGTGCGTGGTACCGCCTCAAGAGCAAGGTGCGCCGGATGATCGACAAGTCCCGGCGCCGGGCACATAAACTCCAAAACCGACCCCGTGTCTATCGGGTCGAAATTCGGTAGGTGTATGGATATTCAGATTTTCACGAATGACCGCTTCGGCGAAGTGAGAGTAATCGAAGTGAACGGAGAGCCGGTGTTCTGCCTTGCAGATGTGTGCTCGGCTCTCGGTATTACCAATCATCGCAATGTCCGTGCGCGACTTGATGATGATGACGTCCGCCAAATGGACGCCACCGACAATCTCGGTAGGAAACAGCAAACTACATTCGTTACTGAAAGCGGAATGTACGATGTTGTACTCCGCAGCGATGCTCCTACCGCTAAACCTTTCCGCAAGTGGGTGACTTCGGAGGTGCTCCCTACGATCCGCAAACACGGCGGCTATCTCACGCCTCAAAAGGTAGAGGAAGCATTACTCGATCCGGACGTGCTTATTCAGTTGGCCACCAATCTGAAAGAGGAGCGGGCAAAACGTATCGAAGCGGAAAATACCGTCAAACAGCAACAGCCGAAAGTTCTGTTCGCGGATGCTGTCGCCACCTCGGAACGCTCCTGTCTTGTTGCGGAATTGGCAAAGATACTCCAACAGAACGGAGTCAATATCGGTCAGAACAGGTTATTCGGCTGGCTGCGGGATAATGGCTACCTCTGTTCGAAAGGCGAATATTACAACCAGCCGACGCAGCGGGCGATGGAACTGGGGCTGTTCGAAGTGAAGAAAACCGCGATCAACAAGCCCGACGGCTCGGTTCTGGTTTCATGTACGACTAAAATAACCGGGAAAGGGCAGGTATATTTCGTGAATAAGTTTCTGAACGCGGCTTAGAAATAATCGGAAGGACTTTTTGCATAATGAAAAACTTTCGTATCTTTGGAAATATGAATAACTCAGATGTTATGCAGGATATTAGGCTACATATTCATATTGAAGATACACAACCGATGGAATTGCTGGATTTAACAAGTTCTCTCGTCGCGTTGAATAATCAGTATGTGGCTTACCTCAAAAAGCATCCCGAACAAAACATAAACAGCGATACAAAGTTGTATGTTAAAGAAATTCGGCGCGGGTGTGTTATTGTTGAGCTTATAGACACTTTGGCGGTCGCTGCATTACCATTCATTGAAAATGCCAATTCCATCATTGGTTTTGTCGGATATTGCAAAGATGCGATAAGGTACTTTTTAGGGAAAAGAGCTGATAATCCGGGTTTGGCGATTTCCGACTGTCGAGATTTCGGCAATTTAGTAAATCCGATTGCGGCGGATAATGGAGCTGTAATCAATATTGGCACATATATCAATGGAGATATAAACATCGGATTGAAAGTGGATAGCGTTGAATCTAATGCAATACAAAATGCCATAAGGAAAGAAATAGATAAACTATCGGCACACGAGCAAACCGACATCCACAAGAATGTGCTAATGACATGGCAGCAGGCCAGCAGCGACATAAAAAACAATGCCAAGAACAGAGGTGTTATTGATAGTATTTTCCCGGGTCATGCAATGAAAGTATTGTTTGACGATGAAAATATAAAGCGGATGATGTTGTACGGAGAAGACAATCCACTAACCTCGGTATATGTGGTGGACGTTAAAGTGGAGACGTCACAAAATAAGCCCGTTGCATATAGAATAGTCAAGTTTCACGAGATGTTCGAATCATAGTAAATTCCTACATCAACTTTGAAAAGGTGTCGATTTCGACGCCTTTTTCTTATTTGTTATTGCAAGATAAAAAATGATTTCGTATATTTGTAGTGCCAACAGGTCAGATTACATGACCACAAGTATATAGAAATGTAGTCCAAATATGGACGTACTCCTGTAGCACTTCTACCGCGTGTAGTCGTGACCTGTTGGCGCAGAAGGGGGTGCGTCCTCTTTTTATATACATATTCATTCAAACTTTTGATCTACTTATGCCAACAGGTGTCAAAAGTATCGACCCGAAGAACAGTAAGGTCGTTACACCTACGTACAAGTATCTGAACAGAACTCCACTCTTGCGAGTTGGCTTTTCAGAGCATCCCGAAACCTATCTTGTTAATATTAGCGGAACAACACTCGACGATCACAAGGTCGAGGTATCTCGCGTCTATGATGAGCTCCATCCATTGATGGCCATAGGACGTGCCGTTACCGAGTTCTACGACAACTATGTATGCGGCCGTATCGGCAGCATCATTATCAAACAACGAGTTGTCAAATAATTAATTCAGCTATGGCACACGCGATAACGCTTGCCGTTGTGATCGCACCGATCGCAGCGGTGTTCAACTGGGTGCTGTCCGGTCCCCGGCGTATGCGGATCACCCGCTATCTGTTGAATGAAATTTTCGAACAGCGATGAATACTTCCTACTACGTCACCGACACGGCTCAAATGCCGCCGTCCACCCAGAATGAATCCTCCGGAGAGTATTACTTCTTCGAGAGCACCCGTTTCAACCGGCCGCAAACGACAATTCATCTGACCGATCAGGAGATTCGGACTTTCGCCAAACGCATCGCCGATTACATCACCCGAAGGACATTTTCGGGTCCTATGGAATCTTTCGACTTTCAGATAGAATATCACGGCGTTGCGGTGCAAGGACGCTATACGGTGGAAGCCGAGCGACAGGATGCGGTGCATTCGATGGGAATGACGGAATGGATCGACGTCCCGATACGGGAAGAAACGAGCATAGCGAGCGCCTGGTGTACGGCCACGGACGAGGAGGTTCCCCGGGTGTCGGAGAAACTGAATGAACTGTTAAAATAGCTGACATGAAAACGAGAATCGAGATTTACGAAATCGACCGCCCGCAAAACATTGTTGCCTCGGGTTCTTGGAATAGGCAACTCTCGACTGCCGAGATACGCAAGGAAACCAAATATATGATGCGGTATAGCGATTCTAAAAAGTTCGCATCACGAGTGATAACCGATAGAGATTGAAAATATGGAACTGCGTAAAATATCCGAAGAACAGAAAAGATTACTGGATCGGCCGCTGCCTTCAGAGGCAATATCGCCGCATCCGACAAAGAACTACTTGTCCACGATCAAAGCGATCTACGTTACCGAGCGTCTGAATGACGTGTTCGGAGTAGGTAGCTGGCGTGTCCGCTCCGAACAGGTTGCCCGTGACAATAAGATGGTGGTTGTCAAGGTAACGTTCGAGATACCTGAATATGGTATCTATTATGAATGTTATGGAGGTAACGATAACTCAGATTTGGGTGATGCCCACAAGGGGGCTACAACCGATGCTTTGACAAAGATCGGGTCCTGGCTCGGGATTGGTGCCGATGTATTCAAGGGTAAATCGCGCAATATGTCAGCAAAATGCGCGGCAGCTGCTCCGGACCCTCTCGCTTCGGCCCGGCCCGATACACCCCGGGCAAAACATCGGATTACGACAGATATGCTTGACGATCCGATCAAGTGCGATTGTCTGCTTAATTGGGGTTATGACTTATGGACCGCTTCAGGCTATGCGGCAGATTTCGATATTGCCGCACGTCTTCTGAAATCTTATGACGCCGATACTGACGTGCTTAAACGTTATGCGGCTTTGTTCAATTCTTATAAGATGGCTCGGCATGGAAAATAATTCATTATTGCTCTGTGAAACGGCCTCGGTCAGTGAATTGACCTCTCGGGCGGTCAGGGCTGTCGTAAACGGGGATATTGACCCGATAACGGCCCATATCAATATCAGCAGGATGGAAGCGGCAATCAAGGCGTTCAAGGATAATGAAGAGATCCGGGACATCACACTCCGCGAATTATCCAAATACGGGAAATCGCACCAATTCGGGGATTGCCGGTTGGAAGAAGCCGAGGTCGGTGTCAAATACGATTATGCGGATTGCGGTGACAGTAAGTTATATGATATGTACGCAACTCTTGAATCCTTGAAAGCTGACATTAAAGAGCGAGAAACAATGCTTCGACAACTGCCTGTTTCCGGGCTTGCCGATCCCGAAACGGGTGAGATGCTTTACCCGCCCGTTCGAAGTAGTAAAACGAGTATCAAAACAACATTCAAAAAACAACCGTAGCTATGTCACAACTTATCAATGTATCGATTTGCGTTTCGGATATTCCCCGCGACCAGATCAAAGTTGCCAATAATGGCAAGAAGTATATCGCCGTATGCGTTTCGCAGCTCCGGGAACCGGATTCCTACGAAAATACCCATTCGGTATTTATGCGTCAGACTAAAGAGGAGAGAGAGGCGAAAGCACCTCGTGTTTATATCGGCCGGGGTAAGGCCATAAACTTCACTTCGGCACCGGTTACAGTGGAGAATATCGCGGATATGCCTTTGGCAGATAGGGTAGATGATCTTCCATTCTAATATTCGGAATCCCATGATCGGTTATGAAATCAAGTCTTGGGAGATTCGGCAAATAGTACGTATTCTGCGTGACCTGGAGTTTTGCGATGCCTCGACTATCCGAGGACTAAATGCTATCCGTATGGGTAGAATCCTGTATAAAAAAATAATTAAACGCCATGCAAAGAATCGAACAAATACGGAAGGAAGCTCGGAATATTCAGATGGCTCTTGAATGTATGAATAATCCCAATATCGAAGCCATGATAGAGCGTTTGGACCAGCTGGGTGTTTACTACGCTCGCAGCGGTGAATTGTTGAGTGAGGTTGTCGGAATGCGTGACGCTGCGGTGGCCAGGTTGTTTCACGATGAAAAAGAAACGATTATCAGTTTGTCTCCATCGTTGGCGACAAAATTGGTGAACAGTTCTGCTTCGGAGCTGAATGCTTTAGAAAAGTGGTTGGACCGCATCAATGCATCTTGCAAGCATCAGTGCGACAACCTTCGGACTATGATAAGTTACGAGAAAGAACGCTTAAAATTGTAAATAAAGAAGATGATTGAAGTGTTTGATAAACCACCGAAATAATACAATGATATGGCCAATATTAGGGTCGGATTAAGCTATTACAGCGTCGATACGGATAGATATTTGGATATTCGGATAAGGCGGCTTGTTAAGGCTTTCGGTTGTGACGGTATTGCGGTTTACGACTACTTGCTATGTAATATATACCGGGTAAAAGGCTGTTTTGCTGCGTGGGACGAAAGTACTGCCTTCAACGTGGCTGAATACCTCAGGTTAAAGGAGTCGGTTGTTTTGGAGATTGTTCGGTACTGCGGTGTTGTGGGTCTTTTCAATAAAGAACTGCTCTCTCGTGGGATCATAACGTCGGCAGCCATCCAAAGGCGATATATTGACACTTGCATACGAGCGAAACGCAAGAATCTTGAAATACCGGAATTTTGCCGCATTCTTCCGGAAGAAACAGCCAAACTTCCGGAAGAATCGCCGAATACTCCGGAATTTTGCCGCGAAGTAAAGAAAAGTATTATATCTTCTCCTTACGTCGAAGATATAAATAATCCCCCCTTATATCCCCCCGAGGGGGAAGAAGATTATATTCCGACTGAATTTGTGACGTTGTGGGATAAGTTCAAGGGAAAGCGCAAGTCGCTTACCGATGACTACAAGGACTTTTGCAAAAAGACGGAGGGACTGGTTATAGATTATGTTAAATTGCAACGCAGCGCTCAATTTGCGAAAAATGTTTATTTCCAAACGTGGTTAAACGACTTTTTCCCGAAAAAATCCAGGCGTAATATAGATCTCTCGGCTGTCGAACCTGCGTTCCAGCCTATCATGGCGGATTGGCTTGCTTACAAGTCTGAACGCGGACAGACCTATCGACCGCTCGGATTACAGCGTTGCTATGTACGCCTGCTGACGCTTTCGGGCAACGATGCGGCCAAAGCTCGCCGTATCGTGGACTTCTCGATCGCCAACAACTATTCGGGGCTGTTCCCTCCACATGACCAGGACAATTCGGCAAATCGCCATCCGGCAACGGACTATCACGCCCAACCGGGCCAAACGTATGAAGACTTCTGACAATGAACTACGATGAAATCCTGAAACAGTTGAAAATCGAAGGTAATCCTACGCCTTGCGCCCGTTTCACCTTCAGTATTCCGAATGCGAAAGAAGAGTTGGTGACTGCGATGTCCGCAGTTCTGGGAGCTATGGGCGAACGGTTTGTCTGGTTGCCGGAATACGACAAGGTAGCGGAATGGCTGTCGGCAAACAACGGAAAAGGGTTACTACTGTTCGGAAACTGCGGACGCGGGAAATCGCTGTTGGTCCGCTACGCAATTCCGATGTTGCTACGCAAGTTCGCCAACCGGATCGTAACGGTCGTGGACTGCGGGTCACAGAGTGTCAATATCGACGACGTAATTAAACGCAAGTTTATCACACTGGACGATATGGGCGTGGAGGTGGACCGAGTAGAGTTCGGGACACGACGTAATCTGGTCGTAGAACTCATCAACAAGGCACAGGACAAGCCCGATACGCTTCTGTTCATATCTTCGAACCTTACAGGCGAAGCGATCAAGGACCGATATGGAGATCGGATATACGACCGGATCAAGTATCTATGCCATCGGGTCGCTTTTAATGGAAACAGTTTACGCAAATGAAACACCTTGAATCGAACATCCAACGCGCTTTTGTACGTTGGTTCCGGCTTCAATACCCCGAGTATGCTTTGAATTTGACGAGCGTGCCCAATGGTGGATTGCGAAGTAAAACCGAGGCGGCCATCATGAAAGCTGAAGGGATGACGGCTGGAGCGGCGGATTTACTGTTACTTGTTCCCCGAGATGGGTTTGGTGTACTGGGACTGGAATTTAAGACCCAAGTAAAAGGAAGTCGTCAGACCCCAGCACAAAAACAATGGCAGAAATCTTTTGAACAGGTTGGAAACAAGTATGTACTTGTTCGCACACTGAATGAAGCTATAACGGCAGTTCAAAATTATTTGGATAAATGACAAAACGACAATTTTATCACTGGCTTCATTCTGCCGAGTGGTTCACTATGGGTAAAACGCATTGATTATATGACCAACCTTTCTTACCGCCAGGCAATGTTGATTAAACATACGGCCTGGATGAACACTCGCTTGCTCGCGCGGGGTCCTCGGCCGGAAGACGAGCGGTACGTGCCGCTCGCGGTGCGGATGCTTACGCTGGTCGGCTGCTTGAACTACGCGATGCTCGACCTTGAGTCCGAACTCACGGCATCCGGCTTGTTCCACCATGAAACCAAACGCCGTTATACGCAGGCCCAGACTTTGGTCACGCAGGCTCACGGCATCGCATGGTCGATGCTTCGCAAGATCGACGACCGGGCCGCCCGGCAGTACAACGACAAGACGGACGAGGCGTATCGGACCATCAGCGGCTGTATCCTGTTGGAGGCTCCTCAAAGGTCTTACAACATCGTGCTGTCGCTGTGTAGGATCATCAGCTCTCTCAACGGTCGGATTTCGGGCCGCTACGACTTCAACCCGGCCAAACCTCTTGTACGCATCCCGGCTCTGTTGGAGTGTATCGGGATCGAGGATTACAGGATCGACGAGATTATCGAATTGAATTTAACAGATTAACGAAAATGAAAAAATACACACAAGCGGATTTCGACGCCTTTGAGGTGATCGACGGAATCAAACAATGCCCCTCGGGGGATTACAGTGATATACAAATATTCGGCGAGGGTTGCTCCTTCGGCGAGCGGTGCTCCTTCGGCAAGCAGTGCTCTTTCGGTGAGCGGTGCTCCTTTGGTGAGCGGTGCTACTTCGGCGAGAGGTGCTCCTTTGGTGAGTGGTGCTCCTTTGGTGAGCGGTGCTACTTCGGCGAGAGGTGCTCTTTCGGCGAGTGGTGCTCCTTCGGCGAGCGGTGCTCCTTTGAAGGGAAAGGCGAATATATCGGCGATTATCCTTTCCTGGCTTTTGTCGGATTCGGCTCCCGGATTGGCAGCAAGGTTTACTTTTTCAACCTGCAAGACGGCATTTATGTCCGTTGCGGCTGCTGGCTGTCGGATATAGCGGGGTTCCGGGAGAGAGTGAAGGCGGAGAATGCCGATGCGATGTACCTGGATTTATGCGATCTGGTCGAGAGGAAGTTTAACCGGAAAAAACTATAAATAACTATGCGGGCGAACGAATATCAGACACGCGCGATGAGTACGCGGCTGCCGAGCCGCAAAGAGGACGCCCGACGCCGCACTGGTCATACGCGACGGACTTATGCCAAAAGCGGGGTTTTCCCGATCTCTCGCCGACTTTCATGCCGTACTGGAGGAGATGGTCGCGTTGAGGCTGATAGAGATGGGAAGAACAGCAAACGACACCTACGTGCGGGTCATTGAAGATTGAGCGATGAAAGAGGTTTTTGGAAATATAACGCTGTATAACGACGACTGTATGGAGATCATGCGGGCGATGCCGGATAATGCTTTCGACCTTGCAATCGTTGATCCACCTTATAGAGATATGATAGATAACTCTCCGACAAAAGATATGCGTAATAACGGGACAATGAAAAATTTCGGAAATAAACCCACTAAAGAATATTTTGAAGAACTATATCGCGTATCAAAAAACCAAATTATATGGGGCGCAAATAACTTTCAGTTGCCACCATTTCCCGGATTTATAATTTGGCGAAAAACGAATGTTCCAGCGGAAAACTTCACAATGAGTGCGGCGGAGATAGCGTCTATTTCGATGTCGCTCGGAACAACATCAAAAGTATTTGAGTACACTTCATCGGATAAAAACCGCTTCCACCCGACACAAAAGCCTGTTGCGCTCTACAAGTGGCTATTATCTAAATACGCTAATTCCGCAGATCGGATCCTTGACACTCACCTCGGTAGTGGTAGCAGTGCAATAGCCGCACATGATGGCGGCTTTGAGTTCACGGGTATAGAGATTGACCCTCACTACTACGCTGCGGCCCGGCAACGTCTGATCAATCACCAAATGCAACAAAAATTATTTTGACATGAAAGTAATCGTCACATTCTCGGGAGGAAAGGACAGCCTTGCGGCGCTGTTGTGGGTGCGCGAGCATATTACCAAGAACTTTACCACCGTGTTCTGCGATACGGGTTGGGAGCATCCACTGACCTATGAGTATATTAACCGTATCGCCGACAAGCTGCACCTCGATCTCGTTACGCTCAAGTCTCCCAAGTACGACGGGATGGTCGATTTGGCAAGGCGGAAAAAACGATGGCCGTCCACCCGCGCACGATTCTGCACCCAAGAGTTGAAAACCAAACCGTGCATCGACTATGTGCTCGACAACGTGCAGGATAATATGCTGATGATTCAGGGCATCAGAGGCGCGGAATCTCCGGCGCGAGCCAAGATGTCGGCGCAATGTACGTACTTCAAATATTATTTCGAGCCCTACGGTTATGACAAAAACGGTAAGCCGAAGAAGCACAGCTACCGTGGTAAGGATGTCCGGGCATTTCGGGAAAAGTTCGCCGACGATTTGCTTCGGCCCGTGTTCGACTGGTCGGCGCAGCAGGTGATCGATTACATCCTCGCCGCAGGGTTAGAGCCGAATCCTCTCTACCGGATGGGCTATAAGCGCGTCGGCTGCTGGCCGTGTGTGATGGCAAACCAGCGCGATATTCTCAGTATCGCCCAACAATCTCCCGAGCGTATAGCGGAAATAGCAAACTTCGAAAGAGAGTTGCACTCTTCTTTTTTAGGCCCGGATAAGATTCCCTCCTACGCAATTACCAGCGGAGAGAAATATCCGACAATAAACGATGTCGTGCGCTACGTCCAATGGCAGAACGCGACGGGCAGTTTGTTCGACGACGATACGGCGACCAGTTGCATGAGCTTTTACGGATTGTGTGAGTAAACAATAAAATAAAAATAAAATGAAAAAATACACACAGGCAGATTTCGATGCCTTTGAGGTGATCGACGGAATCAAACAATGCCCCTCGGGGGATTACAGTGATA
>ERZ773115.976-NODE-976-length-28397-cov-5.173382_pt1 | contig 28397 bp, 18 predicted proteins | sample MGYA00511116_ERZ773115 | MGnify/ENA primary metagenome ERZ773115 (study PRJEB29015, sample SAMEA2737869) | human gut metagenome | biome: human gut; feature: human-associated habitat; material: faeces | place: China | collected 2012 ... | reverse complement strand
AAGAATTTTACCGGCAACGGCGTACCGAAAGTGCAGCTCTCTTTCAGCCATACGTTTACTTGGAAGAATTTTGATTTACGATTGTTTTTCACCTCTTGGCTGGGGTACGACCTGTTGAATCTGAAACAAATGTACTACGGGCTACAAAACGTACCGGTTACCAATCTTTTAGAAGACGCTTATACCCGTAACGACGCCATCAAGGGAGACAAGATCTATTGCGATTATTTTCTTGAGAACGGTAATTTCCTGAAATTAGAAGAATTGACCTTGGGATATAAAATTCCTCTCCCAGACAATAAATGGATTCAATCGTTACGCTGCTATTTCTCGGTAAATAATGTATTTACGCTTACCGGATATACCGGAGGCGATCCCGCTAATATCAACGTGAATGGCGTAGAACCCGGTATCGAGACCACTTCCATCTATCCTGTAGCCCGTACCTTCACGCTGGGATTATCCGTCCAATTCTAAAGACCTCCACTGCAAGCCGGGTTGCAGTAACACAACCCGCAAGGCTCTATCCGGGAAACCTGTAGTCAATATTTATTTTGTACGAAAAGCAAGCGCAAAAGGAACAACCTAATCAGTTAATTCCTAACTTTGTGAGCCTAAACAGTAGAAAACATGGTACAAAGATTCGATTACTTAGTGATAGGCTCAGGAATCGCCGGTATGAGTTTCGCTCTGAAAGTAGCCAATGAAGGCAAGAGCGTAGCACTTATCTGTAAAGCCGGACAAGAAGAAGCCAACACATATTTCGCGCAAGGAGGTATCGCTTCCGTAACCAACTTGAAAGTAGATAATTTCGAGAAGCACATTGAAGACACAATGATTGCCGGAGATTGGATCAGCGACCGAAATGCTGTGGAGAAAGTAGTCCGCAATGCTCCCGAACAGATCAACGAACTTATTCATTGGGGAGTAAATTTCGATAAGAAAGAAGACGGAGAGTTTGATTTACATAAAGAAGGCGGACACTCGGAATTCCGTATCCTTCATCACAAAGATAATACAGGCGCCGAGATTCAGGAGAGTCTGATAGAAACAGTAAAAAAGCACCCTAATATCACAGTATTCGAGAACTTCTTTGCCGTAGAGATCATCACGCAACATCATTTGGGAATTATCGTCACCCGTTATACACCGGGTATCAAATGCTACGGCGCATACGTGCTGAATGAAGCAACAGGCGAAGTGGATACTTTCCTTTCCAAAGTAACCGTGATGGCAACAGGTGGTTGTGAAGCTGTTTACCGTAATACGACCAATCCTTTGGTAGCTACGGGAGACGGGATTGCTATGGTTTATCGTGCCAAAGGTGCAGTGAAAGACATGGAGTTTATCCAATTCCATCCTACAGCCCTCTTCAATCCGGGAGACCGCCCCGCTTTTCTTATCACGGAAGCGATGCGTGGATATGGTGCCGTACTGCGTACACAAGACAGCAAAGAGTTCATGCAAAAATATGACTCACGGCTTTCACTGGCTCCACGTGATATCGTGGCCCGCGCCATTGACAATGAAATGAAACAACGTGGGGAAGACCATGTATTCCTCGACGTGACACACAAAGACCCGGAAGAGACAAAAAAGCACTTCCCCAATATCTATAAGAAATGCCTCAGTCTCGGCATTGATATTACCAAAGATTACATCCCCGTGGCACCCGCAGCACACTATCTCTGTGGCGGTATCACGGTCGATCTGGACGGACAATCCAGTATCCGTCGCCTATATGCATTAGGAGAATGCTCCTGCACAGGTCTGCACGGAGGCAACCGTCTGGCTTCCAACTCGCTGATAGAAGCGATTGTATATGCCGACGCTGCCGCCAAACATGCGCTCAGTGTATTGGAACGTTATGACTTTAACGAAGATATCCCCGAATGGAACGACGAAGGAACCATCTCCAATGAAGAACGTGTACTGATTACCCAAAGTATGAAGGAAGTTAACCAGATCATGGAAGCATACGTTGGTATTGTCCGCAGTAATACCCGGTTGATACGTGCATGGAACCGACTGGACATCCTCTATGAAGAAGCCGAACGGCTGTTCAAGAGTAGCAAGGCTACCCGCGAGCTGTGCGAATTGCGCAACATGATCAATGTGGGTTATCTCATCACAAAACAGGCTATGGAACGTAAAGAGAGTCGAGGCTTGCATTACACGATTGATTATCCGCATAAGAAAGATTAACAGGAACATTCCACAACTTACAAAGTGTAAGTAGAATATTATAAAAACGCGTAAAAAGAACGATTAATTTGTTCTTTTTACGCGTTTTTAGTCTTCTATACCTATCTCATATCACATTCCTAACATGCAAGTCTATAAACACAGGATTTCACAGCTATTCCCGAATATTTATTCTTTTTATTAAATTACAGGCTGAATTTATTGTCTTTTAATTATTATATTGTATTTTTGTACCATCATCCTATTTGCCACAGATATGGCAAATATAAAAACATGAAAGCATGGGAAAATTCAAACTACCAATCTTTTTGCTCGTCCTTCTAGGGATATCCGTAAACAATCTCAAAGGACAAACAACAGCGTATTCAAACTGGTACAAAGTGTATAATGATACATTGCAGGGCATAAATATGGAAAAAGCCCTACACTTTCTACAAGAAAAAAAGCTAAAACCCCACCGGCAAATCATCGTGGGTATCATCGATTCGGGTATAGATACGACCTCTGTCGATCTAGCACCCGCACTTTGGTGTAATCCAAAAGAAAAAAACGATGGAAAAGACAATGATAAAAACGGATACGCGGACGATTTGCACGGATGGAACTTTCTCGGAACTAAAGACGGGGCATTCAACATGACCAGTGCCGGAACTGAAGAGTACCGCGAATTCAAACGGTTATATCCCAAATATAAAAATATCGATCCGGCAGATATACAAGATACTACTGAATATGCCTACTACGAAAAGATGAAAAAGAAGGCGGGTATCATGAGTTATATAAAATATGTGGGTTATACGGCCGCAAAAGACCAAGCATATCAGCTGATAGATTCTGTGCTGACTACTATTCCCGGAATAAATATAGACACACTTACAGTCAATGGATTAACTCATCTTCCTATTGAAGATCCGGCATGGGGCAACGCCTACCAAACACTTTTTGTCGATATGTTCAAGAGTGGAAAAAAATCATTATGGAAAGATGTTCATAAGCAACACCGCAACACATTTGCCTTGATGCAGAAAAGATTATATGGTATCGAGCATGATGCTGACAAAAGGTTATTAATGGGCGACGATTTAAAAAATCCTTCAGATCGTTTTTACGGAAATTCGTTATTACAAGCAAAAGGATGCGACCATGGTACTTTCGTTGCAGGAGTGATTGCCGGACAAGGAATCAATAATGCTGCCATCACCGGTGTCTGGCCTCAAGCGCGGTTGATGATCATACGTGCCGTTCCTGACGGTGACGAATACGACAAAGACATTTCAACCGCTATCCGTTATGCAGTGGATAATGGCGCTAAGGTTATAAACATGAGTTTAGGAAAATACACTTCACCCGATGCCGACATGGTAAATGAGGCTATTGAATATGCTCTCAAAAAAGACGTACTTATCATCCAAGCGGCAGGCAATAACAAACGGAATATCGATCTCATCACCTATTTTCCTTCAGCAAAGGATGCGCAAGGAAAAATATTCCCTAATTACTTGAGAGTCGGTTCTTCTGACAAAAAAGGGCAACTAAGTCAGTTTTCCAACTATGGAGCAAAAGAAGTAGATGTATTCGCCCCTGGAGAAGAAATTACCTCGGTAACGGTCGGCAACAAATACATGGTATCACAAGGAACCAGTATAGCCACCCCCATAGTAAGTGGTGTAGCAGCAATGTTACGTGCCCATTTCCCAAAGCTGACGGCCACACAAATCAAAGAGATATTAATAAAGAGCGTTCGTCCGGCTGACAATTTAAAAGATCGTTGTACAAGCGGAGGAATCATTGACGCACTACAAGCAGTCAAATTAGCAACCGAATATAAAAAGAGATGAGAAAAAATACTGTCATAAGTTTTATAGGCCTGCTGTTCTGCTTATGCATACAAGCACAAGGAACATCCACATCGGTAAACAGTACTGTAAACGATGTGGATTGGGCACGTGCTGAAAAATTTTCCTCTGATGCACTGGAGCAATATATAAAAGGCAAAAGACCTTATCCCAACTGGATTGAAGGTAGTTCTTATTTTTACTACAATGTAAAAGAAGATAATGGAGTTTCTTACTATCTGGTTAATGCCAAGAATGGTAAAAAACGCAATATGATAAAGGATAACCTGCAATTCGTGCAACAATATGCAAGAATCACGGGTGACACACTCGACGCAAGGAATATACAGCTTTACGGGTATCGATTTAAGAAGAATGACTTCAACCGCTTTTATCTTGATAAGAAAGGAAAGTCTATGGTGTATGATATGCGCACCGGAATACTGACACAGATAAAGGCAGAAAACAAAAAGAAGGAACGTCCTGTTCTCAAACCATCGTACCATAGCTCTGACTCACTCTTCACTATGTTGGGATGCGGATATGACCTCTATATACGTAACAACCGTACAGGAATCATACACCGTCTGACAAAAGACGGTAAAGAGGATGCGTCCTATACTTACCGTTGCTCTAAAGACACAATAGAGTCTAACACCAAAGGATTCTGGCTGGGACACCGTTATGTCTGCCTGATGCAGGATATGAGTAAAGTAAAAGAAATCAGCCTTATCAACTCCCTTGCACGGCAACGTCCGACGACAAATACCTTCAAGATGCCTATGCCCGGTGATGCCGGAGTGCGGCAATACCGTATGTTTTGGTATGATGCCGACCATGAACAAGGGAAGATGTTACCGATTGGGAAATATCCTGACCAAGTAGTAACTTTAGACTATTTCCGTTCTCCCGAAGCTCTTTTTTTCACGCGCAGAAGCCGTAAGGGTGATAAAATAGACCTTTGCCGTATCAACGTGACAGATGGCACAGTCACTGAGCTTATCTCGGAAGAATGTGCTCCGCACATCAACTTGACCCTATCGGGCTATCGCATTATAGAGAAAGGAAAATATTTCATTTGGTGGTCGGAACGTACAGGAAAAGGTAACTATTATCTGTACAATAGTGACGGACGATTACTAAACCGCATCACACATGGTGATAACCTCGTAGCAGGCAGTATCGTACATATAGATACCTTACGAAAAAATATCATTTTTGCCGGATATGGTAACGAACCTGATACTAACCCTTATTATACCTTTTATTATAAGGCCGATTTTGACGGAAAAAAACAAACGCTGCTTACTCCGGGAAACGGTAACCACGAATTAACCCTATCCGACGACCAACGATATGCCATCGATACATATTCACGTATGGACTTGGCGCCTGTAATGAATGTATTGTCTATCGACCGTCCCACACAATATTTTGAGGTAAATCGCATGGACGACAGCCTGTTGCGAAAAGCAGGATGGCAACCGCCTTTACTGTTAAAGTTGAAAGCGGCCGATGGGAAAACAGATCTTTACGGACTCATGTATCTACCGTCTCAACTGGATAAAAACAAAAAATATCCTATTATCAGCAATGTGTATCCCGGTCCCCAAGATGACCAGATTCCGCAATCATTCACACTTGACGATAATGGTAACCAATCGCTGGCTGAGCTTGGCTTTATAGTCATCAATGTGGCTCCACGTGGAAGTTCTCCTTTGCGCGGACACGATTTCTATAACTTCGGCTACGGTAATCTGCGTGATTATCCGTTGGCTGATGATAAAAGCGTAATTGAGCAGCTAGCAAAGAACTACCCGTTCATCGATCTTAACCGTGTGGGTATTTACGGACACTCCGGAGGAGCATTCCAGACAGTAGCCGCCATCCTCACTTATCCCGACTTTTATAAAGTAGCGGTAGCTGCTTCGGGCAACCATGACAACAATATCTATATCCAATGGTGGGGAGAAGCATTTCACGGACTGACCGAGAAGACTGATCCAAAGACTGGAAAAACGGTATTTTCCACCAAGATTCCGACCAATATGGAACTGGCAAAGAACTTAAAAGGCCATCTGATGCTTATCACCGGTGATGTAGATAAGAATGTCCCGCCTTCATCTACCTATCGTTTGGCAGACGCTCTGATAAAAGCCAACAAACGTTTCGATATGTTTATCCTGCCGGGAAAAGATCATGGAGTAATGTGTCCCTATTATCAGAATTTGATCCGCTACTATTTTGTGGAGAATCTCATTCAACCGGTAAAGCAACATATTGATATCATCAATCATAATTAACCCTAACTCAAAAAGCTTATGAAGTATCAGAAAACATTCAAAGCATTCGTGTTTGTCTGTCTCTGTTGCATGGCTACAATCCTGTTCGCTCAAAAGCCGCAAGGCGATGCGACCATTCTAGTGAAAGTAACCATTGTAGACGTAGACAAGAATCCCTTGCCCGGTGCAACAGTAAAAGTTACCGGTAAGGCACAGGGAGTAGTGGCTAACGACCAAGGAGAAGTTTCTCTGTGGGTAGATCGGAACACCCAGATTGAATTTAAGTACGTGGGTATGAAACCGCTATTCATGCGGGTAACCAAGCCACTGTCCGGCTATATCACATTAGAAGATGAAACCTCCGAACTGGATCAGGTAGTAGTCACCGGATACCAGCGTACGACCAAACGCCGTACTACCGGTTCATTGACAACACTGACAGCCAAAGACCTGAAAGGAGCCCCTACAGCCAATTTGGATATGTTGATGCAAGGAAAAGTTGCCGGAATGGACGTGAAAGCTGTTTCCGGTCGCCCGGGAGAATCGGCCAAAATACGTATTCGTGGTACAAACACAATTACAGGTAATGCAGAACCATTGTGGGTGGTAGACGGGGTACCTTTGCAGAAAGATATTCCAAGCATATCAAGCAGCCAAATCCGTGCAGGTGATTTCAATGAAATCTTTGCAAATGGTATCTCCGGAATTAACCCAAACGACATTGAATCTATCACAGTATTGAAGGATGCTTCAGCAACAGCCATTTATGGCTCTCGTGCAGCAGGAGGCGTTATCGTGGTAACAACCAAACGAGGAAAAGAAGGGAAAATGAGTATTAATTATTCAGCCAATGTTTCCATCGTCACAAGACCTCCGGGAAATGCTAATCTAATGAACTCCAGTGAGAAACTGGCCTGGGAGCAAGAGCTGTGGAATGAATTCTCTGCCAAAGGTTTTGCCGATGGTACTCACTATCCGGTTATTGGCGCGGTCGGCATGATTCGATCCGGATACGGGAAATACGCCAATATGACCTTAGAACAGCAAAATGCGGAAATAGCCCGTCTTGGCGAACAAACAACTGATTGGTTTGACGAATTATTTCAAAATTCAGTTTCAAACAGCCATTATCTTTCTCTCTCCGGAGGATCGGAAAAAAACTCTTATTACGTTTCTTTAGGATATGCGAAAAACAATGGACTAGTAAAAAAAACCGATTACGAACGCTACAATGTAAGTGCCAAACTTGATATGAAGCCCAACAAACGGGTGAAACTTGGCATCTCTGCTGATATGGCTATACAGGAATCCACTTCACCATCACTGAATGTTGACCCTTTCAAGTATGCCTATTTTGCCAATCCATACGAAAGAATATACAACGAAGACGGATCATATGCAGCAGACAATACATATTACAGTATAACTCATGCCAATGGTGCTTATGACAAATTATTACCGGATGGTGGATACAATATTTTCCGAGAAATCAATGAAACATCCAACGAAACCAAAAATATGTCCGCATCATTAATCGCTAATCTAAGCGTTAACATCTTAGACAATTTAAGTTTCGAAGGATTGGCTTCTTACGGATATGTGACAAATGCCTCCGATAATATCAATGGCAAAAACACATACGCCGCTTGGCAGGACCGCCCATTTGAAGGTAGTGCAAGTAGTATATCTAAACGTACATACGGTTCCATTACTCAGACCAATGCTTATAACACCAATTACAATTTACGCGGCCAGCTCCATTATTTCAACACCTTCGGTCGCGACCATTATATAAGCGCATTGTTAGGCTCGGAGATACGAGGACAATATTCCAAAAGCATCTACGAAAAACGATATGGATATGATCCCATATCCGGTAATTCTTCTATCCCCATATATCCGGAAAGTATGGATATAGGCTATAACAACCTGATTTCGTATGCAGCCATCGTCGATCAGCTATCCGGTCAAAGTATTGTAGAAGACGCCTTCGCTTCTTTTTACCTTTCATTAGACTATGTATTCAAGCAACGTTATATTCTCAGTTTGACAGGACGTACTGATGGCTCGAATAATTTCGGTAGCAATGAACAATTCAACCCTACCGGCTCTGTCGGTCTATCTTGGAATGTTGATCAGGAAGAGTTCATGAAACCTTTAAAACCTATTATCAGCACTTTATCTTTACGAGCTGCATTCGGATATACAGGAAACATTAATAAGTCTGTTTATCCACAATTGGTAATGGATTATGAAAACTCATTCCGCAAAGCCGACAATGATTATTACCGCATGGGAACATTACGGAATGCCCCGAACGCCAAATTACGCTGGGAAAAAACACGCGATATGAAAATCTCAATGGATATAGGTTTTCTGAATGACCGTCTACGCTTACAAGGTGAACTTTATGACAGACGCACACGAGATGCCGTAACCAGTGTTCCGGTTGTTTACACCACAGGATTCTCATATCAAAGTTATAATACCTCAGAATTACTGAATCAAGGAGCGGAAGTAACAATAAGTGCCAATGTATTGAAAACTAAAGACTGGAATCTTTCATTAACTGCCAATATTGCTTACAACCGTAATAAGTTGCTAAAATATTCCTCACCTAATGGAAGCATTTTCAATTCTAACTACGTAGGCTACCCATTAAGTTCTATTGTCAGTGGAAAAGTAATAGGCATTGATGAGAAATTAGGAATTTATGCTTATGCTACCCGTCCGGACGTTACAATGTCTACGGAAGCAGATCGTGGTGAAGCTAAAAACTATGCTTTCTATTTGGGAACTAGTAACGCACCTACCAACGGAGGATATTCCATCTCTTTATCATACAAGAAAATAAACCTGAGTTTAGGAGGTTCTTATTCTTTAGGAGGAAAAATACTGAACAATATCACTTGTCCGGTATCTTACACCATGCTAAATGAATCATCTGCAGCAGTCGAAAGCATTCCTACGCAAGAAAATGACCTGTATACCAACTTCCTGAACGTAACAAAAGACCGTGTGAATCGTTGGACAAAAGATAACCCGATAACCAATGGATACCCACGTATCATTGATGCGTATGGAGAATATTTGGGATTGGATAATTATATGATAACCAGCAGCCAGATCACTCGTGCCTCTATGTTGGAAAAAGTATCTTACTTCAAACTCGGATCATTACTATTGGGTTATAACTTTGAAAATGAATGGCTCAAAAGGGCACATATCAGTTCATTGGCACTATCATTCAGTGTCAGCAATTTATTCATAATAACCAATTATTCCGGTATTGACCCCGAAACCCCAGGAGCAGTTTATCCTACTCCACGTACTTTTTCTATGGGAGTTTCTATCGGATTTTAAAAACAAAACATTATGAAAAAAAAGAATATAATAAGTATCGGACTAATTGCATTATTATGCATATCGTGTAACAATTATTTAGATATAAAGCCTTATGGACGTACTATTCCTAAAACAGCAGAAGAATTTTCTGCACTTATTCATACACGACTTAACAGTATTGATGCTGGGTCAGACAGTTATTTAGTTGGAAACGCCAACCAATGGATGACGTGGGATGCAGTATGTGGTGACGATTTTGAAACCTGTCTGACAAGCTCAGGCGCACGTTCTTTGGCAACATACGTAGGCGATATTATTCGTCAAAATCAATATCCCAATTACTACCAATCTCTTTATGAATTTATCCGTGACTGTAATATTGTATTGAACGAAATGGAAGAAAGCGATACGGAAGAAGCTAATAATATTCGAGGTACAGCATATGCTATACGAGGTGTGGCATATTATCAATTATTACGAATATTCTGCGAAGTACCCCGCACTGGAGAATTCGACACTCAGCTTGGCCTACCGCTTGTAACAACATTTGACATGGAAGAAAAGCCACTCCGCAGTACCATGCAGGCCACTATCAATCAGATAGAGTCTGATTTGCAAAAGGCTGCCAGCTATCATATCAATGATAATATCTACCGTTTCACGGAAGATGTCATAAAAGGATATCAGGCTCGTATGTATTTCTGGACACGGCAATGGAGCAAAGCACTTTCGATAGCCCAAGACTTATTGAACAAATATCCCTTATTGGAAGGTGAGGCATACAAAGCTATGATGACTAATGCATACGAATTGACGGGCAACCAGCTTTTAAAATCATATCTTGCTGTCACAGCCACCGGTAGTGACGATCTATCCGGAGTAAATACCACCCTTCAATACCGTCCCGTTAGTCTGCGTTTTTTAAGTACTTTCTCTGAAGAAGAAAAAACAAGCGATATCCGCTATGCACTTTGGGTAAACACCCAACGGCAAGCAAAAAAGATTTTCTTTTGTGGTATGAGAGCAGCCGAATTCAAACTGATAGAAGCGGAATGTTATTATCACATGAAGCAAGAAGACAAAGCCTTGAAATCTATTAACGAATTACGAGCACATCGTATCAGTAATTATACCGACCTGACAGTTGACAAACTACCAACTCTTTCAGATAAAGAAGTCATAAAAACGGATGTAGAGGGTAATGCTCTAACTCCACTAATGGGATTCATTCTGCAAGAACGCAGAAAAGAGTTATTTCTGGAAGGAGACCGTTTCTTTGAACAAAAACGGAATGGCTCACCGGAATATTGGACAGCACTCAATGGCCTGAAGTATGTAACAGAGAAATATATGTATACCTTTCCAATTCCTTTGCACGATTTGGATTTAGAGAACGGATTGATACAAAATCCTGGATATAAAGAGATACAAAATAAATAAAATGGAGGATTTAAATATGAAAAAGAAAATATATAGCGGGATATTTATGATCTCCCTCGCATTATCCGGAGCAATTTACGCAGCTTGCGAAGATATAGATGAATTGCCACCGCAATCAGATACTAATTTCATAAATAAAACTTATAAATTACCCAATCCTACTGTGTGGACTACTGAAGAAGTAGCGGAATATAATGCGATAAAAGCAGAATATGAAAGCAGTATAAATCAACAGCAATAACCACATAAAATCCAAGAAATGTTATGAAGAAATTAGGGCATTATCTATGTATATTGATGAGCATGACATTTATTCTTGCTTCCTGTTCATCTGATGATAACCAGCGCCTACCTCAAATCTATATCGACCAGCCATTCTATACATTGGCAAAAGGAAGTATAGAATTGAAAATAAAAGCTGACCAAGCTCCTCTAACGGATGTCTTTATTCCCGTTCTATTTGGTGGAACAGCTGTGGAAGGCGTAGATTTCACCGTATCAGAACCATCCATCTTATTAAAAGCAGGTGAGACAGAAGCTACTTTTACATTAACCCGTATTGAAGAAAATATCGGTGATGAAAATAAAGAATTATATGTTAATCTACAAAAAGCTCCGGAAGGTTTCTCGTTGGGATTGATGAATTATGCTTCTGTAAACTTATTAAATAATAATGGAATCATAATGTCCTTTGAGAACAGTACAGGAAAAGTTGGATTCAGCGCTGACTTCTCTATCAAACTGACTAATATGAAAGGAGGAGTATATAAGGTAAAAGTAGCGACAACCTTCGATATTGAAGTAGATGAAAGTTCTACCGCAATAGAAGGGGTACATTATGAATTCGTAAATGGAGCCCAAGTTGTTGTTCCTATCAACAAAAATAAAGGGAGTTTCTCTATCAAGTACCTGAAGAAAGAAGAAGGAAAAGATAAACTTATCCTCCGTCTGGCCAATAAAGACGGATATGCCATAGGCAGCAACGGCACACTTACTGTCACTATAAGCGGACCGGATATATTTACCGGAACTTGGGCATTTGATAAAATAACAAATCTTGATTTGTTCGAGATGTATGGAGAAGATATCAGCAAAGCACCCAAAGGGACACCTTCAGACCGAATAACATTTGAAGGTGACTCTTACTTAGAATATACATTCACTCCCGATCTATCCGGAGACCTGAAGAATTATTTCGGGACATCTCCCCGTAAAATCACTTTTAAAGAAGAAGGAGATAAATCGTTCCAAGAGAATAGTGGCGCAAACGTAAAAGTATCCATACTGGAAATACCTGATGTAAACGTCAAATTCTCTACTACCCACAAAGACATTCGCCCGGCTCTTGTCGGTTTCCGACTAATCACAGTGGATAGCAAAGAGGTATTGGAATGCACATTGGATGATTATGAACCGCAAGGAGAAGATTTTGGAGCCATGATTTATGAATTTATGAGCTCTATGGAAGATGCTCCTCTTCGTATTCACTTTAGCAAAGTAGAATAAAGTACTAGAGCCACACAATAAAAAAAGTTCCACGTCCGGAAACGAAAAGCTTCCCGATGTGGAACCAACTATCTTCTAATCAGAAATCCTCTTTTAATAGTTTTCCTTCTTTACTTCGAAGTAAGCCTGCGGGTGCAAACAAGCCGGACAAACTTCCGGAGCTTCCTTACCTACAGTGATATAACCGCAGTTACGGCATTGCCATACTACTTCACCTTCTTTAGCGAATACAGTCATATTCTCGATATTGTTCACGAAAGCAAGATATCTTTCTTCGTGACCTTTCTCAGCAATAGAAATATTACGATACATAGCGGCAATCATCGGGAAACCCTCCTGTTCTGCCACATCTGCGAAATGAGGATAATCTAGCGACCATTCTTCGTGTTCACCGGCAGCGGCAGCGCGAAGATTTTCGAGTGTAGTACCGATTACACCTGCCGGATAGCTGGCAGTGATTTCTACCATACCACCTTCCAAGAACTTAAACATACGTTTCGCATGTTCCTTTTCCTGATCGGCCGTTTCAGTAAAAATAGCCGAAATTTGTTCGTAACCTTCTTTTTTAGCCACACTTGCAAAATAGGTGTAACGCATTCTTGCCTGTGATTCTCCAGCGAATGAAGTCAGCAGATTCTTCTCTGTCTGAGTTCCTTTAATACTCTTAGCCATAATTCTTATTATATTTTAAATTGGTTGATTACCACACGTAACTTGTCGTATTATTCATAACGCAAATATAAGCTATTTGTTCATAAAACGCCCTACTTTTCTCATTAATAAAATCTATGCCCTCATTGATAAAACCTATCAAAAATCAAATAGTATGTCGAGAAACATACTTCTTTCGATTATTTTATATAATTTTGCAACCTCTACTTTACAAAAGACAAACGATCACGTAACAACTCATAGAAAATGAAACTATTTGAATTCAAACCTAAATTGGTTTCTTGCCTAAAAAATTATTCAAAAGAAACATTCATGGCAGACTTGATGGCAGGTATCATCGTTGGTATCGTTGCGTTGCCGTTAGCCATTGCCTTTGGTATTGCTTCGGGCGTATCACCCGAAAAGGGTATCATTACCGCTATTATTGCCGGATTTATCGTCTCATTGCTGGGCGGAAGCAAAGTTCAGATCGGCGGACCGACAGGCGCTTTTATCGTCATCATCTACGGAATTATCCAACAATATGGAGAGGCCGGGCTGATTGTAGCAACGCTCATGGCAGGCGTTCTCCTTATATTATTAGGGGTGTTCAAACTGGGAGCCGTCATAAAGTTCATTCCTTATCCGATTATCGTAGGTTTCACCAGCGGTATCGCTGTAACCATCTTCACCACACAGATAGCCGATATCTTCGGCCTGTCGTTTGGAGACGAGAAAGTTCCGGGTGACTTTATTGGAAAATGGTTGATTTATTTCCGCCATTTCGACACGGTGAACTGGTGGAATACCATCGTAAGTATTATCAGTATCATTATCATCGCCATCTCACCCAAATTTTCCAAGAAAATTCCCGGCTCACTGATTGCTATTGTCGTGGTGACAGTTGCCGTTTACCTGATGAAGATGTACGGCGGAATTGACTGCATCCCAACCATTGGCGACCGCTTTACAATCAATTCCGAGCTACCCGATGCCGTTGTACCCACATTGAACTGGGAAGCCATTAAAAACTTATTCCCGGTTGCCGTCACAATTGCCGTGTTGGGAGCTATCGAATCACTGTTGTCCGCCACCGTTGCCGATGGTGTGATAGGCGACCGCCACGATTCCAACACAGAACTGATTGCACAAGGTGCAGCAAATATCGTAGCTCCTTTGTTTGGCGGTATCCCCGCTACCGGAGCCATTGCCCGTACTATGACAAATATCAACAACGGGGGTAAGACACCGATAGCCGGAATCATCCATGCAGTCGTCCTGTTGCTGATTCTTCTCTTCCTAATGCCGTTTGCTCAATATATCCCGATGGCATGCCTTGCCGGAGTATTGGTCATCGTTTCTTATAATATGAGCGGATGGCGCGTATTCAAGGCTTTACTGAGAAATCCAAAATCGGATGTAACGGTACTTCTGATCACATTCTTCCTCACTGTTATCTTCGACTTGACAGTTGCCATCGAAATCGGACTTATCATCGCTTGTGTACTCTTTATGAAACGTGTTATGGAGACTACCGAGATTTCTGTTATCACGGACGAGATTGATCCGAACTCGGAACTCGATATCGCCGTACACGAAGAGAATCTGATAATCCCCAAAGGAGTGGAAGTATATGAAATCAACGGTCCTTACTTCTTTGGCATCGCCACAAAGTTCGAAGAGACAATGGCGCAATTGGGTGACCGTCCGAAAGTACGTATCATCCGTATGCGTAAAGTTCCGTTTATCGACTCTACGGGTATCCATAACCTGACCACTCTTTGTGAAATGTCGCAGAAGGAGAAGATTACCGTTATCCTTTCCGGAGTCAACGAGAAAGTTCATAAAGTATTGGAGAAATCCGGATTCTATGAACTATTGGGAGAGGAAAATATCTGTCCGAATATCAATGTAGCATTGGACAGAGCGAAAAAAATTGTAGAGTAATAATCTTATCTAATAAATAATAACATGGTAACTATCGTGATCGTATCCGCTTTATCACCGTACCAAGAATCAAAGACATTCAAAAGCGGACAGATTTCAAAGAAAAAAAATGGGAAGTATCTTCACTGGAAACAACATATCAGCAATGAGCTCTGTATCCATCCTTCCCCTAAAGAACCGGTAGGTCTCCGCCTTGCTACTCTTGCATTATCAAACTTACGGAGTACGCAAACTGCCATCCACCGGACCTATGATGACTAATGTGGAATATACTGACGGCAAAGCAATAGTAGCATTCGACAATGCTCGTGCCGGACTATTCCCCACGTTCGAACAACTGGAAGGATTCGACATTCAGAACAGATACATGGGATGATGTGAAATAAAGAACAGAAAAGTTATGTGAAACAAGGAGGATAAACCATCCGCCACATTTTTGTTCTTATTTTAAGTATTATAGGGGGAAAACAAAAATGTCACAGAGTTAATAATCAATTACTTAACCTTAAAAAGGCCCTTATTTTAAGAAAAGTTTACAGAAAACAATAGGTTGTTTTTGCTTTTTTCCATGAGAAAACTGCATTTTTTGCAATATGTTATTTACTGGCATATTGCTCCCTATATTTATATCTTTGTTTGCACTTGTGCATTCTCCCGAACAGACTTGAGCAGCCGCCTTGTTGCACTTATGTAACAAGACTGCTGCTCAAGTGCATTCAACAAATACATATAGAAGAATTGATTAACTGATGGGGAGAAGTTATTAATCTATGCAGAAGAAATTATGAATGCTACCATATGAATAAGCAAAAATAAGCTAAAAACAACATAAGTTACTATAAGAGACCAAACACCCAAAGAGGTTTCATTTCTATTCTATTATCCTATATGCCTTTCCTGAGGAAGTAGGGAATGAGATCATATCATCTGCTATGACCTTCGCAGAAGTACCGGAAACTTTTAAATTCTTTGCATCCGGGCACTTGACAATACATTCCTTACCCGAATAAGAGGTAATAATAACAGACGTTATTTTTCCATTGCTCCATTCAGCATCCACTTCAAAATTACCTCTGGCTTTCATACCTTTGAAAGAACCTTCTTTCCATACGTCAGGCAATGACGGGAGCAGTTCTATGTAACCTCCGTGACTCTGCATCAGCATTTCCGCCACACCTGCCGTCACCCCGAAGTTACCGTCAATCTGGAAGAGAGCAGCCTGCAACATAGTGTCATAGTATTCTTCCAGGAATTTCCTGTCTTGATTGAACTGATAATATTCCCAAATATCCTGACACATCCAAATAGCACCTGCCGGAAAATGATGAGGTGTATCCTTTTTGGCGGGAGCAGTATTGCCCCAGATATTATTCTCGTGATGCGTCACCCAACCCCGTACAGGTTTTCCATCCGGACGGCAATAATAATGCTGAGCAGTATATCTGCCACGAGGAACAAGACTTTTCACATATTCCACCATCGGCAAATGACACGGACTCAAGTTGGTCGGCTGTGCCGACCAATAGTTCATCTGTACATTGATGTTAGTATGATAATCTGAATTCCATGCATTTTGGAGTCTGTCAGCCCAAACCCCTTGCAGGTTGGCAGGCAATGAACCTTCACGCGAACTGGAGATGAGCAGGTAACGCCCGAACTGATAGTACAACATTTCCAGATAAAGGTTATCGGCTTGCGAATTAGTACGTTCGTCCATCCCTTTCAGTAACTTATCGGTAGTCATGACAGGCGCTTCCTTCACATTACCCAGATTAATTTTCTGGATGCAGGGAGAGTTCAACTACGGCACTGCCAATCCGGAGAAAGGACTAAAAAAGAATGAACCCAACACACTTGACAGACAGGAGCACAATATATACGCGATACACTTGCCATTTCGATGGCCCAACTCGAAGCTTCTAACGAATATAAGGATATCATCTGCACAGGCCCTATCTATCCGATGACAGCCAGAGGAGGACATCTTGACGCTAATGGCTACCGTTGGTTCGGCGAAATACTAGGAAAAGTTTACTATCAAACACAAATAAAAGGAAAGAACTTCAAACCCTTACAACCTAAAGAAATTCTGCTAGACCGTGCAACGGGACAGATTCAGATCCGATTTCATGTACCTGTACCGCCATTGGCTCTTGATGTGAATACCCTGCCCAAAATCCGCGATTACGGTTTTGAAGTATACCAGGACAAAGCACGCTCCGGCAATCGGATAAACATTACAAAAGTAGAATTGAATGGAAAAGATAAAGTGGTATTAACCTGTGATAAACCGCTGGAAGGTGATGTACTCATCATGTACACCGGTTCCGGTTCACGCATCGAGAACCAACCTCAGGAACTAAACCATTTGCAAGGACACGGTAATCTACGTGACAGTGATTCTTCTAAAGGATTCTACAAATATATCGACCTGGATGGTAAAAATGCCGATAGCGCTTACATCTATCCGCGTGAAAAATTTGAATCCCGTCTACGGCCCGATTATGAACCGAAAGATGATTCTGGTAATATAATTTATAACCAAAATTACCCTTTATATAATTTCTGCGTCGGTTTCTATTATAAACTGACAAGCGGGAAGAATAAATTGCGTATTTTATAAAGTCGATATTGGTGCCAAATATCCTTTTTTGCTTCAATTAACATCATTAATAATTGCACGGCCTATATTAGAGAACACTCATTTATACTAAGATATATTGTACGACATCTAGATGTTGGTATATTGACCCTCGGATGTCGTACAATATAATTATTCTTAATAAGAAGCTGTTGCCGAAATGCCCTCCTTTTCCAATAAAGCCACAATACGGTCTAACTCTTCATGCGTAGCTTTCTGCAAATCGTGGTCGGGAGTCTCCCGGTCGATCGTATAAATCATCACTTGCCGGGGAGCGATTTCTTTCACTGCTTCTATCCAGGGGAGCACATACTTGTCAGATGTATTATCCATGTCTTTTCCCTGATAACCTCCTTTCAGAAACATCGTCTGTACGATGCAGTTTCCTTTGAACTCTTTCATTTTTTCGATGATCCTCTTAACAGAGTATTTTCCGTTAGGACGGTCCAATAAATGAATATATTCTTCATCCACCGTATCCAGTTTCAGGATATTATTATCTATCTTGTTCAGTGCTTCGAATACGGCAGGACGGTCGATAAATGTAGAGTTACTCAATACGCTTACTTTCGCTTTTGGGAAATACCTGTCGCGAAGCGCAAGAGTATCTTCTATGATTTCCGGGAAATGGGGATGCGCAGTCGGTTCACCGTTTCCGGCAAATGTCAGTACATCGGGAGCAGTGCCGTTTGCCTGCATGTCTTTTAGTTTCTCTTCGAGAGCCGTGCGGACTTCTTCACGGGTAGGAAGAAGTTTCTTCGTACGATGTTCGGCATTGAAACCACACTCACAATAAATGCAGTCGAATGAACAAACCTTACCGTCGTCCGGCAATAAATTGATTCCCAAAGAAACGCCCAAACGGCGGGAATGAATAGGGCCGAAGATGGGTGAAGGAAAAATAATAGTCATCTTATTCTAATTATTTATTCATAAATCATAGCAAAGATAACCCAAAACTTATAGGTTATTCTATCTGTACGACCATTTTTTCATCATCCCAAACAAATTATTACTCTAACGCCACTCAAGAAACCACACGGAAATATTGCTCCATTCTTCTCAAAAGCAGAATATACATATCACGTACTTCCTTTTGGGAATGTATCGTGCTAAGCTCCTCCAGTCTATCGTGCAGACTATGCAATTCGTTCGTTAAACGTTTCTTTATACTATTATGTTCAGTAGCTTCCTGCATAATATCCAGCCATGCTTCCAAACATATCAGCTGAATATCCATCTGTTCATAACTAACGGCAGACTGCGGATCAAAACCATTAAACAATCCTTTATAAAGATCCCGGAAAAAATCAATATCGTCATACCCCTTCCGGTCACTCTGCAACGCCTGCAATCGAAGAGCTGAAATTGTCTTTACACTCAACAATTGTTTGAACAACTTCGCCAATTCCGGATACAGAAGATTGTTTCTTGTTTCCAACAAATTCTCTTTTACATAGGTACATTCCATCTTTTTAACAGAATGAAATAAATAGTTGTCCAAATCAAGTATTGCCTGACGCTGCGCATCTGCCGGTTGAGAACTACCCACCACCTTTGCCATTTCCATCAGATAACTCCCATACAGACGAATAGCCTTTCTGTATATATCAGTGAGCGAACTCCCTTTATCGTATTTCTTCCCCTTATACACAATCTTATCCAACCGACTCACTACAGTCTGTAAATCCAATATTTTGACCGTATAATCTTCTGGAAATGAAGAATTAGAATTCTCCTCCCCTGATGGTTGGAATAAACGAATGTGATCTGGTAAATTATGCTCTATCCATTGGCGGAGCTTCTCCCGTTCATCATAACAATTTTGGTCTCCTTTGAAAGGATGATAGCCAAAATAAATAGTCCGGCAATCATCATCTCCAACTTTTAAAGTCTTTCCACATGAGCTTTTCGATAAACTTCTGCGCAAACCTAAAAGATATCCAATTTCCTCCGTTATTTCATTTTGCAACAATTCTTTTTCCACTTCTTTAGAATAACGGTCAGCCAGAATACGCGAATCCGAGGCACCGCAACTTAACAGATAGTCGTCTAATTTTCCTTTTAGGAATCCATGTCCGATATTCAGACGACATGAAAGTATTTCTCCGGTACGAGGATGACAGATAAAGTCACTTTTAATCCCCGGTATTCTCAAATCATAAGATATAAAAGCACGTTGTTCCGCCGGAATTATCTTTCGGTCTGCATACCTTACTTGTAAAGCATCATGAATACCTGCTTTATGGAAGGCGGTATTCCATGCTTCCACTCCTTCCTTTACTGCCTGGAAATATTCCTTCGGAAAAAGGGTATCTACATAGAAAGTAAGCGGTTGTGACATATCCCAACGAAGAATCAATGAATCTTCTACCATACAATAAGGATTTTGCGAGTAATCTTTGAAACTCAATGTCCGGTAGGGTATTCTGTAATCTGCCAGGCGGATCTGATCTTTTTTCAGAGGTAGCAAGCGTACTGCACAAGTGACTTCCAAAGGCATACTACCTTCAGGTAATAGAACGGCAGAACTGGACAGCATATATCTTTCTGCTTCAACTCCATGATAGCGCCTGACCGTAAACGACACACCTTCCTTAAAAGGATGTATTTTCATTATTTCCGACAGTTCCGGAACCAAGGAACGAATAAAATTATCATTATAGCTGAACCAGTCATCACCAGTCATCAGATACTCTGTTATCCGAATAATAGCTCCCTGCTCTTTTGAATAGGCCACCACTGGATAACTTTTACCGGCAGGTTGCATATTTGACAACGAGAAAGACTGCTGATATGTGCTTTTTTCATCTAAAATACGCTCTGTATAAAACGGTTTTTGAAAGCAAATTGTAGCTTTATCCGGAGATATAATACGCACTACTCCCAGTCCGTCAACCGGACGATTCAACAAATCAAACCCTCGGTCTATCTGTCCACTGACTTCAATTTCCCGCCCGATATATTTTTCGGGTATTTCCAAATAGATTTCTTTTTCCGCTACATACACAGGAAACACACCGTTGATCTTATCCATCCCGGCAACAAAAAACTCGTCAAATGACTTGACGGAATCCTGTGCCTGAAGCAAAGCTGTGACACACAACAATATACCAATCACATATCTTCTTCTCTTCATGAATTTCTTTATTTACTTTTCATCATTAAAACAAAATACTATCTACAAGAAACATTGCCCGTTTTTTGGCAACCGGATCCGTAATCTTATGGCTATAATCAAGACTTTCCTCCTTTATTCTATTCAAAGCCTGCATGATGGAAACCAATAATCTCGACGAAGTTATCTTTTCTGATCTATCCAACAATTTAACAAGTTTACTCACATAAAGCAGCTGCACTTTATACTTGGCGTCACTTACAGGAATATTGTCAGCCCATTCGGTAAATAATTCTTTATGTATGCTTTCCAAAAACTCATCTACAGACAACATATCCTCACAAACATTCTCCGTTCTTTCCACTTCCCGGAGGGAACGAATCATTTCCGACATCAGCTCTTCATAAAAGCGATCGAACTCCCGACTACCGTCTATTTCTAATTTAGCGGTAAGTTTTTCATCAAACATCCACACAGGCGGTTGTAATATATAAGCCTGTATAAAGCTCATAACCTTCTTATTGTAATCGGCTTTTTCGGGTATGTAAATATTCTCATCATCCGGCTCAGCAAGACGCTTTCCACCTAAATGTGACAGAACATGCTGTACCCACTGTTTATAATGCTCCAATACCGCTTCATAACGCCCCTGTAATACACGCAAGGACGTTTTATCCGTCACATTCCAGACATCCGGATGTTCACACAAATATTTCAGGTTCTCTATTCCTTGTGTATTAACCATAACATGGTCATTACCCAAATCTTCTGCCTGGGCTCTTACATCCATTCTGCCCGAAAAATGTAATGAGAGATCTTTCTGTTTTTCCTGATTCCAAAGGGTCCTGTTCTTTTCTCTTTCAGAAGCATCTTTACCCGGAAATATACGGTAGCCCCATTCAATAGCCCACTTATCATATTCGCCGACACGTACCCTCCTGTTTCTCAAATCAACTTTATCTTGAGGACGTAAAGCATAATTACACCGCACATAGTCCATAATGGAACTACCAATACTATATTGACTTAAAAAGTCATTATCACGTAATTGATCGATGGAGTAATGAGAACTACCCAGAAAGTTATGTTCCAATCCTAATGTATGACCTACTTCATGTGTCAGCACTTGTTTTATCTGTTCGTATTGCAAAGAGTCCGGCAGCTCTATATTCCATGCCTGCGGATCATTCGCTCCACATTGAGCAAAATACCATTTCTGTTCCAAATTCAAGACACTGCAAAAAATACCGATGTGGCAAGCTATAATCTCACCGGACCGGGGTTCGCATGGAGTCGGTCCATAAGCGTTATTTTGTCCTGATATCTTCCATGAGATGAACGGATAAGTACTGTCATAAATACTAAAATCAGGATCTTCCTCAACGGTAGGAGCCAGTCGCGCATCAATGGCGTTCTTAAACCCAGCTTTCTCGAAAGCCGGACGCCAGTCACGCACCGCTTCAATGATACAGTCGATGTACTTTTCCGGTGTATTACGATCTATATAAAAAATAATAGGTTGTATGGGTTCTACCAATTCCCCCCTCATGTATCTTTCTTCATCTTCCGCCCTTATTTCCAGCCGCCATCGTTTGACAACAGATTTCCGAATAGCAGGCTGATTCCCTTGAAAACACTCCTTGCTGATAGAAAAATAAGCTCCGGTATTTGCAGCAACTGCCTCCAACGGTCTTTTTGACAGTAATTTTATGCAGATACCTGTATCCCAGTCTCCAATATAAGGAGATGCAACAGGCTTACCTGGTATTTTCATTGACGAACTTCGATAAGCTCGTGATGCGTGTATCAACAAGCGGTTGTCATATCCTTTAATTTCCTTAATATAATCTTTCTCTCTTGAACGCGTACCTATCAATAAATCAAAAGATACAATATCAAGAGTAAACAAAGGAAAATCTTTTAATACTTCACCAATCTCTATCAGGCTGCTTCCCTGATTCCTAGCTTTAATCGGTAATATTTTATAAAGCCTTTCATTCCCACGTTGGGCGGCGATTTTTGCATACGTTCCTTCAGGATTTTCTATCACCCTCTCATATTGTGGATCCATCATCCACAACTCGTCACCCTGTTTACGGAAACTGAAAAATACCGGACCTATCATGTCACCCGCATATCCGAATTTCTTTTCCATATCCCGGTCCGGACGGGCAGGAGCTGTCAGGATAGTTGTCGTTACGGCAAACTCACGTCCAATCAATGAATCCGGGATTTCCCAATAGATATGTTTATCACTTCGGTAGGTAGTAAACATACCGGGAATAACTTCCACTGGTGCTTCTTCTTTAATAAAAGTTGTAATACTTTGCTGTTGCCCGTACAGACAAGTACAGACAACAGCAAGAAATACTGCACCGATAATTCCTTTTAGCATAAAGACCGGTTTATACTATTCATAATTATAGCTAATATCAACAATCTTCCCGATAGGCTGATCGGGATCTTCGTAAACACAAATGCTGTTTTCTTCACGAGCTACATCACCCGCCACTGTCAATTGCAATTCTACAACTACCCCTTTATCAGCAGTATTGATACCCAACCCGAGAGACATGCCTAGTTTCTCCTTATATTCGCCCGTTTCCTCATCGTCACCTTCCTCTCTCACACTTTCAGGGTCCTTAAATTTTAAACTAACTATCTGTGCTGACGGATCAATTTCATAAGTATAAAGTTCAATTGCTCTTCCGCGGTCAAGATCAATGCGATATAATTTATTACCCGATGTCATAAATATAAGGTTTGCCGTATACGCGTAAGAAGCTGCAAATTTTGCTGTTTCTACATTTACTTCGGACGGTAAAGCAATTGTATACCGGGCAGCACAAATCGGATCTTCATCTTGCGCACTGAATTTAAACACAGTCAGCTCTTTTCCGTTCCGGGGAGAAGCAATCGCATAAGCAAAATTTCCCCAATTTCCACCCGTAACAATATCATGTACTTCTAAAGACGGATCAATTACATCCGGATCAAACAAATTAGATTCGTCTGACATTGAATATGTGGATACAGGCTTCTGGTCACTCCATTTAGTACCATAGTTACGTATTTCTTGAGTAGCCCGATTCATCATATAATCATAATAACCCGGAATAGATGCACTAAGAAAACGATGATTTTCAGAATCAAAAAACAAAAAGCCTCCTCCATACGAACCATAAGCAGAAATAGCGGGAAACTCACTTTCCTTTTTTACCGAGAAAGGTACACAAAATCCATCCATAGGAGCACAATATGCTTTTCCACTATTCACAAACAACTCACCATGAGTACTCATCTTATAGAACTCAATATTCAACGGTTCCCCTTTTCCCGCTGGTTCAAAAAGTATTTTATTCGACGGATATCTCGTTATTAAAGTACTTGGAGTCAACAAGGCCAAGCCCCGATCGGTTACCACCATTAACGCCGGACTTACTTTAAAACCAAAAAAACCCAGCATACTACTTAAAAACGAATCTCCATAATTTTTTCTTGCACTTACCGCCAAAGGTTTTCCTTCTAACGGAAATGACTGATTCAGTTCTGATTTAAAGACATCCGGATAAACATAATATCCTTCCGGAGTACCCTCTATCGCTCCTAATACTCCCTTTCCTTCTTTTTCCTGCAATACAAACCAGCAAGGATTTAAAGGACGAATAATTGCAACTTCACCTATCTGATACCAGGTTGTTCCATTCTTTTTATCCGTAATGACCAACATTAAACCTATATTTTCCGATTCATAAGGCTCGACTGTTACTTTACATTCTTTGCCTACGGAATAATCTTTATAATCACTAAGTCTGTCCGACCCCGCTTTCTTTCCTTCGATTGTTTTCTTCCATTGAAACACAAGGTTTTCCTCATTTTGCTCCAAAGTCTGAGAAATCTCGGGTATAATTGAAATTTCCACTGCTTCCTCTTTAGGCATACGTACCTTCGTTTCAGGTATTACGATAGCCATCGTATTTACATCATGATAATCGTAATCTCCCTTGTCATCGTAACAGCCTGTTTGCAATAAAGCCGATCCGACAAAACTTGCTATATAGATGATATATTTTCTCATAACATTTCTTTTAGTCTTATTCATAATCAATTTCATCACCGTCTTCGCCTAGAATAGGAGGATTTCCTGCTTCAATGTATTCTTTGTAAGCTTGTTTGACCTTGTCAACATCCTCATCTTCCAGATCATCCCACACACGTTGGCATACATCCATAATAAACATATACTTATTATCACTATAACTGCCAAATATCCAATCTTCCCACTCATCCGGCTTCAGTTCCCACCTGACATTTAACACTTCCTGATTCTTTTCTACCAATCCTTTGTCAAACTGATGGAGAGGGTTATCCAAATCAAATTCCAAGTAACAACCATACACATTTCTACCGGACTCTACTTTCGGTCGGTTAATCTTATAGTAAAATACCTGGCAAACCGTATCAAGTTCAGCATATGTATACTTGCTTTCCAATAGTACATCTACTGAATTCTGATAATCGCTATTCGGGGTAACTTTCACACAGAAATCACGATTCTCTTTCAAAAGATCCCCTTGTATTCTTACCGTAAAACTGTCTACAGCATAAGGGTCATCTATCTTCACATAGTCCGTATCAACCAAAGTACGGACATGTGTGCTACTATAGAAATTGATACGAGGTGTCTGGTCATATAAGTCTATCTCGTTTTCACTGCATCCCACATAGATGCCGCAAACAAGAATAGCTAAAACAAAATATATAATACGTTTCATAATGCTTCATCATTTAGAGTTGTTTCCAAAAATATACTCATCATCCGGCAACGTCATCTGATAATGGGCTTCAGTCATCGTTTCAATCCCACAACCATGATAGGTGCTATAATTATGCGCTTTCAGGAAGTAGAAAAGCTGACCTTCCGCGAAATATTCTTTTCTATATTCTTTCATTATCTCATTGATACGTTTAGTCTGATTTTTGTCTTCTTCCGAAGTAGTATCAAGATCATCATATCCGGTAGTTATAATCTCGTCACTGTTAGAGATACCACGTGCAAAACGTACGGTATTTAACGCGTCAGCACTTTCCGATGCAGAAGGAACACATTCTGCTACAATATAATACATTTCGGGCAAGCGTATCAAAGGAACTGCATTAGCACCGGAATAAGCATATCCGCCATTCAACGGTTTCTGGTTATATTTTCTACAAAAAACATCTGTTTGACTTGCCCCATTAACAACTTCAAACATTTCCGTATTTTTTCTCCAGTCGGTATTCCCTGCATCGGCTGTTTCATAGAAGAATTTGAATTTATCTCCATCCAGATAGAAACGTTGCTGATTATTGGTATTCTCCATATCCATATAGTTACCAATAAGCAAGTTGGAGAATTCATTCACTGTTATTCCAAATATTTGCTCTGCATAGCGTATGGAATTGTAATTGGAAGCAGTCTGCGACTTGTACAATGCAAAATACTTAGAGGCAGCAATTACCTCTTTAGCATACTCCGTGGCCAATCCTTTGCTTTCCGCATCCCCTTTGTAACAATATACACGGGCCAGCATAGCTTTAACCGCATATAGATTCATACGAAATTCACGATTGACAAGAAAACTATTTTTCTTTGTAAAATCTTCATCCGTCTGGTCGGTAAAGAAATCAAGAGGATCATTCTCTTTCAGTAATTTTTCTGCGTCATTCAAATCTTTGAGAATAGCATCAACCACTTCATTGGCTGCCAGGACAGGAGTAGCATCTTTATCAAAAGTAGTACGGTAGGGTATAGCTTTGGATGCAGGATGTTCTTTATAAACAGGACCGAACATACGCAACAAATCAAAGTGAAGAAAAGCGCGAAGCCCGAGTGCCTCTCCCTTCATAGTTTCATAATAGCGTTCGGTAACTAGGACATCTTTATTTTTGTCTACATACTCCAGGAAGTTATTAATATTGGCTATGATATTATACATCGTTGAGTAAATCCCATTCTTCTTACTCAAAAACATGTTCTCATAATCAAATACAATACTCTGGTCGAAAACGGCATTTGTATTATATCCCGGATAATCGGAATATAATCCTGCCAGTTCATCCAAATAAGCATAAGTCAAGTCTCCGGCATACAATGTCTGGATTCCCAACTTCAAATAAATACCTGTAAGCGCATCCTTAAATCCGGATTCCGACTCAAATTGCTTGTCGGTAGGAATAGAAGTCTTCGGAGATACATCCAACCAGTCGCTGCAAGACATAAGTCCCAGCATGGTTGTTGCTAATAGTATATATATTATCTGTTTCATACAAATATGTTTTTAATTAGAAAGCAACATTCAAAGCAAAAGTAAACTGACGGGAATACGGATAGTACAAACCTCTTTCGCGTTTCACTGTAGACCAATAGAAAAAGTCTTCCATATTAAACGTCACTTTGGCGGAGCTCAATCCCCAATGGCTGATAAATTTTGTATTAGTACGATCCATGCGATAGTAGACAGACAACGAACTTCCCTGGAATATATTTTCATCCATGATAAACCGAGAAGTAGCTTTCGTTTCCCAACCACTGGGGGTAAGAGTACGGAATTGTGCCTTGTCACCCGGTTTAGCCCAACGCAACTGACTTACCCGCCGGTCTACATTATATTTCAGATTGGCATTTTCCACCTTGTCAAGCAAAGTCTGATTATATACCTGACCGCCAAACTGGTATCTGAAACTGACATCTGCTCCCCAACCTTTATATGTAAAGGAAGAATTAATATATCCTTGCCATGTAGGTTCCGTATTACCGATAGGTACTACATCATTCGCACTCCAGTTAACGGCGCTTGTCATTTCTCCGTTACGCTTTAATAATATTTCATCTCCGGAAGCCGGATCAATGCCTAATGAGCGTACTACCCAAATGCGAGAAAGAGATTCACCTTCTTCATAACGTGGCAATGGTGTATCTTTCAGATTTGACGCATTCATGTCATTCCTGTGTTTCATTGCTTCCGATATCTCCAGCAATTTGTCTGTATTGCGAGAGCCATTCACCGTAATGGTCCAATAAGCCTGCTTGGCAGTATTCTTATAAGGAATAGCCGAAAGAGAGATTTCCCAACCTTTATTCTCTATCTTACCCAGGTTTTCCGGATAACTACCGAAACCAAGAGAAGGAGCAAGGCTTATCGAAGTAACCATATTATCTGTTATTTTCCGGTAATACTCCACACGTGCGGTAAGACGCTGGTCAAAGAAACCGAGTTCCAAAGCAAGGTTAGTGCTTTTCGTTGTCTGCCATTTTAAACTCTCATTATGCATAGCCAGGATTTCCGAACCTGTTGCATCCGATGAGTAATAAGGAAGCAGCAAATTAGAGTATGTATAATAACCATGTGCCTGATAAGGATCAAAACCTTGCGAACCGGTCGTAC
>ERZ773115.975-NODE-975-length-28421-cov-18.097088_pt1 | contig 28421 bp, 19 predicted proteins | sample MGYA00511116_ERZ773115 | MGnify/ENA primary metagenome ERZ773115 (study PRJEB29015, sample SAMEA2737869) | human gut metagenome | biome: human gut; feature: human-associated habitat; material: faeces | place: China | collected 2012 ... | reverse complement strand
GCACCACATCTTAACAAACTCAAAATTATCTCGAACTAACCAGCTCGACAAATTCCTTTTTTGTCTTCATCTGCATTATATCATATTGTTATAAGCATTGCCATTTCTTTTCTGCTTTTGAAAAGTTACTTATCAGCCTATGTTTTGTAAAGGGTGATATTCAGCATTTCTCACGCAACAAGCCCTTGACAAACCATAGACTAATAAGTTTTAAGGTAATCAAGCAGAAATGAAATAGTCTGCTGTTTCACGGCAACAAAAAAGAGATACCAACACACTTATGTAGTATCTCTTAGTCTAGTAGCAATATTCTTTTGTTTGCAAGCAGGTAAACATGGGCTGTTTCTTAATATCTTTTTGTTTGGGAAACACCTCGTTCCCATTTTGAAACAGATTTGTCACTCATCCCAAGTTTCTCCGCAACTTGTTTTTGGGTTAATCCTAACGATTTTCTCTTGTCAGCAATATATTTTCCTGTTTTTATGAGATCCATAGTATCCCTCCTTTAAGATGATACTAACTGATAATCTAACATTTTAACACCCCTTAGAAGTAGAATAAGCATGTTTTATGAACATACAGCCTATCAAGATAGCCAGTTTTATCTATATCGCCAAATCCAACGAGCAAATTTTCCTCTACTGCAACGAGAGTATAATGTTGTAAAAAAGAACTATTCCATACATCCAAATCATCATTTCCTTTTCATCTGGTTTTGATTCTGCCCGTTAACCCCTTTACACTTTTATGATATCTCCCCATGCTGCGCACAGTTTTTCAAAGGTCCATGCCGCATTTGCAGGGCTTGTGGACGGCAGCGTGACTGCCTCCATGCCTGTCAGCGGAAGCTGATATTTCTTATAAAGTGCCCCTGCTTTATTTCCGTTTGCAATGACCTGCTTTATATCGGCTGTGGCAAGAATTTTCCTTATATCTGTCGGTTCGACGTTTTTGATGCTGTTGTCGCTCGAACCCTTGATATCACAGCTTTGTATCACATCCCATATGGCTATGTGGTTTTTAAACAGCATATATTTCTTCTCATCTATCGTCTCCGGCACCGGTTCATCCAACAGATACGCAAGCAGCTTCCAAAAACGGTTCTGCTTGTGTCCGTAATAGAAATTGTTTTCCCTTGATGCAACGGACGGCAGAGTGCCGAGGATCAGTATGCGGCTGTTTTCATCATAGACAGGCTCGAAGGAGTGGGTTATGTGTTCGTATTCCATATTGTTACCTCTTATATCTGCAGCAGCTCTTCCGGCTTATCAATACATTTTAACTATACTACAATGCCGTTGTTTTTTACAACAATACGCATAGTTCCCAGAAAAATAACTTATGATTATTATACTTTATCCATCTTGATTTCACAATCTTTTGTTCACGACAAAAAAGTAGTCGTTTCACTTCCACATTTTTTGACGTTATAACCCATTATAACCCATTGATGTTTCACTCAAAATGGGTTATAATAGATTGTAAGAAACGGGGTGATATTATGGATATCTACAAACGAATTTATGAATTAGAAAACGAGATAGCAGCCTTACCACAAGGTTCTATCAACATGAAGAAAATTTACGGCAAAGAGCAGCCTTATCTGCAATGGACAGAGAATGGAAAAAGCAAAAGCAAGTACATTAAAAAGAACGAACGCGAAGAAATTTTTGCAGGTGTTGAAAGGCGCAAACAGCTTCAAGAAGAATTGAAAGAACTGAAACAACACAGTTCTATTGATCCATCTAAATCTACAGATTTTGAAACTTCTGTCATTATCGGAGAACGTCTTCTGGCACTGACAAAAGGTGTAAAAAACTGGGGAAAACGTGATTGTTTCAGACAGTTACAGGCATATTTAAACAGTGAGGAAACAGATCGTGTATGCTTGGTATTTGGTCTGCGACGAACAGGAAAGACAACAATGCTGCGTCAGGCTGTTTTAGGAATGACTCCATCACAGTCCGCAAAATCAGCATACATCAAAGCAAAAGGGAGCGATACCATGGCAGCGATGAATCGTGATTTGGGCAAACTCCTTGATCTGGGATATGAATATGTTTTTATTGACGAAGTAACCCTAATGCCCGACTTTATTGATTCAGCAGCACTATTCTCTGATATCTACGCTGCACAAGGTATGAAAATTGTTTTATCCGGAACAGATTCTCTTGGCTTTTGGTTTGCGCTTCATCAGGAACTTTATGATCGAGCTGTTACGATTCACACTACCTTTATTCCATTCCGTGAACATAGTCGTTTACTCGGTATCGACAGTATTGACGAGTATATTCGCTATGGCGGCACACTTCGTGCAGGAGAACTGGATTTTGATGATAAAGACGTTATTTCAGAGGATGCTTCGTTCCGTGATGACGAATCCACACGGCGTTATATCGATACCGCAATCTGTAAAAATATCCAGCACTCCCTGAGTTGTTGTCAAGACGGAGGATATTTCCGTCATCTCCAATCACTCTATGAGGCAGGTGAACTAACAGGTGCTATCAATCGAATCATTGAGGATATGAATCATCGTTTCCTTATTCGTATTCTGACCGACAAATTCAAATCTCATGATTTGGGTTCAGCTGCTGATGTTTTGCGAAGAGATCGTAATCCCAAACAGCGTACAGATATTTTGGATAAAATCGATACAGAAGCAGTAACCAAACGATTAATGGATATGTTGGAGATTCACAATAAAGAAGAACAATCTATTGGTATTACAAATGCTCACATAGAGGAAATCAAAGAATATTTGAAAGCACTTGACCTGATTGTTGACGTTCCACGAGAAACGGTAATTCCAAGTGCCGAACCACTAGAGAATATTTTATTCACGCAACCAGGCATGCGTTATTGCCAGGCACAGGCATTGGTTCATTCTTTGACAAAAGATGAATTATTCTCTACATTGAGCGAGCACGAAAAAATGTTAGTTTCTGAACGTATTTTGGAAGAAGTGCGTGGTCGTATGATGGAAGACATCGTACTTTTAGAAACATTCAAATCGGCTAAAAGGCATCAACGTGTTTTCAAATTGCAATTTGCTGTCGGCGAATACGATATGGTAATTTACGATGCTAAACTCAATACATGTGAATGCTACGAAATAAAACACAGCTCGAAAATTGTTCCAATGCAAGCCCGCTTCTTAGTTGACGAAGAGAAACTGAATCAAACAAGTCAGAGATTTGGCCAGATTACCAAGCGATGTGTGCTCTATCGTGGTGAAGATTCCGTCATGGAAAATGGCGTTGAGTATCAGAATGTAGAAAATTATTTGAAACATTTATAATTTTCCCCTAAAGAAAGAGAGGTCCATGACATTTAACATCATGAACCTCTCTTTCTTTATTATCCTCTATGAGCCATCCACTTCTTTTGCTTCTTCCAGCAACGGCTGTAGCTCGTTTGCTTGAGTGCAATATAAACACCAGAAGTACAGGTTTTCAAAGCTAATTCATGAAATCGTTTACACATACTTAACAGCTGATAAATACTGGAATGTTAATAATTCTACGCAGCAAAAAAGGAACCGGAAAATCCGGTTCCTTTTTGATATCGCATCTTTTATGATAAATATATTCTAACTGCTTCATATAAGTAATACACAAATCAGCTCAGCTCTATCTCATATGCTCCGGCTTCAAAATCCACCGTAAGAAGCGCATACGCTTCACCGTTATCATAGCGGATTGAGAGCTTTGGTCCTTCTTCTGCTACTGTGATGACAGCTCCCTTCTCAAATGCCTTATGTGTATTTCTCATGCGAAGCAGCTCAAGCTGCTTTGCAACAACATCCTTTTTTAGTGCCTCCCTGATATCGGAGGCACTAAGGTTTGTTCTGTTAATTTCCTTGTGTCCTGATTCTCCGGCGCGTCTTACGGCCTCATGGTCATTTTTGCCTGCAAAGAGGTCAAGATACCATACCTGCGGCTTGCCCGGCATAAACATCTGAATGGCACGTGCCAGAAGCATTTTGCTGTCAGACTCACCAAGCGCACTGTAATATGTGGCATTGACCTGATAATATATATTCTTCTGTCCATGAAGATTTTTGACCATGCCGCCACGAGATACAATCAGATCTATAAGCGAGCGAATATCGTCCTCCGGAAGCAGCCCCTTTAAATCCAGAAGAGGTATGCCGTCATGGCAGCCAAGCATATTGACAGTGGAGATTTTATCATCCACAACCTCACGCGCCCATTTTGCAAGGTAATCTGCTCTCCTGTTCTCAATCGCGTCAATTACCAGTCCCGGTAAAAAGAAATCATATGTGGCATAGCCCTTATCTGCAAGGGTTTTGTATATTTTCTCCTCATATGCCGCATGTATTTCAGGCAGCAGAGTCAGCCCGAGCGGAGCTGCAAGCCCATGAATCTGCTGTAGAAATTCCCAGGTCTCAGGGTCATTCAGGAAATTCTTTTTCCCCGGTGCCTTAGGCGCATAGGCAAATGCATCAAGCCGCACAATAGCCGCACCGTAGGATGCTATTTTTTCAAGTGTTTCACGATAGAAATCCCACACCTTTTCGGACTTTATATTTAAATCCATCTGTCCCAGATAATCTCTGCCATGCACCTCCTGGTAAAATGTGTTCCAGTATGGCACCCTTCGTCCATCCGGAAACTCAACCATTAGAATCGGAAGCCCCGGCTTTCTGAAAAACATCTGCTTTAAGCATGACTCATCAGGCTGTATGTAGCCCTCGTCCGTCATGACTCCATGACCTTCCCAGAATTTGTTCCAGTCTATGAAAAAATCCCGGTACTCCGACTCATCGCCCTTTTCCACAAGATCCTTGAACTGTGGCGACTGTGCCGAAGCATGGTTTAAAATAAAGTCAAGCTTTAAGTCAATCCCCAGCTCCTTCAATTGCGATAAATCCTCTATTGTCGCAAGCTCCTCATTCAGATTGTAGTCCACGACCGAAAATCCGCGGTCCAAATCCGAATGATACAGGCTTGGCAGGATATAAAATGATGAAAATGTGTCCTGCATGTCCTTCTTTTTTAGCAGAGCTGCGATATCGGAAAGCTTACCGCCCAGACTGTCAGGATATGCGTTAAGCATAGGTTTATTGTTCATAGACTTTGCCATCCTTTCCAACTACTATACGCGCATTTTTACTCTGTAAATCAAGCTTTTCCTGCTCCAACTCTACCACGCGGCATATGAAAGGGCTTGCGGCGTTTTCGTCACGTCCTCTCTTAATGCGGCGCGCCTTAGTCTCCTCAGGCGAGCTCTCCAGAAATACAGGTATATCAACACCCTTAAGGTATTCGCTTCCTCCGTGGGTCCACTCCAGGATGAGCACTTTAATTCCTGTAAAATCAGTTTCATCATATGAGATATCACCGTCCTCGCGGCCCATATGCTTTATCTCAATTACAGCTTTTCCTGCCTTAAACTCTGAAAGCTCCTTGTTAATCCTGTCAAAGTCAATCTCCTTTGGTGTTCCGAGATATCCACGTAAGCCCTCCTCACCGGACTCGTTATACACATTAAGGCGTTCCTCGTCATTTCTCATCGGAATACGGTGTGGATAATTATCTCCCGTCAGCACATAGCAGGCTGTATTATCGTTAAGGAAATACTGCTGCAGGGCTGCTGCAATCGTTGTCTTTCCTGAGCCTGAGCCGCCGTAGATGCTTATTACAATACGTTTATCAGAAGCACTATCTGCAGTGTCAGCCTCACTTAATTTTAGATTGCCGCACACCTTCCTTACCTCATCATACAGCTTCTTTGCCTCATCAAGCCTGATAAATGAAAACTGATATGCCTCATACTCCTTTACGGCAAACGGAAGCGGTATTCCTGCATTCATCAGTGCTGCACCTGTGTACTGCCTGCCGGTATTTTCCTCAATATATACTGCATCAGACTCCAAGCCCTTAAGCTTCACATAGCATGCAGCCGCGTTTGCCTCCGCATACAGACGAACCACGCTCACAAGCGCCCTGTCCTTTGCCCTTGAGACAGACATCCACGCAGCCACCTCATCCTCAAATGGGCTTGTAAGGCGCCAGTAGGTGCCCTCATTTATAAGCATCTCATACTTCTTAAAGGTCTTGATCTGCTCTCTGATTTCTTCCTTTTCCTCATCCGACAGAAGGGCCGGATTCAGCTCATAGCCAAAGGTTCCTGCCATGGCTGTGATGCCTCTTGTTTTAAGGCTTGTCACTCTGCCTGTCTGATGATTTGGCACTGCCGATACATGCGCTCCCATGGATGATACCGGATAGAAGAACGATGTGCCATACTGTATTCTTGTACGGTTTATGGCATCTGTATTGTCACTGCACCATATCTGTGGACTGTAGTAGAGCATGCCTGCATCAAATCGTCCACCGCCACCGCTGCAGCCCTCAAGAAGTATATCCGGATATCTTGTCACCAGACGATCCATAAAATCATACACTCCAAGCACATAGTCGTATGCAAGATTTCCTGCATACACATCAGCCATGCTTCTGTTCATATCCCACTTCACGTAGTCGATTTTTCCCTGGTCAAACACTGCACAGATCTGGTTGAAAATATTGTCCCTGACTTCTTTTCTTGAAAAGTCCAAAAGAAGCTGGTTTCTTGAGCGTACAGGAAGCTTTACCGGAATCTGGATAGCCCAGTCAGGATGCTCTCTGTACAGATTACTGTCCTCATTCACCATCTCAGGCTCAATCCATATTCCAAACTTCACTCCCTGTGCATGCACTCTGTCGATGAGCTCAGAAAGTGTTCCGCCAAGCTTTTTCTCATTCACAAACCAGTCTCCGAGTGATGAATTATCATCATCTCTCTTTCCAAACCAGCCGTCATCCATGACCACCATATCTATGCCCAGTGCTGCAGCCTCCTTTGCAAGATCTACTATCGTATCGCCTGTAAAGTCAAAGTACGCAGCCTCCCAGCTATTGATGAGCACCGGTCTTACCTCATGTGCAAATCTGCTCCTGCACACATGCTCACTGATGCAGGTGTGGTACTGATGGGAAAGCTGTGAGAAACCGTCTGCCGAGTATGACATAATCACCTCAGGCACTGTAAAGGTCTCTCCTGCCGCAAGCGGATATGAAAACAGCTCATCGGAAAGCCCCATTAAAAGGCGTGTCTGGTTAATCTGATCCTTTTCTGCCTCACATGAGAAGTTGCCACTGTATACAAAAAGCATACCATAGCAGTCTCCTGCATTTTCTGTAGTATCGCGCTGTGCGAGAATAACCGCCGGATTGTACTGGTGGCTTGAGGTTCCTCTGCGGCTTCCGAATGAAAGTGTGCCGTGTCCTAAGCGTGTGCGCTCAAGATTGCGCTCCATGGCATGCTTACCGTAGAATCTGATCACATCATAATCTCCGTAAACCATATCCAGGCAGGCAGCATGAGCCTTTTCAATTGTAATATTTCCACTGCCTGTATTTTTAATGAGCACACTTCTTGTGATGACATCACAAGCCTCGAGCACGCCATAAAGCAGATGCACCTCAACGCCTGCGATATCATCGCCAAGAACTATTTCAAGAGTCTGTGCTTCATCATCAGATGCCCACACTGCCGGAAGTCCCTTTAGAGCGTATTTTCCATCTCTGATTTCATGACTCTTATAAAGAAGCTCAACACTCTCAGTACCCTGTTCGTTTTTAATATCAAGCGCAATATTTCTGAAATCGCCTGTGCCAAGTGTCGGATACTCCTGTGGCAGTGTATCAAGCGAATATGTACGGTTCATGCCTGCTGCGTAAGGATTGCCTGAAAAGCCTCTGTCAGCATATGTCAGCATATAGTCCATATCGCCTGTGCTTTTAGCTCCGTAGTACAGATGCAGCAGATAGCCTAGTCTGTCCACCTGCATCTGATATGTGGTGTGAGCTGTCTGTAAAGTAAAAATTTTCTTGTTTGGATTAAATATAATTGCCATAAAATCACCCCATATTGTTGTTTAAATAGTGTTTAAAAATTATCCCTTGATTGCACCGTTTGCAACACCGTTTAATATCTGCTTCTGGCAGATTATATAGAATATAAGTATCGGTATCAAAGCCAGAATATATGATGCAAATGCCAGATTGTAGTTGGTTCCAAACTGTGTCTGGAAATTCAGCTGTGCCAGCGGCAGTGTATTCTGTCCTGTTCCTGACATGATGACAAGCGGTGTCATGACATCATTCCAGGTACCGAGTGCTGTCAGGATGGCTACTGTCGCATGCATAGGCTTCATCATAGGAAATACAACTCTCCAGTATGTTGTCCATGTGCTTGCGCCATCAATATCTGCTGCCTCTTCAAGTGCCATAGGAATATTTTTCAAGTATCCACTATATAATAATACATTCATTGGCATGTAAAATACAAGATATAAAAGGATAACTCCTGCCCTGTTTCCAAGTCCCATCTGTGCAGTCTGCTTTACAAGAGGCATCATGAGAATTGAGAATGGCACAAACATACCGCTTACAATGTAAAGATATATGAAACGGAAGCTCTTTTTCCTTGCCATGCCTCGTCCGATAACATATCCTGCAATCGAATGGATAAGGATTGCGAGAACAATGGTCACAATAGTGATAAGTAAGCTGTTTCCGAGAGAATGCCAGAAATCAGTCACCTTCATAGCCTCTGTGAAGTTTGAAAAGCTCCACTTTGAAGGGAATGAAAGAGCTCCTGCGACATCATTTGTCATCTCACTCGGTTTCTTGAAGGCAATGATAACAGCCATATACAGTGGGAAAAATACGGTTAAGGTTCCCAATATTAAAACGATGGTAAGTACCCAGTTTGATTTTTGTTTTTTCATTATAACTGCTCCTCCTTCTTATTCATAACGCCCATCTGGAATAGTGAAATAGCCACAATTACAACAAAGAAAATTACTGCGTTTGCACTCTGGAAGCCAAACTGTCCTCCATCCATACCATTTCTGTAAATCAGGTATGAGATTGACTCAGTGCTCTGCGCCGGGCCGCCCTTTGTCAATGACATAATCTGGTCAAATACCATGAGGAAGTTCTTTGTGCTGAGCACCAGATTGATTGTAACAAATGGCATAACGAGTGGAAATGTAACCTTCCAGAACTGTTTCCATTTGCCTGCTCCGTCGAGCATGCTGGCTTCGTAAACATCCTCAGGCACTGTCTGAAGTCCTGATATATAAATGATGGTATTCATGGCAACTGCCTGCCATACCCCGACAATCAGCACACCAATCCATGCATATTTTTCACTCGCCAGAATACTGTTTTGTAAGAAACCGATGTTGAAGGTATTTCCTACTGCCGGCAGAATATATGTAAAAATAAAGCTGAAAATGTAACCAATAACCAGTCCGCCAAGGATATTCGGTACGAAATAAATACCTCTTAATGCACTCTTGCCGCGGATATTGCTGTTTAACGCAACTGCCATTACAAGGCTTAATACATTTACAAGTACGGTTCCTGCAATCGCATATTTAAAGGTAAACAGATAGCTCTTTCCGACTCTGGCGTCGGTAAACAGGTCTGTATAGTTTCTAAGTCCGACATAATCATATGAGCCGTAGCCCTTGTAGTTTGTAAAGCTGTAAATCACACCCTTTATCATCGGCAGTGTGTTGAATGCGAAAAATAAAACCACAACAGGTATCACAACTGCCCAGAATGTCTTGTCCCTATTTGACATTTTCTTTTTCATTTTGCATCCTCCTGTTCCTTCTGGTAATCCTGTACTTCACGAATCAGATCTCTGTTGTAACGCTCCCAGTCTGAATCAAATTTCTTTAAGAACTTCTCCTTTGCATTGTCGCCTGTGTCAAGCAGATATGTCTGAATCATGGCGTCCACGCTCATCTCACTTGGATAATGGTGATCCTGATAATCCGACATACGGTTGTCCTTTATGTACTCCTGCATATCCTCAAGTGTATCAGGTATTGCAAAATCCCCATCCTTGCAGGCAATTCCGCCCTGGTCGTCCAGATATGTCTGAATTGTCTCATCGCTGTACAGATATTCAAGCACTTCGTATGCAGCTTCCTTATTTTTACATGCCTTCATCACTGAAAACTGTAAATCTATTCCTGAGTTTAACACATTGTCAGCCTCATTATCATTTGCCGGGAAAGTAAATGAGCCGATATTCATATCAGGATTGACTGACTTAATCTGAGGAATAGCATAGCTTCCTATCGTGTACATGGCAGCTTCGCCTCTGGCAAAGGCTGTACATGCGTCATTGTAGCTGTAAGCATATGGATTGTCCTCTGCATAATCAAGCAACGTGCGTACCTTGTCGGCAACCGGAGAATATGCCTCCTCAAATGTCGTATTTCCCATATTTACCTGATTGCAGGTGTCTGAATCACAAAGACCTACTGCAAGGGCATTCCACGGTGCCAGACAGGTCCATGTATCCTTAAATCCCAAATACAAAGGAAGTGTTCCGCTTTCCTTTATCTCATCGCACAGTGCTGTAAACTCGCTCCAGGTTGTAGGTACCTTCCAGCCGTTTTCCGCAAACATATCCTTGTTGTAAAGCACTCCAGCTGCGTTTGCCACGTAAGGAAGTGCATATGTGCCGTCCTTTGGAATGAACTCAAGCTCCTTGTCCATATCCAGATATGCTTTTTTTACAGTATCCGCTGCATCCAGATCCGAGATATCCTCAAACAAATCTGCATCCAGGAAATTTGAATAATTGATATCTCCACCGATTGCGATGATATCCGGATAATCCTCACGGATGAAGCGCGTCTTTAAAATAGTCATAGCCTCATTCGGAGATGAGATAGTCAGGTGAATATCATCGTGAGTCTCATTAAATCGCTTCTCAATCTTCTCGAAAGCCTTAACAGCCTCCGGCTTATAAGAAACCACCTCAATCTCAGTTTTTCCGTCCGCCCGCTTTTCATTTCCACATCCGGTCAGTCCTGTCGTGCACATTCCGAGTGCCAGCACAACCGCCATAGCCTGACAAATCTTTCTTTTTGCCATATTTTTCCACTCCTTTTCTGTTTTATTTGCTCTTTTTCCTGATAAACAAATTATAACATACCCTAATGCATACAATAAATACCCTTATTTTTGCTTTTTTATACCAATATGCTATAAAATATGCTATAATTGCATATAATGTCGCATAAGGGTATATTTATAGTATTAATCAATAAGGAGTGACTCACATGGACAAGCTTTCCTTCAATATTTTTCCAAATGTAAATTTCATAGATTTGTGTATGTACCAGTTCGGCCACGAGCAGTGCGAACCGGGACACTCATTTGGTCCTGCCACAAGAAATCACTATCTATTCCACTATGTACTGTCTGGCACCGGCACTCTGATGGCCGATAATGCAAAGGGCATTACACAAACCTACAACATAAAAAGCGGGCAGGGCTTTCTGATTTTTCCCGGCCAGATAAATACCTATATCGCAGATGACAAGCTTCCCTGGGAATACATATGGATTGAGTTTGACGGTCTGCGCGTCAAGGAGGCTCTCACCACAACAGAGCTTACCAAAAATAATCCTGTATATCACACACACTCAAAGGATATCCGCGAAAAGCTTGTTGAGGAAATGCTCTACATCACAAGGCACCCATCAGAATCACCATATCACCTGATTGGGCATATGTACCTTTTTCTGGATTATCTGATGCAGTCAGCCAAATCATCAAAACTCGTTCCAAGTGGGAAAATGAGTGATTTTTATATAAAAGAAGCGATGAATTATATCGAGCAGAATTTTCAGAATGATATCTCAATCGAAGATATTGCCAGAGTCTGCGGCATAAACCGAAGCTATCTGGGCAAAATTTTCAAAAATTCCGTTGGACATTCACCTCAGGAATTTCTCATGAATTATCGTATGATAAAGGCCACAGAGCTTTTAAAGCTGACCTCCTTATCCATCGCAGATGTTGGTTCTGCTGTCGGATATGAAAATCAGCTTCATTTCTCACGCGCCTTTAAAAATATCTATGGAGTAGCTCCGAGGGAGTGGAGGAACGAGCATAAATAAGCTCACTGTTCATCCTTCACAAATTCATTTACATTGTCATGGGTCACCTTCTCATACGGCAGATAAACATACTTTTTATCCTCAAACTTTATGTTTTTCATGCTGCCCCCGGTGGCTGCCAGATAGGCAAGCTGAGCCATAGCCCTTGCCTGTCCCTCCTTGTCATTGTAGACTGTTGCCGCAAGCTTCGACTGCTGCACTGCTTCAAGCCCATCGTCTGTGCCGTCCACTCCAAAAAATGCAGGTACATTCGACTCCGTCACACCAAGCTTTTCGTATGCGTCTATCGCTCCGAGTGCCATTGCATCGTTGTTTGCAATAACCAGCTCTATGCTGTTTTTATACTGACCTATAAGCTGTGTCATACGGTTCTGCGCCTGAGCACGATTCCAGTTTGCTATCTGACAGCTCAGCTTTTCTATCTGAAGACCGTTATTCTTCATGCTCTCTGTCACACTCTCTGTCCTGACGATGGCATCCTGATGTCCCATCTCTCCCTCCAGGATGACGTACTGTATCCTGCCATCACCGTTTTTATCCACACCCGGATTATTCTTTATATAATCGGCAATGAGTTCCCCCTGCATCTGACCTGACTGCTTTGCCCTGGCCCCGACATAGTACAGCTTATCCCAGCGATTTAAATCCTCATCAACCGGCTCCCTGTTAAAGAAAATAATAGGGATGTCCTTCTCCATTGCAGCATTTATAATATGCGACAAATCTGTTCTGTCTGCCAGATTAATACACAGCACATTGCAGCCGTCCTCTATCATCTCCTTCACCTGGTCATCCTGTGCACGCTGTGAGCCTGCAGCATCCATGATTGTCATGCTGATATCGTATTTGTCTGTATCAAGACTTGCGCACTCCTTTTTGAAAGTTTCTATCAGCTCCCCGATAAATGTATCCTTCTGGTCATAGCAGGTCACGCCTATATATATATGTTTTTTCTCGTCAACTCTTGTGTTGCTGCACGAGACAAATGACAATATCAGTGCAAAACACAGTATTATCATGGTATTTCTTATTCTGCTTCTCATTTATTGTTCCCCCACTACTGGCTGATTGCATACAAAAGCTTCTTGTTTTCTTCATCAAACAGATTTTTTCTGGTAAGAAGCTGGTAAGATACCGGCTTTTCCTCTACTGAATATTTTCTACTGCCACGCAGCATATCGACCAGTCCTACAACACTTTTGTATCCGGCAGCAAATTCATCAGGTGTGATAAGAGCCTCTGCCCAGCCAGAATCGAGATAATATATAGCCTCTGTTGAGTTTCCTATCCCATATACCAGTGCACCCTGCAGATTATTATCAGAGGCTTCCTTTGCCGCCTCAACCACACTTGCATCATCTATTGCAAGAACTATGTCAACCTTTCTCTGTGACAGCAGATTTATTTTCTCCCCGGTATCCGAAACACCTGATACAATCCACATCACAACACAGCCGCTCTCCGCGAGAGTATCCTTTATGCCATCAATGCGTTTTTTGCATGCATCGGATTCAGTGTTTTCACAATAGATTCCTATTTTTTTACCTGAAAGTGTTCCGTTGTTGTCAGCAAGAAGCTTTTGTGCCAGTTTGGCACCCATGCTGTACTGGTCAAACTCCACTGTATTTAACGACTTAAAGCTCTCGCTTCCCGCCTGGTCTCCGACAACCATTATCGGTGTCTTTTTATTTATCCGGATAAGTGTATTAAGGCTTTTTTCTTCTGTCATTTTTTCTGCTGTCGGCTTGAAAACGACCGCATCAGCTTTTTTGTTTATCTCCTGCTTTATGACATCAATTTCATCTGACATGTTGTTCAGATTTTCCTTACTTATCATAACTACATCCACACCATACTCAGAGGCCGCCATTTTCATGCCATATTTAAACGCAGCACTGTGGCTTTCATCCACATCAGCCATCACAACTGCAATACGCTCCGGTTTCTCATTGAGCTTATTGTATGCGATAAAACCTATTCCTATCACAAGTAGTACTCCAAGCAGCAGCTCTGTTATGATGAAGTTTCTCTTATTCTTGCTCATATTTGTCCATTTATTTTTCACTGTCACTCTCACACCTCCCATGCAGCAAGGGAATTGTACTTGCTTCATACTATATGATGCTCCTCAAATTGAAGTCTGTTTTCCTCTGAATAGACAATTGCCGGGATTTTGATTGTCACAACTGTTCCCTCATCAAGCTCGCTTTCTATATGAAGGCCATAGCGCTCTCCAAACAGTATCTTTATCCTGTTATTTACATTGACAAGCCCCACTCCCGAGCCCTTCTTGTGAACCCTGTCCGTATTTGTCAGCAAAAACGGAATTTCATTCTCCGGAATGCCCATTCCGTTGTCTGATACCGTTATGATGATATCCTCTCCCACTTTTTGGCCTCCGACTACTATCTCTCCGAAATCGTCCAGCTCTCTGATTCCGTAATTTAGTGCGTTTTCCAAAATCGGCTGAAGCACCAGCTTCACCGCACAGTAGTCCATTATTTCCTCGTCTACCTCAAAGCTCACCTCAAATTTGTTCTTATAGCGCACCTTCTGAATATTCATGTAGCTTTTTGCGTGCAAAAGCTCATCTCGTACAGGTATTATGGTATGTCCCTTCGACAGACTGATACGGAAAAGCTTTGCAAGCTGCGTAATCATAAACGAGGCCTCCTCGTTTTTGCCTCCTTCAACCATCCATGTGATGGAGTCAAGAGTATTATACAAAAAGTGCGGATTAATCTGGCTTTGAAGCACATCAAGCTCGCTCTTTCGTCTCTCGTTCTGCTCCCATACGATCTTTTTCATGAGCTCATTGTTCTGCTTATATGAATTGCGGATAGAGTATCCCAGATGCCGTATCTCTGAGGAACCACCTACATAAATATCTGCTTCATTGCCATTCTCATACCTTTTCACAGAATCATCCAGCTTCATTATCGGCTTTGAAATACGTATAGATATCACTCTGTTTATCCACACAGACATCATAGCCATAATAATCATTATAACAAAAACAAACTGCTTCACATCCGCCATCTTATTGGTAAAGATGGAGTATGGCATCACACATACAAGCTTCCAGCCTGTGTAGCTGATTGTATCTACCATAATCTTACGATGCACTCCATTCAGATAATCATCATATATACTGTTTTGCGACTTTGCCGCAACCTCGCTGTTTTCCGGAACATCTCCATCAAACTGTATCTGATGCGGATGGTAAATCATATTGCCATTTGCATCACACAGATAATAATACTGTCCCTTTCCCGATGTATTTATCCTCTCAAGCATCCTTGATACACTCGAATAATCCATGTCCACAAGCAGCACACCCATCTGTGATTCTGAACCGGAGGTCAGCTCCACGGCACGGCTTGATGATATGACCAGATGATATCTCATGGAACCATCGTCAAACAGATTCTGTACATGAGGTGTTGAAAAATGTATATTTTCCATGCGCTCCATAGCTTCTATGAACCAGTCCTGTTTTGTCACATTCGGGTCCTCCTTCTGGGACACAACAGGCTCTGCAGCTATAAGGCTTCCATACTGATTATACAAGGCAATACTGCGCAGATATTCCTTGTTTGACTCATAGAGCAGGCTCATGCCATCGTGTATGCTGTCAGACTGCTTTAAAATATCATTCTCCTTTATTACATTATAATACGCCGCATCCGAAACCTGCCTCATATTGACCAGATAGCTTTCCACACTGTCTATTGTCTGGTCCATCACCTTATGATTGCTCTCTATGATACTGTCCTGCGATGCATCGGCAAATTTTATATACATCACCATAACTGTGACAAGCATTATTGCAAACGACAGCAGTGAGAATGAGAGCATTATTATGGATTGTATATTGCCTGATTTATACCTTATTCTTCTCATACTCTGTCCTGTACCTGGATGGGGAAACCCCATACTTTCTCTTAAAAACATAACTGAAATAGTTCGGATCCGCATAGCCTACATTCTGGGCTATGACATAGCTCTTGTCGTCTGTCTCCACAAGCATTCTGGCAGCCTTGTCCATTCTGTAATCAGTCAGATACTCCACAAACGAGCTGCCGGTTTCCTTCTTGAACAGACTTGAAAAATACGAGTTAGATACTCCTAATTCCTTACATGTATCGTCAAGTCCAAGGTCCACACTTCTGTAATTCCTGTGCACATAATCCTTTGCACTGTCTATGAGTGACTTCTTGGAGTTGTATCTGGCATCAGCCATATCATCGTGCAGCCTGCTTGAAAAATCCAAAAGCCACTGCTTGAGCACCACCGGCTCAAAATTGGAGAGCTCATTATAAAGCCTGCCTACACTTCCCGATATTTCCTGCGCATTTAGCTCATTATTGCTCATGAAGTGATATAACTCACTGATCAGCTCCATTACTGCCACATGGTAGTTCTCAAGTGACTGCTGCGACATAAAATTGTGCTGCATATACGCTTCAACAGCCTGTCCCACATCCTCTATCTTGCCGATACAAATCATTTTAAATAAATATGACAGCTCATTTCCCTCATCGCCATCCTTTGATATACGTCGCTGTGGCTCAACCTCTGTCATGTTTATTGCCCTGTTGCTGCCATAAAGCACCCTGTAGGATACTGCCTCCCTCGCACTCTGATAAGAGCTCACCAGCTCCTGTACATTTTCGCACACCTGTCCGATTCCGACCGTCACCTTTGCCCCCATTACATGATTTACATATTTGCAGAATCTGTCGCACTCATCTGTCAGCTCAGAGATATCCTCCTGCTGCACAAGCTGGGCTATCATGACCGTATCACCGAGATAGTTAAAAATCCTGCCATTCCAGCGCTCCTTTAAATCAGCCTGTGCCTGTCTCTCTACTGACACTGCAAGCAGTCTGATATCCATGCCCTGCGGCATCTGACTTGCGGAGGTATGTATGATAATACAGCAGTAATATGGTCCCTCAAGCACAATCTTATAGTCACGCATGTACCTGCCCAGCTCATTTTCCGGTATGCGTCCCTCGATAAGTGTCGTGTAAAAATTTGACTGCAAAACAGGCAGCGATGCTGCATAATACTGCTTCAATATGTCTGTGTTTTTCTTCTCATTCAGCTCATCATCCAGCTTTGTCTTAAGCTTTTTGAATACCTCCGTGATTTCAGCCAGATTGAGTGGCTTTAAAATATACTCCTCTATCTCGAGATGCACAGCCTCCTTCGCATACTCAAAATCGTCGAAGCCTGTGAAAAGCAAGAGCTTCGTCGCAGGAAACCTCTGCCTTATGTTACTGCACAGCTCAAGTCCGTCCATGTAAGGCATCCGTATGTCAGTCATCACAACATCAGGCTGCATATCCTCCATCATCTCAAGTGCCTTGAAGCCATTGCCCGCATGTCCTACCACATGAAAACCAATCTGCTCCCAGGATACCTTTCTCTCGATTACCTCTATTACATCCTCTTCGTCATCAACCAGTAATAATGTATACATTTTATGTTTTCTCCCTGCTATACCGGGTAACTATTCTGAATAGTTACTCTGTTTATATTATATTATACCACATCTGATAAATTCTTTTGTAGCTTTACATAAACAAAAGTGTAACTGTTAAAGCAAAAAGCAGAGATGCCACCCTGACATCTCTGCTGATCATTTTGGAAGTATGAAAAAGAAATTTTCTTGCGATATTATTTCTTCTGAACGTATTTCAGACAGTCAAGTGTAACTGCTACAAGAATGATAATTCCTGAGAATACGAACTGAAGGTTTGTATCAATACCAAGGATTGTAAGAGAGTATGTGAGTGCTGTGAAGATACATACACCGGTTACAACACCTGATATCTTACCGATACCACCTGTGAATGATACACCACCAACTACACAGGCTGCGATTGCGTCCATGTCCCAGCCCTGTCCATAAGCTGCTGAGCCTGAACCAACCATTCTTGCACACTCAAGCCATGAGCCAAATCCATAAAGGATACCAGCCATAACGAATGCACCGAGAGTTACTGCAAATACTGAGATACCTGAAACTGCTGCTGCCTCCGGGTTTCCTCCTACTGCGTAGAGGTTTTTACCAAATGTTGTCTTGTTCCAGATAAACCATACAATTGCGATTGCTGCTACTGCCCAGATGATGATGGTTGGGAAACCATTTACCTTTGGAATAATCATGTTAGGGATGACCGGCTCAATTGCACCGAATGAAACTCCCTTTGTAGCATATGTTACGATACCGAAGATAACAAGCATGTTGGCCATGGTTGAAATAAACGGATGCATCTTAAACTTCGCTGTAAAAAATCCTGCAATACTTGTGAAGAATGTACAAAGCACGATACATGCAAGTAATGCGATAACCACTCTTGCACCTGTTGGTACTCCTGTAAAGTCAAATATATGACCGAATACAGAGCCTGTATTGATACCCTGATGCATGATGATTGTGGCTGTTGTCATACCCATACCAACCATTCGTCCAACAGAAAGGTCTGTTCCTGTTAAGAGGATAAGTCCTGCAACACCAAGTGCTAAGAACATTCTTGGTGAAGCCTGCTGAAGAATATTCAGTATGTTGTTGTATGTCAGAAGAGGTGTGCCCTTCTTTATCGGTGTTATGACACAAAGCGCTATGAATATAAGTATAATTGCAATATAAAGACCATTCTGTAACAGGAAGTTTCTCCTATTGAACGTATACTTGTAATTCTCCCATTTCTGGGCTCTTGTCTCCATAAATGTGAACTTTGAAAGACGTAACATATCAATCAGATGATACTTGTAGCTGTATGCCTCATGCTTTCTGTCCTTGATTCTCTGATACTCTTTCTCAAGCTCAAGCTTCTCATTGGAAATACGATTCTTGTGTACGTAATTTTCTTCCTTTATCTCAGTTCTATCTGAGGTCTTTGCCAGAGCAGCCTTATGCTTTTTATCAAGCTCTGCCATTCTCTCATTATGAGCAGCAAGTGCCTCTGCCTTTTCTGCCTCACAGCTTGCTTTAACAGCATTGTAATACTTTGAGTCAAAGTTTTCCTTTAAGTAGCTTTCAGCCTTGGCGATGAGCTTAGAAATCTCATCCTTGTTCTTTGCCTCAACAGCCTTTGCCTTTGCAAGCTCTTTCTCACATGCTGCTATTTCCGACTCTTTCTCACCCTTTGAAAGAGTCTTATCTCTCTTGATGCCTGCTATTGCTGACTGACACTCTACAACCTTTGTAGTTCCGTCTTTTCTGAGTTCATCAATTTCTTTTTGTATTCCACCAACATATTCGTCGATAGGCTGGCGCAGAGTGCGCTCCTGCTCAGCCGTTAAAATCTTACTATTAGCCATATCTGTCTTCTCCCTTTATTATAGGTACTTTGCACTGAGTCTCAGCAGTTCTTCCTGATTGGTTTCCTTTGTATTGACAATTCCTGAGAGCCGTCCGTTTGACATGACTCCGATACGATTTGTTATACCAAGGATCTCAGGCATCTCAGATGAAACTACAATGACTGTCTTACCCTGCTTTGCCATATTGATTATCAGCTCGTAAATCTCATATTTGGCACCTACATCAATACCTCTTGTAGGCTCATCCATCATGAATACCTGTGGTCCTCTTTCAAGCCATTTACCAAAGATAACCTTCTGCTGGTTTCCTCCTGAGAGAGCCGAAATCATATCCTCCGGTCCCATACACTTTGTGTGCATAATCTTTATCTCATCAGAGGTGGCCTTTGTCATCTTACTGTCTGAAAGTGCCGGTCCATTCTTATAGGAACCGAGATTTGCGATTGTCGTGTTAAAGGTGAGGTTTCCCTTAAGGAAAAGTCCATTTGCTTTTCTTTCCTCTGTGATAAGTGCGAAGCCATAATCCATAGCCTCCTTGGCACAGGTGAAATTCATAAGCTGATTCTTAAAATATACTCGTCCTGCTGCTCTTGTCCTGATTCCGAAAATCGTCTCAAGAAGCTCTGTACGACCTGCTCCGACAAGTCCGTATAGTCCAAATATCTCCCCCTCATGCACATCAAATGTGATGTCCTGCAGATGTGGCTCGTACTTTGTCGAAAGATGCTGTATTGACAAGATTACATCCTTTGGTTTGTTGTCTACCGGAGGGAATCTGTTCTCCAGTACTCGTCCAACCATCGCTGCAATCAGTTCATTCATATTTGTTTCTTTTGTGCTCTTTGTCATGACCAGATTTCCATCTCTAAGAACCGAAATCTCATCACATATCTCAAAAATCTCATCCATCTTGTGAGAAATATAGATAAGTGAAATACCCTGGTCACGAAGCATCCTCATCATCTGGAACAGCTTTTCAACCTCCTGTACCGTAAGTGATGATGTAGGCTCATCCAATACTATAACCTTTGAGTTGTATGATATTGCCTTTGCAATCTCACACATCTGTCGCTGTGATACTGACATGTTTTTCATCGGCTGCTCGAGATTAACTGTCATTCCCAGCTTTCTGAATAATTCAGACGCTTCTTTTTTCATGCGTCCTTCATCAATCATACCAAATGAATTGACCGGATATCTTCCGAGAAACAGATTGTCTACGACATTTCTCTCAAGACACTGGTTCAACTCCTGATGCACCATCGCTATACCATTTTCCAGTGCATCCTTCGGACCTGAAAAGCTTACCTCTTTTCCGTCCAGATATATAGTTCCCTCGTCCTTCTGGTATGTACCAAAAAGACATTTCATCATTGTCGACTTACCGGCTCCGTTCTCCCCCATGAGACCCATTACAGTACCTTTTTTCACATCAAGATTGATGTGGTCAAGAACCCTGTTTCGTCCAAATGACTTGCTCATGCCACGAATCGATAAGATGTTTTCATTATTCTTATCGCCCATACTTCCTGCTCCTAACTCTATATTTGCTGTCGTCTGTATACACTTTATTTTGGGGAGAGATTTTTCCCTCCCCAACTAAGTGCTTTAAATACTTTTACTGGTTCAAAAGAGCTGTATAAGAAGCTGCATTATCTGTCTTAACCATGTTGATTGCAAATGCATCGTACTGGCTTGGATTTCCAAGTCTGTTTGTGATATTAGACTCTGTCTGTCCGTCACCACCGATGTACTCAACATCAAGATTTAAGAGATCATCATACTTCTGTAAGAGTGGCTGATATGTAGAGCTTAAGAAGTTATCTGAAGCATTGTAGATATTCAGCCATACCTTCTTTGTTGGATGCTTATCTGAATCAAGCTGTGTTGAAACAGGTGCCCATACAACTGTAGAATCTGTGAAGTCCTTGTAGTTATCTGCTGTAACTGCTACGTTTAATGCATAGTAAGATCTCTCATCATCCTTGTATACATATACGTCATCGCTTAATACGTTTCCTGCATCATCCTCTTTGCCGATACCTGTATCAATATCTACACCATCGAGTGCGTTTCTAAGTACACGAAGTGTGAGGTAAGCCTGAACGTCAGCATGCTGGCTGATTGTTCCGCCATAGCCCTCTGCGATAGCTGCTACTGCATCGCTGTTGGCATCGTATCCGAATGTAGGAACCTTGTTGTCCTTTGACCATGCATTGAACATTGACATTCCCATTCCATCGTTGTTAGAAACAACTACGTCGATTGACTCGCCAAATGATGATGACCATGTTCCGATTGCATTTCCTGCTGTAGCTGCATCCCATGTAGCTCCTGCTGAGTTCTTCATCTCCTGTGAAGCAAGCTCTCTTACTACATAGTCTTTGCCGTTTACAGTAATCTTGCCGTCCTGAACCTCAGCTGCTTTTCCGTCTGAGTTTGTTCCTGCCGGTGCACTGTCAATCTCGCCGCCCTTGTCTACGCCTGTTCCAAGAGCTTTACGAACACCTCTTGTTCTTGCAATTGAATCGTTGTGTCCGATATCACCGATTGCAAGTACATATCCGATAACGCCATCCCCATTTCTGTCAATCTTATCGATGTTCTTCTCGATATACTCTTTTACCATTTCTCCCTGAAGTTCAGCTCCCTGATTAGCATCGAAACCTACATAATAGGTATCCTTGTTGTAGTTGAGTGCTGTTGTGTCAAGCTCTCCTGTTGAGCTGTTTGATGGCTGACGGTTGAACCACACGAGTGGCTTGTCCTTGTTTGCAACATCTGATGTCGATGTGCTGCCTCCCCCTTTCTGTGTATCAGAAGAACCCCCATCTGATCCACAAGCGGCCATTGACGCTGCCATAGCAGCTACCATCATGATTGCAACAAATTTTTTCTTCATATATTTTTGTCCCCCTTTGTTTTGTTGGTAAGGCTAGTATACAAAAATATTTCGGGAATCACTATAGAATATTTTTCGATAAACATTAAAAATTTTACTGTTTTTCGTCATGTAGACGAAAATTTTCTGGTTTTTTGTTTTTTGTTACGTCGCATTGTTAAACTTCAAAAAACGGCTAATCCAAAGTTCTACTTTAGATTAGCCGTTATATTCTTCATATTCTACGATATCTACGCTTTAACGCTCTGGTCCTTTATAAAACAATGATAGGTTATCAGATACAGCAGTATACCTATCGCAGCAGAAATTGCAAGCCATACCAGTACAAACACCCATATATCCGCATGAAAGAAGGCAGGCACACTTATATTATCAGGTGACTTAAGAAAAACTATCATCCAGAATGCCCATAATACCCAGAAAGCAATTCTGCCAAACCGCAGCAATGCAGCGCCCACAAATACAGCCAAAAATGCCAATAAAACCGCCAGAGATATAGTCACTACCAATGCCCTTCCCGAAAATACCTGTGAGTAATTATCCACAAATCTGACTCTTAGTAACTTACTGATCAGATTTTTGCTTACAACGCGCTCCACAGCACCGAGAATTGCAATAATTGACAGTGCAAGCATATTTTTTATAACTTTAAAAACAACATATGATGAAAGAAAGTTCTTTCTGGTCACTCCCATCTGCAGACAAAGAGTGAAGTGCTGTCCAAATGTAATTCCTTCACATATTATATCAAAAATCACATATGCACTCAGCGCCATTACCATTCCCAGCTGCACAGTTTCACCATCTCCCATTGACACAAAGAAATCAAATACCACCACACCCCCGATTATTGCTATAGCGACTGCTATCATCATCATCGCTGTCTCTTTTCTTTTTATAAACATGAAGTTTTTTATTGTCTTTCTCATAATGCCCTCCTCTGTCTATACCCTTACTTCAAGCCTTCTTGTGCTTCTTTCTGTACAAACCGCCATCCATGCATAGTATACGACTGCGAATATCATTACCGGAATATTTAAGCTGTTACTTTCAGCTATATAGTTAAATGCCAACCAGGCAACAGCCACCACAACGGAAATAATTGAAACAATTATATATAAAACCATATATTTATCTTTATTCATACTCCCGGCGATTGCCTGCCCGGTTGCTGCACATATAATTATATTAAAAATATAAGCCTGAATATTTTTTTCACCGGTATAAGCTGCTATAAGCATCTGAAATCCACTAAAGATGGCTATCATAGCAATGTCCGATATGATATATCCAATAAATGCATTTTTTCTTGTGGCTCCAAAAGCAATTGTAAGCGAAATTCCCCCGTTTTTCCTATTAATCTCAAAGCCAACCAGTATTACTGTTAAAAACCAGATACCGGCCATACACCCCTTATCATTGAAAACACTTCCGCCCATTAAAAAATTAAAAATCAGAAAATAAACTATTAAGTTGAGTACCGCCAATAACACACTTTTTAATGTCATTTTTCCCCAGAATATTATGCTGTTTTTCATCATCTGCCCTCCTCACATATGGCAACAAACAGGTTTTGAAGTGTCATTGGCTGTACTGACAATTTCTCCGTGGCTGTTAAACATTTGTTTTTTGCCGTGAGAATTGATATTCCCTTGCTTCGTCCTAAGTTTTGTGTATCAAGCACTTCGATATCAGGGTTTTGTGTAAGCATTTTATCCACATCTTCCTTATTTCCGCTTATGTGGTATGCCCGCTCCAAAAGCTCTGCTGTGTTTTCTTTTAAGACAATTTTTTGATTATTTACGATGATTACCTCCTCGAAAATATCTGATGCTTCATCAATGATATGTGTAGAAATGACAAAGGTTCTGCCACTTTGCGTATACTCCTCTATTAAAAGCCTGTAAAAATCATTGCGTGCCACCACATCAAGACCTGCTGCCGGTTCATCCAAAAATGTGAATTTTGCCTTACTCGCAAGTGCCACAACTATTGTAACCATTGACATCATTCCCTTTGAGAGCTTATTTATACTCTGATTTTTATCCAGGCCAAAACGTGCCAGCAGCTCGTTTGCGTAATCATTATCCCAATTCTTTAAAAAACACTGCGCATATTTCAAATATTCCTTTACCTTTAAGTTGTTTGCTCCGCTCATTGTATTAGCAGAAAGTTCTCTCGAAAAAAATATATCAGAGAGAGCTTTCTCATTTTCCCAGATTTGCTCCCCATCGAGGGTAACATCTCCTGAGCTAGCCGGATTTTGCGCCGAAATGATGGAAAGCAGTGTTGTCTTGCCGGCGCCATTTCGTCCTATCAAACCATAAATCTTTCCCTCCTCTATTGTGAGATTTACATTGTCCAAAACCTTCTTTTGCCTGTAATTTTTACATAAATCAGTGCATTTTATTGTTCCCATATTATTCTCCTTTAATCTTCAAAATTCTTCTCGATTCCTGCTATTAATTCAGCCTTTGTAATACCAAGTGTCTTTGCCTCATTCACAATCTCACTGACATAATTCTCATAAAACTGGGCTTTCCGCTTTGTCCTTATTACTTCCTTTGCTCCGTCACTCACAAACATTCCAATCCCTCTTTTCTTATACAAAATTCCTACATCCACAAGTATATTTATGCCCTTTGCCGCTGTAGACGGATTTATCGCATACAGCTTTGCAAGCTCGTTTGTGCTCGGCACGCGCTCATCCTCCAAAAGCACATCCCGCAGTATGTCGTTTTCTATCATTTCGCTTATCTGAATATAGATTGATTTCTCCTGATTCAGAATTTCATTCACATGCTCCGCCTCTTTTCTATACAAATAGAAAACGTTATACGTATGGCTGTATGTACAGTTTACGTTTGGTATATGGTTAAGTATGCTGTACGTATAAAATACTTAGAACCAGTTGTCAGTGATTGAATGAATTACGGGTACAAAAAAGCACCATTTATAGGTGCTGAAAATAAAGAAAACTATAAGCAATACTTATTGTAGCATGTGTAAATTTACACTTCAATCACAGAGATGTGCCAATATTATGTCATAGCATAATAAAAGGGATTAGATGAACACTATCTAATCCCTAAAGGTTATGGTGTAACGATATTTAGTTTCTCTATTGCAACTTCAGTGTCAAGTACATTATTCTCAAAGAAATAGAAAGTAATTTCTTGACCAGCCTCTAAATATGTAATGTCGAGAGATGATTTGTTGCAATTTAATGTAATATTGGTACCATCAAAAAAATTATTTTTTTGACTGATATCAACACAGATTTTTTTTTGAGAGTTATCTATGGATGTGATGATACCGTTTGAATGGAACCAATGAGTATTATCATCTCCGGAAATAGCATTTTCTTCCATAATAGAATCTCCTTTCATGGAACCATTTTTATGTATGAATATCACAACAATTCCGCTTAATATTAATACAAATATTAGAATAAGTAGTCGCTTTTTTTTATCCATTAAAAGTTGTACCTCGCAAATCAGTCCAGTTTCCAAAATCTAAATTTAAATATCGTACATATTCATTCCAACCATCAAATACCATTAAAGTATGGAGTTGATTTCCAGAGCTTTTGCTTTGTATAGTGGCATATCCCTGAACAGCCATGGAATGACCGGAACGTATGTTATCATCTTCATTAATTATTCCGCAATGAACAACTGCCATATTACCACCATCTATACAATTAGTAAAAAAACGGTAATTAGGATTGTCTACCGTGTTTTGAGAAACTGTTACTCCTTTATCTGCACAGAAGGATACAAAGCCAGGACCAACATTATAGACATCTGTAATTCCATATGTAATTCCATTTGATGTACTGCTTACAGAAGTTCCAGTAGCTTCCCATAATCCTAAATAATCTCCAGATACATCAGCAAAGTTTAGTGCACCGTAATATGCAGCACAAGCATATAATGCGCTGATAGCACAAGCGTAATGTGCTGTCTGATCTTCAATATAATCTTCACTAAAAGCCAAGAATTCGTCTAAATGATTGGTAGTAACAAGATTGTAATTTTCATAAATTGTTTGAATTTCCAAAAATACATCAGACCAACTTGATGGATCTTTTCCATCTGAATTTATAGAATATGTGCTTGGATTTATAGATTCAGTTTCTCCGTAATTGTTTGTTAAAGTTCCATTGGATTCATCCACAAGTCCATAGGTAAACGGTGCAGTTTTAATAAGTGGTGCATTGTTTAATGAATATGTGCTTTGGGTCGAAGATGCAATAATATCATATGGACTTTTAGCATTTGGGCCAAAAGAATATTCTGAGATAAGTGAGAAGCCGGTAGTATCAAATATGACATATCCATAAGGGGTGCTGTTGTAATAATAATTAACAATATAACCAATAGCTTTCCCTGTTGATTCATAAAGCTTTATTGGATTAGCAGCAGATAAAGATAATTCGGTATAGGCTCCTTTGGCAAAATAAATTCGACAACGACAAATACCAGTTTCTTTCACTTCTTGATGAAGCCATTAACCTTGATGAAATTGTTCCTGTTTCTTTTGTTACTCATTTCCACGCTTCAACCGGAATACCTCGAAAGCACCAGCTTTATCCGATGCTCAAGGCACTTCTACTCCAGCGTATTTTTTTCAATCCCGACAGATACGCTCCTGCTTGCGTTCCTAGAGTACTCTCAGGAACTTCGTGATTTCTGCGACTTTGATGCTGTTCCAGATGGTTCCAAATTTACACGTTTTAAACAGGACTTCTTGTTGGATTTACGATCTTCGAAGACATTGGATTTCGTAATGCTTTTATTCCTCTCCGTGCCTATCCTGGCATAGAACGTAGCTCGAAAGAATGGGAAAATACTTACAAGATCCGTGTAAATGTTGAAAATTCAATCAACCATTTCAAAGATAGTTGCAACATTGCGAATCGTAAGACCCAGAATGAGAAAACGCTTCATGCTGATTTACTTCTTGCCGGAATCACCCAGCTTGTTACTGTAATTGTCGCTGATAAGATTCATCAGTACAAATACATTCGGAGTTTGAAGCCCTTGATTGCCTGATTATTAATATGCATATAATCTTTTCTTCGCAGTTTATCTGGGAAATCTTTTAGTCATGTCTAAATTTAGAAGCACCTACTTTTCATCTTTAAGAATCCTACGTTGCAGAATTCTTACCGCTTTTTAATCAGGAGTGCGCACTTGTTCCGCAATTACCTACTTGTTGTACTTTTTATTATCGTAACTATCCAGAACCACCACACACATTCACAAAACCGCACGATATTTGTACTTTATCTGCACTCTGTTTAGCATCGCTGCTACACAGCTAATTTCGCTCATATTTGCGGTATGGTTGCATGGTTAACCACTCAAGTAACTAACCTATGAACTTATAATAGATAATATAAATAATATTGTCAACTGTATTTTTCTCCATATAAAAAAGACCATACACTCAGTTGTTTTCTGAATGTATGATCCTTTAATTCATCTTATTCCCAACAGCACTATGGTAGTTCAAATGTCAGCCTCTCCCCTGTCGCAGGATGGTCAAAAACAATCTTGTATGAGCAAAGTGCAAGCTGCTCCCTCACACCGAAACCGGTGCGTCCTGATTTGCTTCCCGTTCCTGAGTTATTTGAGGCAGTCTTCCCATACTTGGTATCTCCAATCAGTGGATAGCCGATATGTGCAAGCTGCAAACGTATCTGATGATGCCTTCCAGTGAGAAGCTTTATGTCAAATTCTGTTCTAATGCATTCATTTTGGGAGCTATCCCTATCCGGCGTCACTGATATCACCCTGTACTGAAGCACTGCTTTTTTTGCCAGCCTGTCTTTTTCGCTTGTGATTTTTGATGTATTGGTACGCTTGTCGAATGAGATATAATCTGTGAGAGTATGCCATGCTGAGGCATGATTATCTTCTTTCTTATCTGTTCCTGACACTCCCTGCCCTCTGCTGGCCGCACGATAATATTTCTCGGTTGTATGCTCCTTTATCTGTCTGCTTAAAGAGGCCGCAGCTTTCTGATTCTTGGCAAATACCATCACTCCCTCTACCGGCTGGTCGAGTCTGTGCACTATGCCGACATAAGGCGGCTCATTTTTAGCCGCCCTATAATTTCTTATGAAGCTCTCCATATCCTGCTGCCCTATACGCCTGGTCTGTGTAG
>ERZ773115.971-NODE-971-length-28459-cov-7.313477_pt1 | contig 28459 bp, 41 predicted proteins | sample MGYA00511116_ERZ773115 | MGnify/ENA primary metagenome ERZ773115 (study PRJEB29015, sample SAMEA2737869) | human gut metagenome | biome: human gut; feature: human-associated habitat; material: faeces | place: China | collected 2012 ... | reverse complement strand
TTCGCCAGACAGAATTTACACATCTCTTGGAAAACGCAATATACAATGAATTGCGCGGCGTGACAGCGATGGCGAAGGACCCGAACTACTGGACGGCGTTTTCTCAGGTTGTCGGACAGAGCTATGACGAGGCAATGGATGACATGGCGAAGACCGGCACGGAGAACAACAAAGCCCGCACGAAGGCGGCACTCTATGCGATGGGCAACGGCCTTTTAAATGCGGCGGTCGAGGTCGGCGGCGGTATTCAAAAGCTGCCGGAAGAGCTGAAACATGGTGCGAACGCATGGAAAGCATGGGTCGATTCCGCCGTGGCCGAGGGCAAGGAAGAAGCGGTGCAGGGCGTCATTGAACGCGCCTTGCAGAACGGTGTGTACCACAAGGGCAACAAGCTCGCTTCCCTTTCGGACGGCGACGCCATTCTGAACCCGCGGACGGCGGCAGAGGAATTTGCGGGCGGCGCGGTCGTCGGCGGTGCGCTCGGCGGCGGTCAGATCGGCGTCAATGCGATGCTGAACGCTATGAACGGGCGCGGCAAGGGCGCAGAAACGCCGGACATTGACGCAGGAGCGCGTCAAGCGACGAGCGAGGGCAATTTAACACCCGCGCAGGAAAACGCCGCAGAGGGCGCACAGGGCGCGTCTGCGGCGGATGGTCAGGGAAACGGGCTCGTCGGCACGATGCGCAATTCTCTCTCGGTGCTGCGTGACGAGAAGCCGGTCGCGCGGATCACGGGAACGGAGATCCCAGTCGGTGGCAAGATCGTCGAGCGCTTACAGGCCTTTGCCAACTCGTTCGGCAACAAGGTCAACCGTCCGGGCTTTGGCGACGTGCTCTTTTCTAAGAGCCGCATCAAAAACAGCATGATCGGTCACGGCGTTGGTCAGGCGAAAATCGACGCCTTTGCCGCCGTCCCCGACGTCATTCGAAGCGGTCAGGAGATCGCGCATGAAACCAACTGGAAGGGGCGCAACTACGACACCTATATTTTCGCCGCGCCCATTGACTACAAGGGCGCAACGGACTATCTCGGCGTGATCGTGACGAAGGACAGCGCGAGCAACCGGTATTATGTGCATGAGGTCGTGGACGCGAACGGGAATGTGCTCTTTGAAAGCAAAGAAGCGCCCTCGCCTGCATCAGACGGGACTTCTGCCCTTTCGGGTGACCTCGACCACGTAGCAAGCGGAGACGCTTCAACGGATACGGTGCAAGCACCGGTATCTCTTGACCCCACTGTAACACAGGAAAACGGTGGTGTCAAGGGAGAGGATATGCAGCGCGGCGGGAATTATGCGCCGGAAAACCACATCGACAACCGCACGGCGGAAAGCGTCGCGCCGCGCAGCGTGAACGCCTTTTCGTTCGACCATCCCGAACTGCGCGGTTATTATGTCGAGGCGGCGGAGCAGATTGCGGGCATTGCAGACCTCTCTCGCCAGTACGGGCAGCAGATGGGCGCACGCGAGCGCACGGCGAACGGCTATCAGCGCGCGAGCAACATCTATGAGACCCCTGCCCTGCGCGCGGCAATGAACGAGGGATTGTCTCGCAGCCAGATCATTGACGCCGCTGACCGGCTCATCAAGGACCACGGGCAGGAGAATGTAAAAGCGGCAAAGACCCTCGAACTCATCCTTGATGACATGCTGACGAACGGCTATACCAATGTGGCTGGTGAACAGGTCGGCCCGAACGCGGCGTATCTTGCCGCCAAGGCGCAAATCGACGGTGCGCAGCCGGTACAGGCGCGGCAGGCAGAAGAACTTCCCATTTGGGATATGGATGTGCCGGACGATCTTCCCGGCAGCATCGGCGCAGCACGGGCAGGCTATCAGGCCCCAGACGTGGAGCCGGTGGAGCGCACGAGCCGCCTTGCCGAGAGCGCGGCGCGCTACACGCAGGCGGAGGGCGATGCAACGGCGCGCAGCCGCGAAGACTACGACGCACTGTTCCGCTACCGCGCGCAGAGCGAGGCAGAAAGCCTTGCCAAGGCGGATGACCTTGTGTACATTGAGCGGGACGGCAAGCGGCAGTTCTTAAAGGACGCGGACCCCGCCGCCTATGAAGAGCTGACGCAGTATCTTGAATACGCCCCCGCGTGGAACGCGCAGATGGTCGACGCAGCGATGCAGATCAAGAACGAGCTGCAAGGCCGCAGTATCGCGATGGAGATCACCGAAGACGAGTATACCCGCTGGCTGGATATCATGCGCGAGCACGCGACGGAGACCGGACGCGGCACGCAGGCATGGGCCAAATACAGCCGGGAAGGCAACGAGGGCGGACAGTCGAGCGAGCTGTCGGCGTGGGAGAATCTGCAAAAGAGCGACCTTTCCGACGCAGACCGCGCCGAACGGTTCCGCAGCATCCTCATGTACGACAAGAGCATCGAGCAGGCGGAGACGCCGGAGGCGATGCGCGACATCATCCTCGATATCGCAGAGGAACGCGGAACGCTGAACGGCATTACCGGACGGCAGAGCGCGATGCTGCGCAAGGCGGCGGAATCGGCGCTTGGCAGCATGGACTTTGGGCAGCTCAAGCAGTTTGCCTATGAATCCAGTGCGGCGCTGTCGACCGACGCGCAGAGCGCCAACATGGGCCAGAAGCTCAAGACGGTACAGGTGCTCAACATGCTGTCGAACCCCAAAACGGCGGCAAAGAACATCGCGGGCAACACGACGTTCTACGCGCTCGATGCGATGAGCATGCGCGGTGCGGCGGTGCTCGATATGGCGCTCTCCAAACTGACAGGCACGCGCAGCGTCGCCTTTGAAAAGTCGGCTATGAGCAGCGAGAGCCGCGCCGCCATTATGAAGGCGATCCGCATGTCGGCGGCGGAGATCACGCTTGACGTGGACATGGGCGCGAGCGGACGCTATGAGCAGACCGGCAACCGCACGTTCAAGGCGAGCGGCAACATCATCGACCGCGTGCTGTCTGCCTGCGAGCGGAACATGGGGTATCTGCTGACAACCTCGGACGAGGCATACAAGGGCGCGGCGCGCAGTACGCAGCGCGGCACGCAGGAACTTATCGAAAGCGGGAAAATTCAGAATGCGCCCAAGGGCTACGCCGCCGAGCAGGCGGACGCGCTGGCAAAATACCGCACGTTCCAGAATGACAGCAAGACGGCGACCGCCATCCAAACGGTACATGATGTACTCAACATGGCGCTCGGCGTGGGCGACAGCGGAAAGACGATCAAGGGGAAGACCGTGCACAGCTTCGGCGCGGGCGACATTATTGCGCCGTTTACGCGCGTAGCGGGCAACCTTGCGAGCGTGGGGCTTGATTACAGCCCCGTGAATGCTGTGAAAGGCACAGTCGAGATCGTGGAAGCGGTCGCCGATGCGGCGAGAAACGGCGCAAACCCCGCAAAGCAGGCAAAGGCCGTGAGCGACTTCGCGCGCGGCATGACCGGCACGGCCATCGCCTATGGCTTTATGCAGCTGGCGAAGATGGGGCTTTTGAAGCGCGCAGACGACGAGGATGACAAGGACGTTGCCGCGCTGAACAAGAGCGAGGGCCTGACCGGCGCGCAGATCAATATCACGGCTGCCAAGCGCTGGATGGATGGCGACGAGACCGGTACGTGGCGTGACGGCGACACGCTCGTCGATTTGAGCAACCTTGAACCGCTGAACTTCATGGTCAGCCTCGGCGCGGACATGGCACAGGATGAAAGCAGCTCGATCCTCTCCCCGTTCGTGGCGACGAAGAACAGCATTCTTTCCGCGGCGGGCGATCTGCCCGTGCTTCAGACTGTTGGAGGCTTTGCAAAGGACGTCATGGTCTACGGCACACCGGTCGAGCAGGCGGCGGCGGAATCGATGGGTAAGACCGTAATTTCGTCCATCACGCCGAACGTGCTGGCGGCCATCGCCAAAGGCATTGACGACAAGCAGCGCAACGTGTATGCAGGCGACGGCACGAAGGGCGTTCTCATCGACACGCTGAAAAGCCGCATCCCGAAGGTGCGCGAAACGCTGCCGACCACGGTGAACACGCTGGGCGAGGAAAAGGACAACCCCGGAAGCCTTTCCAAACGGCTGACGAATGCCCTTATTAACCCCATCGGCGTGAACAAGTACACGCAGAGCGAGGTATCGCAGGAGATGGAGCGCGTGCGCGGCGCGACGGGAGAAACTGGCTTTTACCCCACGACGCGCAAGCCCGATTCACTCAGCTACAAGGATCCCGATGGCAAGGAGCACACCGTCGTGCTCGACTATGACCAGAAGCAGGCGTTTCAGGCGGCGTGCGCGACCGGACAGATGGCCTATACCGCCGCCATGATGAAAACCAGCATCTACAAAGCAGCGGGCGACACGACTAAGGCGGAATTGCTCGACCGATGCTACAAGTACAGCTATGAAGCCGCCAAGGCGGAAGTGCTGGGCGACGGGGCGGTTGACAAGTGGGTGCTGCACGCAAGGAACGCCAAGAGCGAGCTCGGCATGAGCACGGCGGACTATCTCGCAAACTTTGAAAAATACGGTCCCGACGTGATGAGCGGCACGGGCTTTGACAAGACAAAGCGGATGCTCGACGCCGGACTTTCGCTCGATGACTGGGCAAAGATGCGCGGGAGCGTGGACACCGACAAAAACGGCAGCGTGAAGAAAGCCGAGCTGACGGGCTACATCGAATCGCACTTCCCGCAGGATAAGTGGCGCGAGCTGTTCGACGCCTACAAGGGCGGGCAGAACTGGAAGAACCCATATTGACGTAAAGAGGCAGGGCGATTGCCCTGCATCTTCTTATGCCATTTTGAGCTTTCTCTTGAGCCACGACCACAGGTTTCTCCACGGATGGGCTTCTGCGTAATTGGCGCGCTCGCGCGCGTCCAAAAGGTCATCATGCAACGCTTGCGCGCTTTGCTGCCATTCGAAAATTTCTTTCGTCTGCTGGGCTCTCCCGCTTTCAGCTCGTCAACTGCTGCATTCGCCCGCCCAAGCGCCGCCTCAGTGTCAGCGAGCGTGGTTTTCAAATCGGTCACTTCCCGCTTCGACGCCTGCCACGCTCTCCAATATTGCTGCCCCTGATCGTTCAAAAGCTTAGACGCAGCGTTTGCCGCATCTAAATCCGCTTTCAGATTTGCAATCTCGTTTGCCTTGTTGATGTCCTCGCCGTTCATTTGGTCAAGCTTCTCAGTCAGCACGGCGTTCGAATGCATCTTTGCCATCAAATCATTTCGCAGCGCAATCGTTTTTGCCGTTTGGGATTTCAGTTGTTCGGCCAGCTCTTCATTTTCTTTTTCCTGCGATTTGAGCCTTTCGGTGGCTTCCTCCACCATTTTCGCCATCTGGTCTTTGGTGTACTTTTTGATGTTGATGCTCATCATTTGGCTCCTTTCATTCGTAGCTGTTCTTCTCTCCCTCTATCGCTCACGATCTTCACGACCTTGCAGTCGCCGTATTGCTCGATGTCCATGGCGATGCGCTCCTTGATGCCCTGCGCGTCAGCGGCGGGGATGTTGGCTTTAATCGTGATCGTCAGCATATACGTTACCTTTCACGTGCTCTTTCCACCACAGATATTCTTTGCGCTCTCGTCGATATTCAAAAATCAGGCTTTCCGCCTTGCAAATATCGCGGAATCTGTTACTTGCTGCAATCCATGCAGTCTCAACCAGCCACCATAAAAAGCATAACGCTGCAAGTATCGCTGCAATGCCGCCAATCGCTATAAAGAACATTCCAACGCCTTCAACAAAAGATTCCATTCGTTACACCTCCTTCGGTTTTCCGTATGCGCAGAAGAAATCTTCCGGCACAATACAATCTACGAGCGGCCCGTAACCGCAGCACAGTCCGCCGATATCCTCCCAGCTGTGCTTGCAGTCCTTGCACCGCGTCACGACCTCCGGAAAGGCATTGCTGTCTCTCAGTCTTTTCGCCACGAAGGTTGCCCCGCAATTCTCCGCGAAGGCGGCGGCCGTATTAGCGTCAATTAACCGCATCGCTCTCACCCCTGTCCCTTCTTGCATGGAGAACAAAACAATCTTTCAACCCAAGACACTTTTCCGCTGCCGCCAGTGGCACATTTTTTCGACTGGCAAGTCCTGTTCTCTTTGTGGAAATAGATGCAGTCCTTACACGGATTTCGCATCGCTGTCACCTCCATCCATTTTCCGCCCCTTCACAAAACCAAGAACCGTATCTAAAATCGCCTTGTCAATGTAAGATTGCAGCGCAACGCGGTTCTCAAAAACAATCGGCATTTCTGTAAGCGATTTGTCATAAATGGTTGATTTTCTGACGATCCATTCCCCTTCCCAAAAGTCGATAGAATAACCGCTACTTTTCCTCGCCTCCATCTTTGCTGATTTTGCCACACCAGTTTTGACAAAATAGCTTTCTCTCGTTACCCACGGGTTTTTGTAAACTTTCATTTTGCACCGTCCATCAGCGCACCGCAGTTTGGGCAGAGCATTGTGTTCACAATGTATTTGCTTCTGACCTTGCAAGCGGAACAAGTTCCACACATACAATCCGCGACTAATCTGTTCGGCCCAAGCCATTCCCACCGCCCATGCACCACCGGCGCAACATCAGCGGCGGGAATGCTGTAAAAGTCCTCCGCCAAATCGTTATAGGCGTCTGCATAGATTCCGCTTTCCCCGCCAAGCTCTTCAAACGCTTTTTGGCATTCTTCCGATTGCTCGCGGATATAAGCGATTGCCGCCTCGCGGCTTATGTATTCAGCCATTGTCACCCCTCCTGTTCCATGCTTCGATTGCTAATAAATAATTCAAAAACCAATGCGTTCTCGGTTCGATTGGACAGTCTCTATTTGGGCAACATACCCGAAAGCAGTGGCCATTTCTCTGCATAACGCCTTTGTCTCCGCAAAACGGACAGGGTTTTAATTCAGTCATTCTTCATCGCCTCCAATGCATTCTCCGCCTCCTCGCGGGTGAGGAATAGGGTCTTGCCAAATGCGGCAGCAACAACTCCGTACTGTTCTCTTAGGCCATCTTTTGCACAAAGCACAATGGTTATATAAAGATTCCCGATATTTACAAACTCAACCTCGCATTCAAGGCAGAACTTCTTCCCATCGGGGATAATCCACACCGTATCGCCAATCTTGCACGGCAGCACCACCACGCGCCCGTCCTTGTCGGCCTCGGCCAGCTCGCGCAGCCTCTCCGCCGCAACGCCAAACGCCGTGTCCTCGTAGGCTGCAAGACGCTCCACACACGTCTGTCTGTACGCGCTTTTTGCCACACGGTCATTGCAATCATTGCCACTGTAGCAATCTGCCGGATAATTGTAATCCGCTGCGCCGCTTGCGAGATATTTTGTCAATCTCTCCATCACTCCACCTCCTGCATCCGGAACTCGCGGCGGCAGTCGTGGCATTTGAATCCCATATTTACGCAGTTACCTCGTGCATTCCTGTGCGACGCGGAAAACAAGCAGGGATATATTTGCAACACACCATCATCTCCGATGCGTGCCTCCGGCCACTGCTCCAAAAACACGCTCTGCCGCGTCTTGCGCGGGTGCGCGGCAGACCATTCCTTCACTATTTCAACCTGCTTATCTGCTTCACACTCGATGGATGTTCCAGTCTCAAGTTTGCACGAACCACCCCAGGCAGGGCAGCCGTCGGAACACCTATTAAACGATTTGCACATCCTGCTGCGTTCTATTAAAAACTCTAACGCGTCCATTTTTTACCTCCTAAAATTTGAAGCTCTCTCTGAGCCTCTTCCCGTTGATATCCGCCTCCTCCGTAAAGTAGCGGTGGCGCTCGTTGATGCAGACGACGCGCCCGTGCGCAGTCGTCTCTTTCGTGGTAACGCTCATAATGCCGTTGCTTCCCTCAAATGCGGCAGGCTTCCAGCTAAATGGTTCTCCGATGTACATGGTCAATACCTCACTCCGATGTAATCCAGCACCCGGTCATAGCCGAGGCCCTTTTCGTTTGGCTTCCACATCCCGTCAGCAGTATCGTAAGCCCCACCGCCGATGCAGAAGTCATAGTGCTTAGGGTGCGTCTGCCGCATTCGTTCGAAGCGGTTTTCGCCTTTCTCGAGGTGACTTCCAAATCCACAGAACATGCACCCTGTCCTCTGGCATCCCGTGCAGTGCAGCGGCTTTTCGATGAGCGTTGACGGATAATCATTTTCCCCGTCGCTCGCCACGATGTCGCCGTATACGCTGCAATACGGGATGTTTTCGCCCTTTAGGAACGCAAGCACGTCCTGATCTGTCCAGAAGCTCATAGGCTTGCTCATGGGGCGCTTCCCATCAAAGGCGTTGCAACCCGTGCGCTTCCACTCTTTTTCGCGCTGCTGGCTCTCGCTCGCCATCATCGCAGTAAACGGCACGCAACCGCTCGTAGCGTTGTATCGCTTGGCGGGTGCTTTTTTCATCACGTCGCAGCACTGCTCGCTGATTCGGAACGGCGCATCCTTGAGATAATGCCACTTGTCCGCCAGTTTCATCGTCGAGCAGTACACGCCCCGCCGGTTATAGCCGGTCAGGTGCAGATTGACCGTTGCATCGTTTTGCCCGTGTGCGTTTTGCAGATCGCGGATAAAGCGCGCCTGCTTTTTGCCGATGACGGGATAACCGTACTTTGCTATGACCTGCCGGATGTTGAGCTTTGGCCTCAGCCGCACGAGCTGCACGTCAATCCGTGGAAACTGTTTTTGCAGCCACGCCGCGTAATCGTTGACAAAGTGCTGGATCTCTGGATACTCAAGCCCTGTGTTGACAAATACCAGATTCAGCTCCCATGGCGGCGCCCTGAAACTCGATAGGTAACGCGCAACCAGATATGCAAGCACGGTGGAATCCTTGCCGCCGGAGAACGACACATAGCACTTCCCGTTCCACGCGGTGTACCATTGATCGATCTTCTCATAGCTCAAGATTTCCTTGTCCTGCAAGTCGAGGGCTAAAAGCTGTTTCGCCGCCTCCTTCGGAATCGGCTGATTGCTATACCCGGTCATCCGCTTCCCCCAGCTTCATAAAGCAGCCCCAAAAGGTCTGTGATTTTTTGCCGCTATGATGCCCGAAAAGGGGGCGTTCTCCGATTGCTGCCCAAACATCTGCGGCGGGGATTTGCGTTTCTGCCCACTTAAAAATCAGCACGCCGTCCGGTTTTAATACGCGCATACACTCGCGGAATCCGTCATGCAGCATTTCGCGCCAGTTCTCGCCGAGCCGCCCGTATTTCTTTCTCATCCACGCATTTTCGCCTACGTGGCGCAGGTGAGGTGGGTCGAACACGACGAGCGAAAATGTGTTGTCCGAAAACGGCAAATCCGTAAAGTCGCACTGAATATCTGGATGAATAATGCACTTGCGCTCGGAATCGTGCTTAGCGCTCGTCCAGACCGCAGAACACTCTTCGTCGCGGACGTCGCAATAAACCGCGGCCGGATGCTGCTTATCAAACCAAATCGTCCGAGATCCGCACGTCACGTCAAGAATTTTCTTCGCACCGTTCCCGCCCATGATCTGGCTCGCCTGAATGCTATTCATGCGCGCACCTCCCCGTAGATCAGTGCGTCAAGCGACACGCCCAGCGCTTCGGCGATGTACAGGTACGTCGGCATTTTCGCGTACCACAAGCCGGTTTCAAGGTTATGTATCGTGGTCAGCCCGACGCCCGCCTTGTCTGCAAGCTGCCGCAAGGTCATCCCGCGCAGCTTACGCCATGCCAAAATCCGCTTGCCGATTTCTTGCTCAGTCGGAACGCCCTTCGGTGCTCCGCTCTCGAGCAGTAACGCGCTTACAGGTACGTCGAACGCCTTCTCCAATCTTCCAAGCGATTCTAACCTCGGGTAACACCTTCCCGTTTCCCATAAAGCAATGGTGCTTTGTGGCGCGTCAATATCCGCCGCAAAGGACAACTGTGACAGGCCTTTCTTCTTGCGCAAATCGCGGATGCGATGGCCTAATTCCATTTCTGTGATCATCTTTTCTTGCTTCCTCATTTCGTTCGTTGATAGCGCCTCGTCTTAAACTGCCGCGCGCCCCAATAGGCACCGCGTTCCTGCGTTTGGCGAGCTTCTTCTTCCTTCGCCTCGTTGTACTTGGCGATATCCGCCTGATAGTACGGGCAATCGCCGTGACAGCCTACGTGCCGCGTTGGCGGCTTGCAGCTGTGGCAATGCTCAAAGCTCATGGTCGACCTCCGAAAGCGGGCGGAACTCGACATACTTCTTTGAGCTGCCGCGCGCCGTCGCCTTGATCTTGACGATGCGGACTTCAAGTCCAAGGGAACCGAGGATGCCTAAAAGCGTGCGGCGGTCTGATTCGTTGTCGACTGGCGCGGGAATGCGCGTCCATTCGGTTTCATTCATGGCGTGTCCTCCTTTGTGAGATAGGCCATGGCGGACTGCACGCCAAAGACGCGGGCGGTCTCGTGGTCGGAAAAGAACACGTCGACGCGGCTGCCGGTCACGCCGCTGCCGCAGTCCTCCGCGATATAAGTGTGCTGCGTGCCGTCCGGAAAGATCAGTAGCACACGCGAGCCATACGGGATGACGCGCGGATCGACGGCGATAGTGCGCCCCTCTGCCGCCAGCGTGCCGGTGGACGTAATGCCGTCGTCCTTGCCGCAGCAGCGCGTACAAGGACAATAGGCGGTCAAGGTATACTCGCCGAGAAACACATCGTCACAGGCGGCAGGCTCGCTTGCAGGGATATCCCACGCGGGGTCATAGGCGGCGGGCGCTTCCGTTGCCTGCGCCGCCGTGCGCTCTTCGGCGGTGGCGGCGGGCGGGGCGGAGAGGATCAGCGCCGCAAGGACGGCGAAAAACAGGCGGTTCATGGCGTGTCCTCCTTTGTGAAAATCTCCACAACGGTGAATGCCTGCTCGTTGTAGAGCTTATTGGCCGAGACCGCATAGATCACGGCGTCGTCGACGTAGGCGTGGCCGTTGAGCGCGTCCAAGACAGCCTTGACGATGTTGTCGATATCACCGTGGTCCTTGAGGTACGGTGTGCCTACCATACCGGGGGCGTCGCGCTTCGGTGTGCGCTTCGGGATGGGGAATCGGGCGTACACGCAGAGGGACAGGGGCTCACCGTCCGGGAAACGGACAGCTCCCGCTTCCTCCCACGCGCGGCGGATGGACGCCTCAAACTGCTGGGTTCGCTTCGGGGTATATGTACCAAAGCGCGTGACGCGGGGGCGGCCCTTGGGGATGGGCTGTCCGGGGACAATAAAGCTGGTTTTCACTGCTCCCCCTCCTTCATGTACTTTTCGAGATAGGGCTTCATCCACGCTTTGCCGGGATGGATGGCCGGGTCTTCGACCGGCTGCGCCTTGTGCAGCGTCGCGAGCAGGTCGGAGAGGTCGGGGAAATACTTGTTGTGCGCGGCATAGTCGAGCGCCGCGGCCTTGACCGGCTCATAGTCGTAATTCTCGAGCACTGCCGCCCATGCCGTCATGGTGACGGGATTGAGCTGCTTTGCATTGGGGTAAAACTGGCGCAGCAGCGAGAAGAGTTTCTTTCGTTCTGTTTTATCCATGTCACACCTCAGAACGGAAGTTCGCCGTCACCGAGCTCGTCGATCTCGTCGAAACCGGCGGGGGCGCTGAAATCCTGTGATGCGCTGCCGCGCTTCACGCCGGAAACGGCGATGAAGTCAACGTCGAGGTCGTAGTATGTCTTCTCGTTGTACTCGCTTTTTGAGAGCACTCCGACGGCGAGCACGCAGTCCATCTTGCGGACGGCGGCGACGTCCTTTGCCTTGCCGCGCCAACCGCAGAGGCGGACGAACAGCGTATTGCCGTCCTCGTGCTCCTGCGCGGCGACGGTGACCTTGCCGAGGGCGTTTCCCTTGGCGTCGAAAGTCTCGCCGTCGCGGACGGCATTGCCGCAGATGAGATAGACGTCCTTCGGCTGGTCTGAATAGTAGGTCTTTCCGATCTTAACCATTGCCATCGGTGTCATCCTCCTTGATCTCGAACGCGTGACCCATGCGGTTCTCGTAGGTCTTCTTCACCTTGGCATAGGTGACGGGGAGCGCTGCGGGCGACAGCTTGTCCACGCTGTCAAAACCGGCAAAGCCGCGCTTGTCGGACTTCGTAATGGCGATCAAGCCGGTCTTGATCTTCTCTGCGTCGCCGCCGTACAGCTCGGAGAGCATCTGCGAGAGGGCGCGGCGCTGGTAGAGCTGCGTCTCCTTCCCCGCCTGCGTGCCGCGCTGGGCCTTCTCCCCCGCGCCCGTTCGCTTGTCCGCGTCGGGGTCGTCCTTCTTGGTGGCGACGTGGAAGAACTTCAAGAGGAAATATTTCTCGGCATAGGTCAGCGCCTTGCCGACGCCCTTTTCGCCCGCGAGGTCGACGCCCTGCGCGTACCAGGGGACGGTCAGCTCTTCGCCGGTCTCCACGTCGTACCAGCGCATGGTGATGACCATTTCGGTGAGGTAGCGCACCGTGCCGCTGCGGGTCGTGCCCTCGTGCAGCTGCGCACCGGTAACGGACGGGATCAGCAGAAGCCCTAACTCGTCCATCAGGGGGCGGAAGGTGTCGAGGACGTTTTCGTCGGACGCGAAATCGTACTTGTCCGAAGTGTTCTTGCCGTCGCGGATGACGCTATCCACGCGGCGCTGCATTTCGAGCAGCTTTTCGTAAATGGTGGTGTATGTCTTTTCCATAGGCTGTCTCCTTTAAGCGATCCGCCCGCGCGGATGCTTTTTTGTCTTGATCTCGTACAGGGTCTTGCAGACGTGGAACGAGGCGAGGGCCTGCCCAACGTCCGCAGGATAGAGACGGTATGTACCGTCCGGCAGGAACTGGACGGCGAAGAGGGCTTCGGGATAAAGGGCATTGTCGCCGCAGAGGGTGAAATACCCGCCGAGCTGCGCGGAGACCTTGCTCTTGGCGATCTGAGAGACGAATTTATAGTCGAGGATCGCGAGCGTGCCGTCGAAGTCGGCGACGAGATCAGGCGTCCCGGCAAAGCCCTCGGTGCCGAGCGGCTGCTCGATGAGATACGGGTCGATGCGGTGCTCGGCGAGAAACAGCTCGACGGCGCAGGCGTAGGGGTCATACGCGTCCGGCAGCTCGAAATCCTCCGGCGCGCCGCCGATCAGGCGGTGGGCAAGGTAGGCGTGCATCGTCGCGCCGCGGTCGGCGGCGGCTTCGACCGTCAGGGCGAGCATATCGTCCTCCGGCTCGTCATAGTCCGCGCCGAGCGGGGCGACAAGCTGCGTCACGCTGGGGACGGCTTTGCCGTCGACGGTGTAGGCGTGCTTTGCGTCGTCAAAGGTCACTTCAAACATGGCGTCCCTCCAAAATGTCGATCATGCGGTAGAGGATGCGGGACAGCTCGACCGCGCCGAGGGCGATCATCCATCCGGTGATTGTCACAGTTCTTCTCTCCTTTCCCAGCGGCGGCGGTCGCTGACGGAATCGCCGTCCATCCATTCGTCAAATTGGGATTCTTCTTCACAAGTCAGCGTGTCGAAAAAGTTGGTGATGCGCTCAAGCAGCGCTTTCCGGCAGGGGCGGCAGATCCAATCCCGCGGACGCATCGCGCCGCCGCACTTGGGGCAGGCCTCGGCTGGCCGGACTTCGGTGCTCTCGCACGCGGGGCACTCGATGGGCTTGCAGTAGTCCGCTTGAAACACGGTCTGGCACTCCATGCAGATACATTTGATTGTGTTCATTCGGGCGTCCCTCCTGACAGGCATGAGGCCAGCGTGGCGGCGGAAATATAACCGTTCTGGAAGGGATAGCGGCGCTTGAGGCTGCGCTCATCGGCAAAGCCGGTGTAGGCTTTGACCTCTTTGACAGAGAGCAACCGTTTGCCGCCGGTAAACTCCAAAATGTCAGCGAGGTTTTCGCGGTAGTTTTGCTTTTCGCGAGGCATTGTATATTCTCCTTTCTTAGGTTGGTCGTGGTTGCGTGGACGGTCAGGCGTCTTTTGTAACTTCTAAAGTTACCTTTTTGACAAAAAAATTTCGGCTGGATTTTCGATATCAAGAAGCCCGACCATCTTCTCAACTTCGTCTGTCCCGAAAACACCCTTTTTCATCTTCAAATAAAAGGTTTTTTCGCTCATTCCGATTGCTTGGGCGACTGATTTCTGGGACATCCCTCGTTCCGAGATAATTCCTCGCAGTTTGGCTACATTCATTTGTTGCGCTCCTTTCGTAACTTTTAAGGTTACTTCGATTCTATCCTTATTTTTGTAACTTGTCAAGTCATTTTTTACTTGATTTATGATTTTTTTGTGCTACAATAAAGTTACTCATTAAGAAGAGAGGACGAGCCATGACAATCGGAGAAAAGATAAAAGCAGCCCGTGAGGCTGCCCATTTAACACAAACTGATTTAGGCAAAATTTGCGGCACGACCAAGCAAACGATTTACAAATATGAAACTGGCACGATCACAAATATCCCGCTCGACCGGCTGGAATTGATCGCGCAGGCGGTTCACGTCCCGGCTGCCGAATTGATGGGATGGGAAAGCCGAAACTCCGCCGCTCCGCTGGTAAACAGCGATTCCGATTTGACATCTTATCTTGAGCTATTGCGGACGCGCCCGGAAATGCGGGCGCTGCTGGACACTGCGGTCGGCGCAACGAAAGAAGAGGTTGAAGAAAACGTCAGATTCATTGAGGCATTACGCCATGCAAAAAAGGCTGATTGAGAATGTCGACTACTTTGTAAGGGTCGTGCATTTTCCCAACCGGTCGACACCCGCGCAAGTGTGGGTCAATGACGACGGGACATTCGATATTTACGTCGACGATCTGGCCGCCGACATTGACGCTGCCGTTGCGCATGAGCTGACGCACATCCGGAACGATCATTTTTACGATGATATCCGGCCTGTTGCGAAATTGGAAGAAGAAGCCAACGCGAAGGAGAACCGCAAACTTATCCGATTTGAAGACCTGGAAGCAATGACAAGATATTCGAGATTGGGAGGGAGTAATTGTGAAATTGTTTGACCATGTCATCGGAACCGCGGCGGCGCTGCTGCTCGTATTCTCGTTGACGGCGTGTGAAAGTTCATCGCCGGATACATACAAGACGCAGACGGCAGAACCGGCGCCAGTCGAAGAGACCACGCAGAGCAGCGAAAAGACGCCGCTGCCGGTCGAGGGCAAAGAACCGACGGTCTACATGCAGGACACGCCGAATTCGACGTGCTTCTCTGCCGTCGGATACGATAGCACATTGAAGACGCTGTATGTCGAGTTCCGCGACAGCGGATCGGTGTACTCCTACGAAAGCGTCCCTCAAAGCGTCTATGACGATCTGATGTCGGCGCAGTCTATGGGCGGGTTTTACAACTCCGACATAAAAGGCTCTTACACGTGCCACAGGCTCTCTTGACGAGCAGATGTGAAATACCCTATCAGCCGCAGAAACGCGCGCACGCGGCAACGTCGCGCGAATCTGAGCAATAAAAAAGCGCCCTGCGCGGCAACGCAGGACGCTTTGACCAATTTTCATTCCCAGCAACCACGACGAAGCAAGAAACGGTGGGAGGTCATACCCTATGACACAGTGTAGCACGCCTTCCATCGTCTGACAAGGACAAATTTGGGAGGTAAACCATCATGGCCAAGAAAAAATACTATCAGAGACCGGACGGACTGTTCGAGACAAGCAGGACTGTCAACGGCAAGCGGATCTTTTTCCGCGGCAAAACATGCGCAGAGGTCGACCGCAAGATCCTCGCGTACAGCGCCGAAAAGAAATTAGGGCGAAAGGTTCCCATCATCGCCGACGAATGGTTCGCAGCAAAGGAGGAAGAAGGGATCAGGCAAGGCACTTATCGCCCGTACCACTGCGCGGTAAAGCGGATCAAGCAAGCGTTCCCGATGGCGGCAGGAGATGTATGCCCTCGCGATATCAAGCGATATATCGCAGAATTCGAGGGTAAGGGCTATTCCAGACAGACAGTGCAAATAGAACTCTATGTACTCAAGGCGATATTCTCTTACGCCGTACTCAAGGGGGATATTGACGTAAGCCCAGCAACAGAGGCAAAGCACAGCCGAAACCTCCCCCGCAAAACGCGCCACGCGCTGACGGAAGAGGACGAACGCAAGGTCGAGGAATACCGCGGAGAAGACTATCTTCTCGGGATGATGCTGCTCTATACCGGCTGCCGCCGCGGCGAGCTGTTGGCCCTTAACTGGCAGGACATTGACCGCAAGGCCGGGACGATCACGATTAACAAAAAGCTCAACTACGAATACGGGAATATTCCACGCCTTGAGCACTTCATGAAGAACCGCAACCGCGAGAACAACGATGGCAGCGGGCGCACGATTCCCCTGCTCTCGCCGCTTGCCGAGGTACTGCCAAACCGGCGGCTCGGCCTGATCTTCCATAACGAGGACGGGCAGCCATTGACCGCTTCGCAGTTGAGCAAAAGATGGAAAACTTACTGCCGGAATACTGGTTTGGTCGAATACGTCCAGAATGAGAACGGGGAGCCGATTCCAACGTACCCCATCACGCCGCACTGCTTCCGGCACAGTTTCACGACGATTTGCTATGAGGCTGGGCTTGACGTTAAGACGATGGCGGCATTCATCGGCGATACTGAACAGGTCACGACCACTGTCTATGCGGAGCTGCGCGCCCGCCATCATGCCAGCGGCGCGGAGCGGGTCAACGCGTACCTTGCAATGAGGTCCGAAGACCGGGCAAATTCTGCGAAAGCAGAGTGAAGAAGCAGCAAATTTACTGCGTCATTACTGCGTCCGAGATATAGACAGTTTGGAACAGTCTCACACAGTCCCGCACAGGCCGCAATCCATTGCGGCACAAGGGTTTCCCTTGATTTGCAAGGGTTTCCGGATTTTCTTTTTATTTAACGAGTTTTTAACACGATTGCGTCGCTTTTGCACAAATAACGGCGCATTTTTCTCCAAATGCGAAAAAGCGGCGCACCGTGGGTATCTCCCGCAGTGCGCCGCGCTCCGTTTAGGCGGAAAATCAGGGTGCTTACTTGAGCTTCTTGCCGTCCTCGAACGCTCTGCCGACCTTTTCGCCCAGAGCGAAATAGTCGTGGTTCGCCGAGTCAAACGTGATGATGTGCAGCTTTGCAACGTCCAGCTTGCCGTTTTCGTCGAGCGCACGCTCGTCCACGCTGACGTTCACGACCTCGCCGAGCAGCAGCTCGGTCTCCTCGTCGAAGCTCACAAGCTTGCACTCGAGCGTGAGCGGCAGCTCGTCGATCATCGGCGCATCCACATGCTCGCTCTTCGTCACGTGGAAGCCCGCGCGCGCCACCTTGTCGGGCACGCTGTAGCCGGACACGATGCCCACATAATCGCAGGCGACCAGATGCTCCACATCGCCCATGCTCACGGTGAACGCGCCGCGCTTTAAGATGTTCTTCACGGTCTTGTGACCGCCGCTTAAATACATCGCGATGCGGCTGCGGTCAGCCACGCCGCCCCACGCCGCGTTCATCGCGTCGGGCGTGCCGTCCTCACCATAACTTGCGATGATGAGCACGGGCTGCGGATAGATCCAGGGCTGTGCGCCAAAATTCTTTCTCATGTCGAAATCCCTCCAAAATAAATTTGTCAACTGATTTTATGGCCCGATCTTTTCGAGCTTCGCGCGCAGCGAAATGCTGCGCGGCGTTCCCATGCCGTCAAACTGGATAACATGCGCACCTTTGTTCAGGTCTACATCCAGCACCGTTCCCTCGCCGAACACCGCGTGGCGCACGCGCTGCCCGATGGGCAGCGTACCGTCGCCGTCATCCTCGCGCAGATATTTGTCGCGCCGCGCAACATCATCCGCCGTCTCGCGCAGAAGCGTCTCGTCGACCTCGTGCGTGAACGACAGAAGCTCGCGGTCGATATCCAGCAGAAAGCGCGAGGGATAGCGCGGCGAGCCGTCGAAGTTCCGCCCGTCGGCCTCGGAGAGGTAAAGCCCCTTCTCTGCGCGCGTCAGCGCGACGAAAGCGAGCCGCCGCTCCTCCTCCATGCCGGGGAGCGTTCGCACCTTGCGCGAGGGGAAAATGCCCTCGTTCATGCCGCAGAGGAACACGTGCGGGAATTCGAGGCCCTTCGCCGCGTGGACGGTCATCAGCTTCACCTTGTCGCCCTGCTCGGCGACATCGCCGTTGCTGAAAAGCGCGATGTGGGCGAGGTAATGCTCCATCGTGCTCTCCTCGCCGCAGCTCGTCTCGTATTCGTAGATGGACTGCTTGAGCTCGGCCAGATCGTCCAGCCGCTCCTGACTGCCCTCGGTGCGCAGCGCCTTTTCATACCCGCTCTTGTCCAGAATGTCCGAGAGCACCTCAGAGATGGGCCGCCCCTGATACGAGTGCGAAAAGCGCTCGATCAGATCGACGAACTGCTTTGCCTTCGTGCCGCTGAACACGCTGTCTTCGAGGTGGTTTTTGAGCGTTACATAGAGGCTCGTCCCCTCTTTTTCCGCCGTCTCCTGTAAAAAGGCCATGCGCCGCTTGCCGAGGTTCCGCTTCGGCGCGTTGGCAATGCGCCGGAACGACAGATCGTCCTGATAGGCGATCATCCGCAAATATGAAAGCGCGTCCTTGATCTCCATGCGGTCGAAAAACTGCACGCCGGAGTAGATCGTATAGGGAATTTTTTCGTGCATCAACGCCTCTTCCACCGCGCGCGTCACATAGTGCGCGCGGTAAAGGACGGTCATATCCCGCAGCGGCACGCCGCGATCATGCAGCCGCTTCATCTCGCCCGCCATCCACTGCGCCTCCGCCTCCTGCGTGTCGGCAAAGTGGCAGACGACCTTCTCGCCCGAGGGCTTCGTCGGGAGCAGGTCCTTTTTGATGCGGTGGCCGTTTTTTGCGATCAGCGAGTTCGCCGCCGCCAAAATCTCCGGCGTGGAACGGTAGTTTTCCATCATCATGATGGTCTGCACGTTTGGAAAGACCTTGTCGAAATCCAGCAGATACTTGACGTTCGCGCCGCGCCAGGTGTAGATCGTCTGGTCCGGGTCGCCCACGATGAAGAGGTTGCCGTGATAGCCGCACAGCACCTCCATCAGCTCATATTGCAGCGCGTCGATATCCTGAAATTCGTCGATCATGATGTATTCGAGCCGCTGCTGCCACTTGAGCCTGATGTCCTCGTGCTGCTCGAAAATATAGAGCGAGAACTTGATGAGGTCGTTGTAGTCGAGGCCGAAGCACTTTTTCTCCTGATAGAGATAGCCGTAGAAGATGATGTCCCCCGCCGTGTCGGCGCGCTCGTACTTTTCGCGCAGCGTGTCGAGCGACATCGTGATCATGTCCTTGTAATACTCCGGCTCCTTAAAGAGCTTTCGGATCTCGATCATGTCCCGTGCGGCGGAATAGGTCATGTCGCGCAGTGTGAGGCCGCGCTCTTCGTAGATGATGCCGAGCATCGCGTCGATGTCGGAATTATCCAGCACCAGAAAGCTCTTCGGATACTGCACGGCATGGCTGTCCTCCTGCAAAACGGAGACACAGAAGCCGTGGAACGTGTTGATATAGCCCGTGTCGTTGTCACCGGTCAAGGCGTGGATACGCTGGCGCATCTCGTTGGCTGACTTGTTCGTAAACGTCACGCACAGGATGTTCCCCGGCAGGATGCCGAGCTCGTTGACAAGATACGCAAAGCGGTGCGACAGCGCACGCGTCTTACCCGAGCCCGCGCCCGCGATGACGCGGACATACCCCTCCGTCGCCGTGACGGCCTCGTGCTGCGCGCGGTTCAGTCCCGCAAGCAGATGCTCCATGCGCTGTCCCCTCCCCTCTGCAAATTTCTCAATGGCGGTATTATAGCACGGTTTTGATAGTCAAACAAGTGTTCGCTTGAAAACTTCTTCTCTATTGCACGGCGAGCTTGCTGCTTCAAGCTTCATTCCACCGCAAAATGTGCGGCAGGAGCTTTTCAAGAAGCGCGTCACGGTTCTGCTCGTCAATGAAGACAAGCTCCGCGTTCTCATGCCCGCGCACGGCGCGCAGGAACGGTGTGTCCTTCGGCTTGACCGCGGCCAGCACCGGCGTGTCGCCGTCCAGTGCGCACAGCACCGCGGACTGGAACACCTTGGCATCATTTTCGAGAAAGCCGAGTTCGTCCATCAGGATGATACCGCCGCTCGGTGCGGACTTAATGAGCTGCGTGCCAAGGCCGTCAAAGACCTCCGGATGGCGGATGCTCGAGCGGCTGTCGCACGTTCCGACGAGATTCGCCGCTTCATTGTGCCGCTCGTCCTCTTTCTGCGATGCGGGATAGAGGTAAATCGGAAAAAAGCCGTTCTCATCCGCGACCGGCAGCCGCTTTGTCACAAAGCCGCCGACCTCCCGCGTGCTATGCTCCAGCAGGCGGCGGATCAGCGTCGACTTGCCAACGCCGCGCTCCCCGCAGATCAAAAGATGTCTCTTCATATCGCTTTCTCCGGAATGTCCGCCGTCTCGACTGTAAACAGGCACAGTGCCTTTTTGTGCGGCAGGTAGTAGGGAAATTCCGCCGACAGCCCCGCGGTCAGGCGCGCTCTGATTTCATCTTTCGAGAGTACTTCGCTTTCGCTGCGGTTATAGAGGGCGAAAAAGCGCTCCGCCGCCTCGAGCGAGCGGAACGGCTGTCCGAACTCCGCCGTGAAACGCTCCACCGTGTATGGGACGCCCTTTTCGTGCAGGACATTCTCCGTACTCCCCGCCGTGTACTCGCCGAGGCTTACCTTTCCCGCGCTGAAGCGGTGATGCGAATAGTCCCGCTTGACGAGGAAAATCTTTCCGCGGCACTGCTTTCTCGCGATGCGCAGCGTGTCCTCCGTGCGGCCAAAGAGGCAGAACACCATCGCGTCGTAGGGCTCTTTCGGCGTGAGCGCCTCCACATCGCCGCAGATCGCGGTGACGCCTTTTATCAGGTGAGCTTCCAGCGTTTTGATGGCCAGCTCGTCGGCGTCCACCGCCGTAACATGATGGCAGTACGGCTTCAGGGCAAGGCTCAGCTCGCCGATGCCGCAGCCCGCGTCGCAGATGTGCGCGTTTTCTGGGAGCTGCGGCGCGATCCTCTCCGCGATGGTCTCATAATAGCGGTTTATCGCCGCCGCGTCGCGCAAAAACGCAATGCTCTCGTCCGTCCACTGCATGCCGCATTCTCCTTTTCCCATTCAACCTGTTTCACGGGCAAACCGATACCAGCGCAAAGCACCGCTTTCACGCAAGACATAGCCGCTGAATATCAATATACCTTTATAGAATCACTATAATTCGCCGTGCCGTCTGTTGTCAAGGTACAGCGAGTACCGGTGTCGTTTGAAAGCGCCGTTGCTATTTTTAATCGCTGACTCAAAGAGGATATTTAAGAAAAAACAACAGGAAGCCGGTGCGATACGCCGGCTTCCTGCTGTTTCTGATTTTTATAGAGGCTCAGCCCTTTTTGAAGAATGCGACCGCCACCACGCCGGGGCCAGTGTGCGTGCCGATCACGCTGCAAATGAGCGTGGAGTCGAGCGAGTCCGCCTTGCCCTGCCAGATGTCGCGGCTGTCCTCGACATATTTTTTGAGATACGAATCGCTCAGCCCGCTGTATCCGAGGATGATCGGCTCGTCGAAGTCGATGCCGCCGCTCTCGTGGATTTTCTGCACGAGCAGGTTGTTGCCCTGCTTTGACCCTCTCGCCTTGCCGATAACCTGAATTTCGCCGTCGACCACGGTGATGACCGGCTTGATGTTGAGAAGTCCGCCCGCAAACGCGACAGTCTTCGAGATACGCCCGCCCTTTTTGAGGTATTCGAGCGTGTCGAGCAGCGCGATGAGGCAAATTTCGTCGCGCTTTTTCTCCAGCGTTTCGGCGATGGTCTTCGCGTCCATGCCCTTGTCCGCGCACTCGAGCGCGTACTCGGCGAGGATGCCAGAGCCGATAGCCGCGCTCTTGCTGTCCACAACGTAGATGTTGTCGTACTCTGCCGCGGCGATGCACGCGCTCTGATACGTGCCGGAGAACTTCGACGCGAGCGTCACAACGACCGCGCTGTCGCCCACCGACGCAACGTCGGAGAAGATCGCGTCGAATGCCGCGGGCGACGCCTGACTGGTCGTCGGCAGCTCGTCGCTCTCGACAAGCCGCTCATAAAAGCGGTGCTTGTCGATGGTCACGCCGTCGATGAACTCCTCCGCGCCAAAATGCACCGTGAGCGGCACGATGCGAAAACGGTCCTTCATGCGCTCGGGCATGTCGACCGTCGAATCCACAATGATCTGAACACTCATGCTTTTCCTCCGTTATTGTTCGTCGCGGGCGGCTCTGTCGCCCGCGGTCTTCTTATGGGTATAAATCCGTTCCAAATTCTCGCTCACGAGCGCGAGCGCGCGGTACATCGTCTGCCGCTCGGCCTCGCTCAGGCCCTCAGATGCCGCCTCGACGATGCGCATGATCTTCTCCCCGATCGCGCGGCCGACCGCCTTGCCCCGCTCCGTCAGGCGCAGTGGGCTCTTATAGCGCTTGCCCGCGCCGCTTGCGCAGGTGATGTAACCGTTTTTCTCGAGGTCGTCCAGCGAGCGGGAGATGGCCGCCTTGTCCTCGTCGCAGCGCTCGCAGAGCTCGGCGGCTGTCATGCCATCCTGCTGGGAGAGGTAGTAGAGGCAGGACACATGCGGCCCTTTCAGTTCGAAGTCCGCCATTTCGTCCGCCTTGATGCGCTTGATGCTGCGGCTGATACGCGTGATCAGGACGGTAAAGGTCTCAAAGCGCTCCTCCATTGGTAATTCTCCTTTTTCCTATTTGTTGACAAATCAACAAGCACGTTTATCATAGCGCATCAATGTTGATTTGTCAACAAGTTTTTATATGAAAAAGGAAGGACCTGCTCACAGTCCTTCCTTTTGGTATTTCTTTTACTGGATACCGCCGCTCAGATCGTACTCCGCGGTGATGTCGTTCCCGTCTTTGTCGTAAAACCGCAGCGTGCTGCGGTCGAAGTCATAATCGCCGAGCTGTGGAGAAAGCTCTGTGCAGAACAGGAAATGCGTCTTTCCCTCCGCATTTTCCATCGTGCAGGTCTCGCCGTTCTGCGTCATGGTAATCCTGGCGATGCGGCCGGTCACATCGCGGCCGCCAAAGAGGTAGTAGGCTTTCTCCCCACTGCGCACAACGCCGTCATGGAAGCTCCCGCCGCCGTAGCCGAGGCGCACAATCTTGTAGCGGCCAAGGATATTCCGTTCCAGCTTGACATAGCCCAGATCTATGTCCTCGCCGATCTCCATGAGATACCACACCGTATTTTCGAGTTCAACACTGTCGTACACCCGAATACTCGGCGAGAGGGGCTTGGGCCTGCCGATATTGTAAAAATCACAGATATGATCCGGCAGCGTCGCCGGGTCCAGCGGAAAGGTCGTGCCCCGGATGATCCCCACGGCGCACAAGGCCAATATCAGCACTGAAAGTATGGTAATGCTCACTTTCTTGCCTGTTTTCATATTGTTCTCCTTTTTTGTTCAGTGGGAACTCAGAATGCCACGTGCATGAACAGCGCCACGCAGCACAGGATGACCGCGAGCGGCACGTAGACGAAGCGGCCCACGTTGTACCACAGCGCACCGCGCTCTTTCTTGCTGCCGGTGTTCACGGCGGCGAGCAGCTCGTCCTTTTTCATCACGTAGAACCACGAGATCGCGCCGAGCGTTGCGCCGATGGGGATAATATAGATGGAAACAAGGTCCATCCACGGGCCCCACTTGCTGATGGGCTCCATGAAAATGCCGATACCGAGGCACAGCACACACAGGATCGCCAGCACCGCCGTGCGGCTGAGCTTGGGGAACTTGTGCAGCAGCGATTCCGCCACGGCCTCGAACATGTTCTGCAGCGAGCTCACGCCCGCGAAGATCATCGCAAGGTAGAGGATGATGGCGAACAGCCGCCCCATCGGGATATCCTGTAAAATGGTCGGCAACGTAACGAACAGCAGGCTCGGGCCCGCGCCGACGTCCAGCCCGTAGGAGAAGCATGCGGGGATGATGACGAGCGCCGCAACGACGGCGGCGATCGTGTCAAACAGCGCCGTGTGCTGCGCGACGCCGACGACGTCCTCGTCCTTTGAGAGGTACGCGCCGTACACGATCATGCCGCTGCCCGTGACGGAGAGGGAGAAGAACGCCTGTCCCATCGCCCAGATCCAGATCATCGGGTCCTTGAGCGCCTCCCAGCGCGGGGTGAACATGAAGCGGTAGCCCTCGCTTACGCCCGGCAGCATCGCCACGCGCACCGCGAGGATCAGGAAGATGATGAAAAACAGCGGCATCATGATCTTGTTGGTTTTTTCGATGCTGTGCGCGCCCAAATAGAGCGTCAGCAGCGTCCCCACGACCACGATGATGTGGTACGGAATGACGGAATACGGTGTGGAGGAGAACGTGCCGAACCACGACGCGGTGTCCGTCGTCATCAGCGTGCCGACGAGCGAATCCACCAGCGCCTTTAAGATATATGTCACGATGACGGCGTAGCCGAACGCAATGCACAGCGAGCCCGCGAGCGGCAGCCAGCCAAGAAGGCCTCCTACCTTGCCTGCGCCCTTGCCGCGCGTCGACCATGCCTTTTCATACGCGCCGAGCGTGCCCGTCGCCGCGTGGCGGCCCATGGCGAATTCCGCGGGCAGACCCACGTAGCTGAAAATGAAAATAAACAGCAGATAAATGAGCAAAAATGCTCCGCCGCCGTTGCTGCCAAGCTTGTTGGGAAAGCCCCAGACGTTCGCCATGCCGACCGCTGAACCGACGGACGCCAGAATAAAGCCCCATCGGCTCGCAAAGTTTTTGGTGTTCTTCATGTTTTCTCCCATCCAGGTGAAAAAATAACCGCGTAAGCATTCCTCGGCTCACGCGGGCATCAGCCTGTCTCTCATCAGATTTTGTACGCAGGATACACAACGCATGAAAATTCCTGCTCTTATATTTTATACATTTTAATGCCGCTGCGCAAAAAAGTCAAGCGCTCGAGCGGTTTATATTATGGCTGTTCCAGCCTTTTCCTCACCGGCGCGCGTTCTTCCCGCACCGCGGCGCAAGGGTCTTGTAACAGCATCGCAGTAGATTTGTTCATATCTTTTATGATATGATCGCCGTACCAAAAGGAAAATGAGGCATTACAGGAGGATCATGATGAGCGCCTGCATCTTTTTCGCTTCCGACGCGCCGCTGCCGGAGGTCTTTCCTCCGCCGGAGTACGGCTACCTCGCCATCAATGTGGACGACGGTACGGTCGACGACGGCGGCGCGGACGACAACTTCGCGCTGCGCACTTACCCAGACAGTTTTCTCTATACCGACAAAGCCTTTGCCGTCTGCCTCGACTGGGCCTACTATACCGAGGGCCGCGCGCGGCAGCTGATCGACTACATTGGCTCTGCCCTCGAATCCGCGCCCTGCGTGGAACTCTGGCACGTCTGGCAGGGCGGCTTCTACCTGTTCGAGGAGCGTCCCGTCGTTCACCGCGCTGCTGTGCGATTCGATGAATTCGTCGTAGACGATCTGCACGAGCTCGGCGAAACTGACCTCTGGAACAACAAGGAGACAAACCGGTTATCATTTTACTGCCTGACCGTCACACAGTGAGCAGTATTTTCCATACTTTACAAAACGAGGTGGCTCCCATGTCTCCTTGCACCACATTCGCCGAAGCAGGCCGCCTTGTGGACGCCGGCCGCCGTGCACCGTTTCTCCTGACGCTGTGTGAGGAGGATGAAAACGAGCTGCACATCACCATCTGCTGCGCTAAAGCGGAGCCAAATGCACAGACTCCGTCCACAGGAAATGCCGCCCTCGACGACATTCTCGCGCACTGTACGCCGCTGTGCCCCGATGAAAACGCCAAGATCGAGCTCATCTTTGAAAATTACCTGCTCTATCAGGTGCGCAACGAATCCTACTGCGTATTTGACGCAGACGAAGTCCACAGCGGTGCCTATCTTTGCACGTTCGAACGGTCCAAACTGCTCGACTATCTTCCCCGTGCCATTGATGTCCATCTTATACCCGATGGAACGGACGCTCCCGCATCGTGGAAGCACTACGGCATTTACACGCAGAATCAGATCATCGACATCGTTGCCCCGTCCGAGCCCACGGTGCGCACGTCCTTTTGACGTACACGCGCATATATTATGTCAACAGATGTTCTATTCCATAAGACAGTCAAAAAGAAAAAGCCCGTGTCGTGAGACACGGGCTTTTTGAACCTCGCAGTAGGGTGAGATTACTTGATCTCGACCTTCGCGCCAGCCTCTTCGAGCTGCTTCTTGAAGTTCTCGGCATCCTCCTTGGACACGCCCTCCTTCAGAGCCTTCGGAGCGGACTCGACGAAAGCCTTGGCCTCGGCCAGACCCAGACCGGCGATCTCGCGGACAGCCTTGATGACCTTGATCTTGGCAGCAGCGTCGAAACCGGCGAGGACGACGTCGAACTCGGTCTTCTCCTCGGCAGCGGGGGCAGCACCGCCGGCAGCGGGAGCAGCCATAGCAGCGGCGGAAACGCCGAACTCTTCCTCGAGAGCGTGGACGAGCTCAGAGAGCTCCAGGACGGTAAGGCCCTTGATTTCTTCGATCATAGCGGTAACTTTCTCGCTCATTGTAATGATCCTCCAATTTTAAGATATTTGTTTTAGTTTTTGAGTTGGGTGCAGACGATTACTCTGCGGAAGCTTCCTCGGCGGGAGCACCGTTCTTCTCGGCGATCTGCTTGAGGACGCAAGCCAGGCCCGAAATGGGAGCCAGCATGGTGCCAAGCACCTGTGCCTGCAGGACAGGCAGTGCGGGGATCGCGGCCAGAGCATTGACGGTGGCCATGTCGACGACCTTGCCGTCCATGAAGCCGCCCTTGATCTCGAACTTACCGTTGAGCTTCTTGGCAAAGTCGGCGATCACGCGCGCGGGGGCGACGGGATCGGCAGCGATGGCAAGAGACGTGGTACCGTTCAGCTGATCATCGAGCTCATTGAGGCCGACGTTGTTGAAAGCAAAGCGGAGCAGGGTGTTCTTGACAACTGCATACTCGACATCGTTCTTACGGCACTCAGCGCGGAGCTCGGTGTCTTCCGCGACGGTGATGCCCTTGTAGTCAACGATAACGCCGGCAGCTGCGCCCTGCAGCTTCTCGGTCAGAGAGGCCACGATCGCCTGCTTTTCAGACAGAACTTTTGCGTTAGGCATTTCTTGAGTTCACCTCCATTGGATTTTGCGGCACGCCTCGCGTGCCAGGGGAAAGAGGCGTTCTAAAAAGGAAACCGTCCTCATGCAGGACATGAGGACGGTAAAGCAATCAATAAATGTTTGCCATCCTCGGCAGGACTTACGAGACGAATCTCACCTGCTGTCTTTGGAACGCTCTAATAGTATATCCAGAGTTGGCAGCATTGTCAACCCCAAATATCGTTTTTTCCGCAAAATACCCCATATTTGCGCCGCGCACAGCGCAAATCATTTTTCTGACGACATGCGCGTCAAAAATAATCCAATTTGATTTTTCTGACGACATGCGCGTCAGAAAAATACCGCGGCTCAGCCGCGATCGCGCGGCGACACCAGTTCGCAAACTGGTGAGGGGGAATCTAAAGGGGGGACAGCGTCCCCCTCTTTAAGTTTTCTTAGATCTTTGCGGTGTTCATCTTGACGCCGGGGCCCATGGTGGAGGCGGCGACGCAGGACTTGATATACTGGCCCTTGGAAGCGGCGGGCTTGGCCTTGATGATAGCACCCATGAGAGCGTTAAAGTTCTCAGCGAGCTTCTCGGGGCCGAAGGAAACCTTACCGATGGGGCAGTGGATGATGTTGGTCTTGTCGAGACGATACTCGACCTTACCGGCCTTGGACTCCTGAACAGCCTTGGCGACGTCGGGAGTGACGGTACCGGCCTTCGGGGACGGCATCAGGCCCTTAGGACCGAGCACCTTACCGAGACGGCCGACAACACCCATCATGTCAGGGGAAGCGACGACGACGTCGAAGTCGAACCAGTTTTCCTTCTGGATCTTCTCGACGAGGTCCATCTCGCCGACATAGTCAGCGCCGGCAGCCTTGGCAGCCTCAGCCTTGTCGCCCTTGGCGAAGACGAGAACGCGGACGTTCTTGCCGGTGCCGTTGGGGAGGACGATGGCGCCGCGGACCTGCTGGTCAGCGTGACGGGAGTCGACGCCCAGCTTGACGTGCAGCTCGACGGTCTCGTCGAACTTCGCGGAAGCGGTCTTGCAGATCAGGCCGAAGCCCTCTGCGGCGTCATACTGAGTGTTCTTTTCGATCTGCTTTGCAGCATCCTGATACTTTTTACCTCTAAACATTGTTCACACCCTCCTTATTCTTCGACGACAACGCCCATGGAGCGTGCGGTACCGGCGATCATGCTCATCGCGGACTCGAGAGTGCTCGCGTTGAGGTCACGCATCTTCATCTCAGCGATCTTCTGGACAGAGGCCTTGGAAATGGTAGCGACCTTGGTCTTGTTGGGGACGCCGGAGCCAGACTCGATGTTGCATTCCTTCT
>ERZ773115.967-NODE-967-length-28558-cov-3.582746_pt1 | contig 28558 bp, 26 predicted proteins | sample MGYA00511116_ERZ773115 | MGnify/ENA primary metagenome ERZ773115 (study PRJEB29015, sample SAMEA2737869) | human gut metagenome | biome: human gut; feature: human-associated habitat; material: faeces | place: China | collected 2012 ... | reverse complement strand
ACATGACATCCCGATAGAATACCGGCATCGCATGATTCTCACAGACCAGCTTCGGTTTTCCTCTCAGTTCTCCCTTTTCCCACAAACCAAGGCGTGTCTGATAGGAGGACACTGCTCCAAGTGCGTGTTGAATCGCCGCTCTTCTCAGATAAGATGGCATCTTAGGAAAATGACGGTCAAACGGAAATCTGGCATGATTCTTTTTTGTCTCATGTACCAGATGCTCCGCTTCATTAAAGCGTTTTTGTGGATTCCTGATTTCTGAAAGTTCTTCCCAGGTCTCTGCATACACCGGAATCAGATAGGAAACTGCTTTCCGGAAAATATCCAGCGTAGCGCGGAGCGGTATATTCTTTTTTTTAATTTCTACTCCATAGCTGGATACAATCTGCATAAAGTTTCCTACTTTCTGTTTTCGATATTTCGTGCACCAGACAAGATGATGCTGTAAAGAATACGCATTTTCTCTACCTACAAAAGTAATTTTTCTTTCGTAAGAAATATACATTTTCCATATTTATATTATACCATGCATTTCTTTGCAAAGCAAACATTTGTTCTGTGTTTTGTTAAAATAATTGGCACACCTAACTCATCACTAAAGTAACGAGAATGCGGTGTGCCGTTTTTAAAAAGATTGTCTAGCGGATAGATTCGGAAAAGTTATTGGCTCTTTTGAATAAGATTAAATCAACATCCAGGGAAGAATTAATAACTCCTTGAATGGTTGCTGAAGAAAATCCGCTCAGATCAGTAAGGGACTTGATTGAGATCCCTCTTTTATAGCAATCAATGATTGCGTGTTTCTTTTCACGACTGATCCTCATATACATCACCTTTCTTAAAATTGATCACTCCTGCCATACGGCACACATATTAAGTAAAATCAAGTGCAAATTCTGAACAAGCCTTCATGAAATTGTACTTTTCATCATTGACGATTTTTGGTTGCTCAGGAACAGCCGCTTGAACAACCGGAGGGAGAGATTCTTCCTGGGCAGAATCTTCCACATTTTCTCTGGAAACAGACGCCACCTTTCCGGTTAAAGAGGACCTGCCATTTGTACTCATGATTACATCCGCGAGGCTTAAAAAAGCCTCGTCCTCTTCCTGCCTGACAATTTGAATGGACTGTGTGATCACCATACGGAGGGCCGATGGTCGGTTGATTCCCATGCCATCCAGGTGTTTAAACCATCGATCCAGGAGATCATCATGCGGTATGTTTATGGTGCTGGCCTTTTTTAACACTGGCTCATACCCAGCGAAATACTCTTCTGTCGTCGGAACCATCTTTGCGATTACCGCAAAATCTCCGTGTTTGATAAAATAATTGATTGCAAACAGTACAATTTTGTTGGCAGTTCTGGGATACCGCTTCCGGATCTCCAGTAACCATCTGCAGATAAGTGGATCTTTTTGGGGGTAAAAGACAAACGTTGTGGGACTCATTTAATTCCTCCAGTACTTTATTCCTCCATGGCAATTCGACCTAACACATATTTGCGCATGCCCAATACCACGGCAAAAATTGGCTCGATTTCTGTGCCCTGAGAAGTTTTATTTGTCAAAATTACCTTTGCATATGGGAAGTTTTCGTTCATAAAACTCTTCAGTGGCTTGTAATATGCAGCGCCTGTACCACCAGCGATGAATACGCTTCTGCAGCTATTTAACTGCTGGGAACGGGTACGTGTCAGGGTATCGCATAATTCAGCACATACATGATCAAATTCCTCTTTATAGATCGGATCAATATATACGCTTTTCTTGTTGAAGTTTACTGGCATATTGTCTTTCATATATTCGCGAACCTGATATGGCTTGAATTCACAGCCAGGAAGTTCTTCGTTGATTCTGGCAGCGACTCTCTCATAGATGTTGAACATTGCATATTCCATGTTGGACTCTGCGGAATAAATGTGATGGTTTTTGTTCAAGAGGAAAATACCAAGGGTCTTCTGACCAGCATCAATAATAAGTGCTGGCAGCAGGCGCTCAACCTCTTCGTTGTCAGTTGCATCATCGTTCAGAGCTTCAAAAAGGAAAGCACAAATCGCCTGGGAATTCACGAATAACTTAGCATTGCTAAGATCAAAGGTGAAATCCTCCTTTTCGGACATCTCTCCCGCCACCCGATACTGGAAATTATGGCGTGTACGAAGGAATGCGTTGATATGTGGAGCAGCTTCCTGTAATACATCATGTGGCAGAGCCACGCCAAAGTAAATTTTGTAGCTATCTAAATCCTTAATCTGGAAATTGATAGCCTGGCCTTCATCGGAATGCTCAAACTGGTATAAAGCATATGCCAGTGCGGCCTCTAAGCTATATTTAAAGAAACCAGACTGAAATCTTTTGATGTCCATATTGGACTCCAACAGGGAGTTATTCGCTTCTGCTGAGTCATACCCCAGTAACTCATCCCATGCGCCCTGTCCAAACAGGTAGGTATCCCCGTTGTCTGGGTAAAAATAAAAATTACCTTTAACAAGAGCCAGCCCAGAATGGCCATTGTCTACCTTTACCATTGTGCTTGGAAAAGCTATGACTTTTTCGTTGATAGTGATTTTGTACTGATCAAATCCTGGATCGATAATGATAACAAGACTATTTTTATTCATTAATCGCACTCTCCTTCTTGCTATGCTTGATTTTGATGCTTTCATTATAATACTAAGTTATTCAAAAGTCAACATCACATTATAATAAGTTATATTAAGTTATTATAAATAATACATAAGTTTTGCCGAGTTAAACATAAATTATAATAAGTTATTAAAAATGAAAGGCAAAGAAAAAGACAATTTCTATATTTTATTAATACAAAACTGCAAAAGAAAGACTAGGAATCAAGTTGCTACATAATAACACGTTAAAAATTATAAAAAATTATAATAATGACCTTTTAACTATAAAAAGATATTAGAAAGAAATTCAAACAAGTAAAAAACAACAGAAAGAAACAGAAAAAGAAACGCCATGGTTTTAATAGATTATAAAAAAGAAACCATAGCATTATAACAATTATTAACAACACCCAAAAACAATACAATGGATTATTTAAAAGCGGTAAATGCCGCAATGTGCAAGATAAGAGATTGTTAATATGGGTTAAAAAGAAGAACCAAGGAACAAGGTATGCCGGATTTTAAACTGGATGGAAGTTCGCATTCCGGAATAAAACACATGGATTCTGAACGTAATGTATACTCAGTTAAAACAAGTTATAGAAAAATTATAGCAAAGTTATGATAAGCTATTACATATATAAAACAAGTTGTACAGCATTTATAGCAAGTTTTAATAAGTTATATTAAGTTATTGCAAAGTTAAACCAAAACTATAATAAGTTATTTAAAAAGCAGATTATTAACAGAAAGGATCTGGTATGATGAACATATTAGTGAAATACCTTATGAAATGCAAAAAAAAAGAAAGGATAGGTACTGAGACCTATCCTTTAAAAAGAAAGGAGAGTATTCCTTTTTTAGAACTGGATTCTGCGAGCTGTTTTCTCAATTCTTCAATTTCGGTTTGAAGTGCAAGGTTCTTATCAGTAAGATCCTCATTCTTACTCGCAAGTTCTTCATTTTGAAGTGCAAGATTTTTTCGATCATGCTCCAGAACCTTCATATCAGATTGTATCTGGTAGTTTTCTTTTAGCAACTCTTCATAACCTTCAAATTTGGAGAACAGGCATTTGTTTTCATTCACAATGTCATCCTGGATTCTGTCTAAACGTTCTGCTAATTGAGTGCTTATGTCGGTTGTGAGTGCTTTCTGTCTTGCATCTTTTTCTTCAGCATCGAGCCTCAGAAATTCTTTAAGCAGCATCTGAACTTCTTCCTTTTTTAACAGCTCCGCCATCTGATTCCTCTGCTGAAATGAATAGTTTGTACCATTTTTCAGGGAAGCCTTAATGGAGTCTTTAATATCAGCAGGGCTCAGACCTTGCTTCTTCCATTTTAAAGCTGTCTTTAAAATATCAATGTCGCGAGAGGAAAAAAGAAGTTTGCCAGCTCTATAAGAAGAAGAGGAGGATTGATCTTGAATTGCATCCGGCAGAATGTCGCCAAAGGATTTGTACCAATATCCGACCATGGAAGGACTAATATTAAGCTCTTTTCCAACCTCCACAGAAGAGAAACGCGGTATAGTTTCTGCGTAATTCTCTATATTAGCATCTGTTTCATCAAATGTGGAATCCTGGGTATGATTATCCGTGAACTTTTCCGCAGATTGGTCGTCATAACCGCTATGATCATCGTTTGTAATCATTCTTAAAAATCACCTCCGAAGTTTTAATTCGTTATTAATAATGTACCACAAAGAGAAGGCGTTTGCAAGAAATATGGAAAGAGCGAATTATTGCTTTGTGTTTTGACAAGCAAAGGGGTATAATGAAATATACTAGAAAATTTTGGGGGACGAGTACCAGGATGAGATTTAGCAAAATCAAAAATGTATTGGCGATCATAAGAGCGAAGGAGTACGAACCGCAAGTACAGGGTGATAAGAAATTCCGATCAAGAGAAGATGTGCTGAGCGATTTTAAGCGGTTTAAGCGGTATCCATTTATCATCGGCGTTTACGCAGCCGTATACAGCCTCTATCTTTTCATTTGCGTACTGGGGAATCTCCATGCAACAAAGGTTTTGGATCCGAGATATATTTTTACAAATTTTTTTGTTGCGACATTGCTCATGGTGGTCGGATTGGGCGTATGGATATGGTCCACTGCTTACGATTACTGGAATTACTACCATCATAAGATATTTTTATTGTGTCTCATGGGCTTTGGCGGGATTTTCCTTCTGTCAGCGGCGCTTGAAAAAAAGATATTTTACCCGGTTGTGCGAATGGTGTTAAAAATTCCGATTAACCAGGAAATTACGGAGCATATGGTGCTTTCCCTTGCTGGGGCGATACTATCAATCATACTGATTGCTCCAATTGTTATTTTGATATGGACCTTGCTTTCCATCGGATGCAATAAGCAGACCGTGACGCATCTGCTGAGCTTTAAGATTATGCACCACATTGATATCCGAAAACATAAGCAATTTCTTTATGACAATAAGGTAATTACTCGCATGGAAGATGGAAGGCCCGTTGTGATCCGCCAAAAAGATCGGCAGCTCCATACGTCCATTTCCGGTGCGACCGGTACAGCGAAAACCAGTAGTACCATTATACCATCAATTGCGGAGGACCTGGATCATCATGTATACAATGAGGAGTTTCAGAAGAAAGAATGTGAAGCGGCGCTGAAGGCCGGTATTTTCAAAATGGATCACGAGTTTGCGGACGAGGACTTTTCAATCAATTACTTTTCACCGGTGCCCGGAAAAGAAGTAGTACCGAATCCGGCATTGGCGAATAACTTATCTGAAAAATACTTTGGCCGCGCCATCAGTGCGCAGGAATATTACAAACGGCTGAGGATGATCAGCGGAGTGGCTGGCGTTACCGTTGTGGCTCCGAACAGTTCCTTAGCAGACAAGGCATATACATTGGCCAAAAACAGAGGGATTAAGGTAAACCGCCTTGATCCGATGCTAAAAGATGGAAAACATCTGGAAGGATTTATCGGTCTAAACCCACTATATGTCAGCCCGTCTCTGACTGGAAAAGAAAGAGCAAGGGCAATTACGGATAACGCGAACATCTTTGCGGATGTGTTGCAGGCACTCTTTGATATGTCTGGCAAACAGGACGTTTACTTTAAAAGCGTGAATAATTCCCTTACAATACAGATCAGTAAGCTCCTCATGCTGACCTTCGAGGACTTAAATGGGCGTCAGCCGAATCCCTCTGATCTGCAGTATTGCGTGAATAACGTGGATGTATGCAAAGTATATCAGGATAGACTTGTTGAGAAGTACGGAAAAACTTGTAAGGCAGACAAGCCAATCACTGGATTTGAAATGATAACGGATCAGGATCAGGAAGTGGACTGTGGAGATTGGCAGGATGTTTATGACTTTGTAAAGAATGATCTGCTTAGCCCAACCATGAAGGAGAAGATGTATGATCGCGCAAACGGTCTTCGCTTGCAGATCAATAACTTTTTGAATCATCCGTATATTCGTGATGTGCTTTGTACGAACCATACGGTTGATTTAGATATGGCATTGGCAAACGGAGAGGTGACAGTCGTAAACTATTCCTTGGAGTTGGGATCTTCCGTATCAACCGGTTTTGGACTTTTCTTTTTGTTTACATATGCGAAGGCTATCCTTAGAAGACCGGGAACTGAAGCTGACAGGGTGATCCATTTCAACTATATTGATGAGTTCCCGGTGCTTCTGCATCCAAATTTAGAAGAATACTTTTCTTTGCATCGCCAGTACTGCGTAGCCAATACTGTGGCAATCCAGACTGAGGATCAGTTTGATAAGAATGATATGACCAAATACATGAAGGGTGTCGTTGCCCAAGTTGGCCATAAAATCAAATTCGGACGTCTTTCCAATGAAGAGGCGAAAACCACCAGTCTTTCTTCCGGAACGGAAACGGTTGCAGAAGAGCAGCAAGGGGAGACTATGAATAGTATTACTTCAGATCGACCAATGCATACATTCTCAAAGCGCAGAACCATGAAAGAGCAAAGTCGCATGTCGATGACGGATCTTATATACAAAGATTTCAGAGAGGTAACCTTGTATACTGTTTGTGACGGAAGCCTTCAGGAACCGATTAATGGTATCGTACACTTTTTGGAGCCGTCAAGAGAAAAGGGGCTTCCGAGAAGGAAATACCAGTGGGGGCGGTATTATCAGCAGAGACCGGCGTATACAGTTCCAGGAAATGTATACACTACGCATGTGGAGCGGGATGATGAACCTGTAAACCCTGCGGCCGGAAAAACAAATGGATGGACGCTTTCCAGTGGCTATCAGGAACATTTTAGGGAGGGGGGACGCTAGGTGTCATCTTATGAGGATAACGGATCAGGCTTGCCGTTTGTGTTCCGAAATGGTGTGGATCTTGAATTGAATAAAAGTGGAAGAATATCCGCTTCAAGCCTAGCAAAGATGATAGAAAAAGGTGAGTTTTCTTCCCAACAGGAGCATATGTTATGTGCACTGAAATCCTTTAGCCTCATGACAGCCAGGCAGTTGGAAATGCTTTTTTATGTAAGCAATATGCCTCTGCGGTATATGCGCTTATCGTCTGGACTTGGAAGAAACCTGCACCGGAAGGATATTTCATACCTTATGAGATATGGGATATTGGATCAGTATGAGATGAAGTCTGGTAATAAAAAGGTGGCACCAGGACTTTATGCAGCCGCAGGAGCGGTTTATCAGCAAAAGGCACTGCAAGAAATTGTTCCGGTGGAACGTATGGTTGTGGCAGGTGGGCGAAACAACGCAAGAATACGACCGGCATCATGCCTGAATTATCCCATTGCGCTTTCCGTGCTTGCCTTAAACCAGTTGCACATCCGGGTGCTTACAGATTTTTCCTTCTTACCAACTGCGTACCGGGCTTGGTTGACTCCGGACGTTCCGGCCAATATCTTTCAGACGCATGATAACCAGTATATTATTGCGGTTGCTCCAAGGGAAAAGCCAGGGAAAAGAGCGGTAGAAGTTATTATAAATGCAGCAATAGCGGAGTTATGTGAGGCGGACTATGAAGAGGCGCAGAAGAAGATCTTATTTGTAGTAGGTAGTACAGCATATGCTCTTGAGTTGAATGGATGTCTGCCAGAAGAGATAAGAGAACAGTGTTTATACATTACAGACTATGAAATCTACGGAGGACATGGCCTGGATCAGTTAATCAAAGTGACAGGAGCACGGGAATTTGATCTGATTGCAGGAATGGAAAAGGATGGATAACCTGGTGAGGGTTCCCATCCTTTTTCGTGATATTTCTAACGTTCCCTTGCAGTGATGATCAGACGGTTACTTCCATTGTTGGTACAGGTGACAATGGTGAGCATGGATTCTGTGCTGCTATTTAATACATAGGTGTCTTCTGGATTTACAACATTAATCTCTGTAATGTCATAAATGTGGGTTTTCGTCTGCGTGGTAACGGTAACTTCGTCTCCAACCACAGCCTCTCTTAAATTATTAAAAAGACAGGTATATACGATGGAACTGTGCCCGGCAACACAGAAGTTGCCTTCGCCTGGCAATGCAGTTCCTGGAAAGTGTCCGGCAGAGATCCTTAAAACATCCCGATCAATGCCTTCCCTTACGGTTACCTTTACGTCCAAGCGGTCAACTGAAAGAATGGCAATGGTTTCCCCTGGTAAAAAAGACTTGAAGTTCTGGGTAGAACCTGCATAGGAATGGTCTAATTCCGGATTTGCAGCCATGCGTGCTTCAAATTCTTTAAATAGCGCCAACTGGGCAGATCGCTCGTGGCGATATCTTATGTAAAAGCCGGCGGAAAGGGATATAGACAATACAATAAGCAAAATGGCAGTACATCGTAGGTAATAAAAAAATGAGCGCACGATACGTCCTCCTAAAATAGACCAATAATATTATGAAAAAACCATATTCCGTATCCGAAAAACAATGTGGTTACAAAAGGAATAGATTTCTTTTTGCGGATGATGTAGTACATGACACTAAAGAGCAGGGCAGAAAAGAGGATCTGTATAAGTGCAAATCCAACCGCAATAAAGACTATGGCGATCGCCATGGAATCTCCCTTTCCAAATCCCGGGAGGGAAATAGAACTGAAGGAAAATAAAAGCAGAAGCAGGAGACTGGTGACAGGAGCAGATCCCATAAAAATACCAAGAAAGAACATAATTAAATATGGGAATTCATACACCATCCGTTCCGTTAAATCTGTGTAGGCTCCAAATGCAAGTACCAGTAGTGCTAATTTCTGGTAGGTTTCAATGGTCATCTTATCCTCCAGTTTCTTCATATTCCAAAAAAATTTTACCATATTCTACAAAATTTTCAAGTAAGATTAGCATAAGCAGGATTTCCTTGCAAAAGTGCTAAAGGAGGTGTATAATATCCTTTGTATAGATTATCTTTTTTGAGTGGTTATAATGACCAGGAGTTACCCGCGATAACAAGCGGTAGTGTATGAAGGGATAGTCTGTATTTTTAAATAGATCCCTGCAAGGTGCAGAGATCTTTTTTTATTACAAGGAGCTTTCCGTATTTTGTACGGGAAGCTTTTTTTGTAAGAAAATACAGAAAGGAAAGGAGAGGGAATAGAAAATGAAACAGAACCTATTCGATCGCAGCCTGTACAACGATCTCAAGACGGGAGCGTACTACACGGATGCGGACCATGCCTACCGGCTTGGTCAAATGTTTGAGTTCTCATCGGAGAGTTGTGTGCTGGAGCCTTGCTTTGGAGATGCCAAAGCAGTTGAGGCGTTTTTAAAGGGCACGCGCGGCAACAAATCAGAAGTGAAGAAATTCGGAGTCGAAATGAATCCGGAATCTTTTGAAAGTGCAAAAGATCACTTCGACTATGCGCTCAATGAGGACTTTTTGAAAGGCGTGAGGATAACCCCTAAGGCATTTAGCCTGATCTTCACGAATCCGCCCTATGGGGAATGCAATGAAGGGAAGGACCGCTTGGAAACAGAGTTTCTGAAGCGGTTCTATTCGTATCTGATGCCTGGAGGAATCCTGGTTTTGATTATTCCGAGGTCCTGCATGGAGGATAAAAACTTTATCCGGGACTATGCAGCCAGATTTGAAACGAAAGCAATTTATCGTTTCGATGACAAGGAATATGAGAAATATCATCAATACGTTTTCATCGCAACCAGGCGGGATTCTATTGGTGTGCTGCGGACAAAATTGGAATCTTTAAGAGACAGAATCTATAAAGACCAATTTCCGTATATACCTCAGGTGGAGACATATCAAGGGGAGATCTATCAGGTACCAGAAACAGCGAACGAAAAAGTTGCATTGTTTACTGGTGTAAAATTTGATTATGGGAAAGCTGCAGAGAATCTGCAGCATAGTAGTCTCTTTGAAAAGTTAGCTGAGGCAACGGTATCCCCGTACTATGCATTAAAAGTAGGGGACCCACCGCTTCCACTGAAAAAGGATCTTTTGTATCTGGCAGCGATTGCTGGTGCGGGAGAGGGGGTTGCCGGAAGGGAAGAAGATGGAGATGTCCATCTGCAGAGAGGTGTCGTAAAACCAGAAAAGTTCACGCATTATGAGACCACGGAAAGTGGCAGCGAGGTAATGGTTGAAACGACCAAGAGCGTTGTGACGATCAATTTAATCGACAGCTTTGGTAATATACGAACCTTGAGGTAGCTAAGAAAGGAGACACCATGATTACAATTGATGGAATTTATGAAAAGTTGGGTGTTGATTTTGTCATCACCCACAATCGATGCGTACTGGCTGCGTCATTGTTCCACAGATCGGAGCAGATGGTACGGCAGGCAGGGGCAGCTGTGAATCTTGGAAGCGCCAATGCGTATACCGATACCAACCGTATGTTCTTTACGGGAGGGTATACCAGTTATTTCCAGAAAATCCAGGCAGATAAGGAGGAATTTTTCCACCTGATTTTGATTTCCAAAGACCTTGGAAAAAAGTATTTTCTGACATCACCGGAGAGGGAAGGAAGAGATTTTTATGAAGTGTTAATGTCAAACTTCAAACTCCCATTGTTAAAAGAATGGGGGGCACTGCTTCTGGACTATGGAAAGAGTCGAAGGGTGGTTGATCCCGGATATGGGAAGACCGATGTAATTTATGGCTCTTTTGCAAGAAGAGATGGAAGAAAATTTGCTGGAATTCCGCTGAACCAGGTAATTAGTCACGACATCAGTATCTACTCAGAGGCGATCCTAACAGATGGAATCAAATGGTTGTTTGAATCTGGAACAGTGAAACTTGCAGAAAAACTGCAACAGCCATTACCGGAAGATCTTACGCTGGATGGTTATTTTTCCAAGTATGGAAAGACCATTGTGGAGCATCTGGCGGGTCAGATACATCCTGTATCAGCGCTTCAGTCAGTACCGGATACGGTTGTTTTAAAAGGGAAAAGACTGTATCCTCAGCAAGCGACTATCGTTCAGGGAGCAGTCCGGTTCCTGGATAAAAAATCCGATTTCCTGTTTATCAATGAGGGGATGGGAACTGGAAAGACACTGCAGGCGCTATCCATTGCTGAAGGTTACGCAAACTTAAAAGCGTTGAGAATGCATCCAGGAATGAGTTTAAAGGATCTGTACTCAGATATGGGTGCGGTAAAGTATCGCAACATTGTGATGTGTCCTTCCCATCTGGTAGAGAAGTGGAAAGCAGAGTGTGAGGCTGAGATTCCGTATGCAAAGGCGACCATCATCTCTACACTGGAAGATCTGGTAAAGATCAAAAAAGCAGGGATTCAGCGCATTGGCAAAGAGTTCTTTATCATCAGTAAGGATTTTGCAAAGCTTGGCAATATGGAACGACCGACGCCAGTAAAAATGCGAAGCCATATTCCGTTCTACTACAAAGAATGTACGGAATGCGGTGCGCAGGTGTGCGCGCCGGTTAAGCGGTGTATGTGTTCTTCTACTACATTTAAGTTAGGCAGTGAGGAACAGGGGCATGGAAGCGGCCTGATTTGTCCGGAGTGCAAACAGCTTTTGTACGTTCGGAATGATGGTGATGGAAATCCGCAGTTTTTAACGCCAAAGGATTTTGCCAAACCGACCGGGTACAACCGAGAATGTCCTTACTGTGGAACCATCCTTTGGGCGCCATTTATCAAGAATGTGAACCAGGGATTCTACTTGAAAAAGCGGAAGCATCAATGGAAGCGGGCAACGCATTATGTCAATAAGACGCAAAAAGCGACAAAGTCCGTGTGGGTGCTGGATGGATATGAGAACGATTATTTTGAATATGTCCAGCAGAAGCCCATTGATGTAAAAGCCGATATGGAGGGAATCCGAAAGTATTCACCAGCTCTGTATATCAAAAAGCACTTAAAGAATTTCTTTGACTTTGCGATTTTTGATGAGTGCCACGAGTATAAGGGTGGTTCTACCGCTCAGGGTCATGCGATGCACGCTCTCATAAAGAGCAGTAAAAAACAGCTAGCCCTAACCGGAACCATCGCTGGTGGTAAAGCGGATCATTTGTTTTATCTGCTGTATCGGCTTTGTCCATGGAAGATGAAAGACTATGGCTGGAATGGAGCCATGAAGTTCAGCGAGGAATATGGAACCGTGGAACGGACCTTTAGTGTGGATGAAGAGGATTCAGAACGCGGAGCTATGTATCGTGGAAGGCAGTTATCGGCACCAAAAACAAAGCCAGGTATTTCGCCACGAATTTTCACGGACTTTCTGCTGGATTCCGCGGTATTCCTTGACCTGGATGATATGAGTAAATACCTGCCGGAATTCAAAGAACAGGTGGTGACAGTTCCTATGGAACGGGATGTATCCGTGGATTATCACCGGGTTGTTGAGTGTCTGCAGGAACATGGGCGGAAGAATAGCGCGATTATGTCGCGTTGTCTGCAATTTGCTTTATCTTATCCGGACAAACCATTTCTGGAACATCCTGCGATCATCCATCCGCAGACTGGAGATGAACTTTGCGAAGTTTCGGATAATTCCTCACTTTGGGAAGGAGATCATTTATTGCCCAAGGAGGAAAAGCTGGTTGAACTGATCAAGGATGAGATCAGCGAGGATCGGAATTGCGTGGTTTATGCGGAATACACCGCTTCGGAAGAAACGAACGTGTGTGAGCGGCTGAAAACGATCATTGAGCGGCATGTAAAGGTAAAGGCGCAGGTTCTTTACTCCAATACGCCTGCTGCCATAGACCGCGAAGAGTGGATGCACAAGCAGGCAAGAGAAGGTGTGCAGGTGTTTATCACCAATCCACGATGCGTTGCCACAGGTCTGGATTTCTGTTGGAAAGAAGGGGATAAGAGTTACAATTTCCCAACCTTGTTTTTTTACCAGTTAGGCTACAGCCTGTTTGTTGTCTGGCAGGCAAGTAGAAGAGCATACCGCCTGGTGCAGCGAGAAGAGTGCCGCGTTTATTACATGGCCTATGAAAATACGATTCAGGCTGCGGTAATCTCACTGATCGCGCAAAAGCAGGTGGCAACTTCAGCAATCCAGGGTAAGTTCTCAACCGAAGGTATTTCTGCCATGGCAGAAGGCGTCGATGAGCGAGTTCAACTTGCAGCCGCCATGTCCCAGAATGATTTTAAGACCGGGAACATCATGCAGAATATGTTTGATGTCCTGGCAAAATCCAGACAGGACAGTGATTGCGGCGAGGACGATGGAGAGAAGATGTTGATTCTCCGGGAGCTGATCGGTACTGATCTGTATGATCAGTTCGAAAAAATCCTGCATCCATCGGCAGACGAGGTCATGGACATGATGCTGGAAGAATTTTTCCAGGATGATTGGCCGGATGAGGACGATGAGCCGGATGAGCCGAAAAAGAGTGATAACAATGTGGTTGATCCCTTTGATTTTGACCAGAAGCCGGCGAGTGAGGCGTTGCAGCATATTCGCAATACAAATGCATCGGTTGGAAAACAGATTGATCTGTTTTCACTTTTTTAAATAACAATGAGTGGGGCACAGCCCCGATTGAAAGGAGATAATTTTATGAGATATAGCGTCTTAAAGGTAGATAATTTCTTAGAGGCAGTAAAGGCAGTCAGTGTTGCAGCGAACAACAACGGATATATGTTCCGGGTTTCAGACAAACTGAAGGACGGAAGCGTTCCTTGCGTACTGACAGCAGTAACCAAGGGTGTTATCCAGGCGACGTCCATGTTCGGAGCCACCATCGTACAGGTGGAGGTTGCAGAAGATGGTTCTGAGAGCAAGTGTGCGGAGTTAAAGGATTTCGGAACAACCCGTTGCTTGCCGGCGAAACTGTTGAATGCAGTGACGGCGCTGGAACAGCAGAATTCCAATATGTTGATCTTGCTGAAAGACAATGAGTTTGTTTTGAAGACTCCGACTGCGGTGCTTCCTCTGCCATACATCGACAAGCTGGTGGTGGATGACAACCCAAAAGACTTAACTAAGATTAAGTTCGACTTTAAAAAGGAGGACTTGGACCACGTGTGCAGGCAGTTGAATATCCAGTCTTCCGGTAAGGACAAGCTGGATAACATCTCCTTTGTCTATGGCGGAGATAAGTCTTTCAACTGTTACGTCGGCAGCGGACACCTGATTGCAAAGAAGGTGCTACCGTGTGTTCCGGTTGTGAAGGGAGATAATGTGGTTCCAGAAATGAATGCTTTTGCGCTTCCGGTGAAGAAGCTGCTTCAGATCGTCAGCACTAAGGGAGAGTCCGGTAAGGTAAGTTTCACATGCTTTTTGGATCAGGCAATAGTACGCCAGGTGAATATCACCTATGAAAGAAACGTGTACTATATGCACCCAACAGAGGCGTTGGCTCCTGGATATTACCGCATGATCGATACTCCGTTTGAGCTGGAGTATTCCTATGTGACGGAAGCGGAGAAGATGCTGGAAGCTTTTTCTATCATCTCTTTGAGTGAGAAATCGGAAGTGGCGGTATTAACTCCATATGCTGGAGAAAACGGAGCATATCTCTCTATCAGCGACCTGGTGGAGAAGACGAACATCAAGCTCCCAATTGAGGAGGCAGTAGATACCAGCCAGGAGAGCATCATGAGTTATCTGTCTGTATTCTCCGCTGCGGTTGCACCGTTTGATGGCGAGAAAGTGAAGATTTCTCTGACAGCGCCGCTGAATGGGGCACCGAAAGGCTTTGCCATTATGGAGGCCGGGACATTGAAAGTTCTTTCCACGCAGTACGCTTCTGCAGAATCGGAGAAGTCAGAGGATGGCTCCACAGATGAAGAAGAATAAGTAATTAGATAGTCGTGGGGGCAGCTGTAGCGTAAGTTGCTTCCACATAAAAAACGAAAGGAAAGAATTTATTTATGGAGACAGGAGAGAAAATAATTGGAAAAAAGTAGGAGAGCGGATTGTATATTTAAGGGAGAAGAAGGGGTATACATGTAATGCGCTCGCTAACAGAGCCGGGATTTCACAGAGCTTCCTTCGTGAGATTGAGCTTGGTAGTAAAAATCCGACCGTGTTAACGGTTTTGTCTCTATGTGAGGCACTTGGAATTTCTATGGTAGAATTTTTTGATGACGAAACGCAGGAGCGGTTTGAAAGTGATCCAGTGTTTGCACTGGTTTACGCACTATCACCAGTGCAGCGGGCAGCTCTGTTTGAGTTTTTAAAGACATTGCCATTGAATTAAAATAGTTATATAATACAATCATGAGAGATGAGTACGATATCATGGATTTACATCCGAGAAGAAATCCATATAGAAAAGTTATGAAAAAGCGGGTGAAGATTGATCTTGATGAGGAAGTTGTTGCATATTTCAAGAAGCAATCAGAGGCAGTTGGTATTCCGTACCAGATGTTGATCAGCCTGTACTTGAGTGATTGCGTAAAAAATAATCGCCATCTAGAAATCTTAAAGTAGCGATTATATGTTTGAAAAGGGTGCTTTTATTGCAAAAAAGCGATAAAAACACCCTTTTAATTGAGAAAGAGGAGATTGAGCAGTTCGTACATTGGAAATAGAGTTACGCCCTAACATCTATGGGGCTTAAGATGTTTTGGGTTAGATACACATATTTACATTGTTAGTACAACGTATTGACATGATGAAAGAAGCTGCGTATAATAATATTAAAGGAGGAATGAAACGATGGCAAATATAAGCATCACCATGAGAATTGATGAGCAGTTAAAGAGTCAGTTGCAGGAATTGATGTCTAATCTTGGTTTAGATATGACAACTTTTTTCACTATGGCAGCAAAGCAGGCCGTTAGGGAACAGGCACTTCCATTTCGCCCGAATATGGATAGCGTGCCAAACAAAGAAACCTTACAGGCTATGGGAGAAGTTGAGTATTTGAAAGCGCATCCAGAAGCAGGGAAAAGATATAGCAATGTGGATGAGATGATGGAGGATCTGCTTTCGTGAAATATGCTGTGGAACCAACTAATCGTTTCAAAAAAGATTTGAAGCTCTGCAAGAACAGAGGATATGATCTTGAAAAAATCACGGACATAATAAAGAAACTTGCGAACGGTGAACAGCTACCAGAAAAGAATAAGGATCATTCGTTAAGTGGAAATTGGGATGGATATAGAGAATGCCATATTCTTCCAGACTGGTTATTAATCTATCAGTATTATGAAAATGAATTGATATTACTTTTGACAAGAACTGGAACGCATAGTGATTTATTCTAAATTTGTAAAGGCTAGCTTTTATTGCCGATAAGGTGGTAAAAGCTAGCCTTTTTTTGTTACACAAAATTATTCTGGAATATATTCCATGATATCCGTTACAGGACAATTTAAGATGATGCAGAGAGTGTCTATCGTGTGTGTAGTTACATTAATGTTATGTTTCATGCGGTTTAGCTGACCAGCGCTGATGTGGTAGTGATGCATGAGATAATATTGAGAAATATTTCTTTTGGCGAGAGTTTTCCATAATGGATCATAACTTATCATGAGCAAGCCTTCCTTTTCTGTTTGTGAATGATGTATGTGTCATATATCATACAAGAATAAGAAAGGCTCGGCTAGATGCCGTTTTTGGATATGAAAGTAGTGAACGACTCGGTCATTGAATGGCCGAGGATTCCCGCTTTTTATCCTAAATTGAGTCGATCGTGTCGTTAAGTATCATAGGTAATGCAAGAGCCTTAAAGTCAACCAGATTGCAAGACCAAAGTGTGGTCCAATGCGGACTTCTGTGTGCTTTTTTAAGGTTCTGGTAGCAATGCCATAAATGGTTACAAAAACAGAGAGTAGGACCAAGGCTACCACAAAGCCGTACCATCCAAGAATCCAGATGGATACGCAAAAGTATTTTACATCACCACCAGGAATTGGGGTGAATAAGAGTAGTAGGAATAAAAGAATGCTTCCGATCAAGGCACCACCAAGGGCGTGATAGAAGGCACTCTTAATGATCCCAAGGCTCAAAAGTATCACCAGGTATTGGTTTGGGATTTTTTCACATGTATAATCCGAATAAGCGATCATAATTAAGACCGCATTTAGACAAACCTGGAACAAAAAGAAGAGGGAACCGCCTTCTGGCAGTGTGAGCAAGGATGCTATGAGAAGGACCGGAAGCATGGTCCATGAAAATACATATTTATCCTTGATCACAACTGTCTTATGCACGGAATTCCCTCCTTTTCTTATTTGTTCAGAAGGAATCTTAACGTCCCTCTTGCTGCCAAGTTGTCATCGATTCCCTTTCCAATGGAACCGTCCCATTCCACGGTACCGCACGGAATGTTACGCTCCTTGAGTCCGTTAAGAAGGTTCTGTTCCATCTTCAAAACGGTCTCATTGGTTGACTTGTCTGCGTCAAAAGCAACCAGAACTACGGAACTGCTGGCTCTTAAGTGTTCCAGGTGATCATCGGAAAAGGCCAGATGGAACGAGTTGACGCCTGGAAGACTCCAGACTTCCATCTGCAGTTTTGCAGCCGTAAAAGCCGCCTTCGGTTCGCCTTCTGTGATGATCACAATGGGGGACTGACAATTCGCGGGTTTGTAGTGGCCCATCTCATTTTTTGAGCCGCACCCACAGTTGTAGATATTTTTGATGAAACCTTTCTTAAGTTCCTCCTCGTCTTCCTTGTAGGATGAAAGTGTGCGGTATTTACCGCGTTGTTTGAGGAAGCTCTTTTCTCCGTTGGCGTAAAGATAGACGCCTTTCATGGAGATGTAGTTTCGTTGACTATCTACTAAAAAATAGTCGTCTCGCCCGTTGGAACCGGAAAAGATCTGCGCTTTCTGATCCCGGAAATCCATCCGGATCCGCAGACGGTAGATCTTTCCAGCCAGGTCATACATTGGGAATAGAATACCACTTGGACCGTTAAAAGTCCAGTGGTTCTCCTTTTTGTATGCCCCTGGTACGCCGAGAAGCGCCTGATCACCGAACTGAGCAATCAGTTTTTCCGCAAGAGCCGTCCTGGTTGGGTTGATGTCCCTTCGCTTATAGGTGGCTCTTAAGCTGTCTGATTCCGGAAATGATACCACGCTATATGTCGCGATCATTTCATCCGTCCATCCCTGCTTTTTCAAGTACGCACGGTGTTCGGGTTTCAGTTTCAGTTCAGCTCTGAGAGCGCGGTAGATCTGGTCCAACTCTTCGTTGGACTTTGGCTCGATGATATTAACCGGTGTTCTGCTCTTGGGAGCAGAATCCTGTGCCTGCCTATATGCAGCGCCGCCCTTTCTGTGGCTCTGATAAGCCCCTGCCTTCACGTCGTCCCGTTTATTATACAGTTCCCATTCTTCGTAAAGGCTAGTGCCGCTCTTGGAATCGCAGACGTAGACGTATTGGCGGCCATCGAAACCAACAGTACTTTCCTTTTTTGTGTCCCGTTGGCATAGAATCATGGCGCCACGCTCGGTTGGAACCCAACCACACCAGTCCGGTTTTCCGCAGATTGGGCATGGGTTATCCCTGGTTACATTACGAATTCCATTCGCCATTTGAATTTCCCCTTTCAAAAATTATTTCCGTGAGCGACGGATCTATTCCGCCACCCGGCCCATCCTTGTGGGCATTACGGATAGGGTGCTGTTTTTCAAGCACTACATCCGCCAAGCCAAATAAAAAAGCACAGTATCCCTATGGAAAGGAAACTGTGCTTATTATCGGCACTTATAAAAATAAAATATACAGATATTATTATAACGTAGAAGCTGGAAAATGTCAATCTGGCTGCTCCATGCGCTCACGACAAACGCATGAATGCTTATCTACCACCGATTCTGTTTTTATCTATTTTTTAAGCTTCTAACAGTTCTTCCAGATACTGAATTAGAGCGACTTTTTGGATTCACAAGTGTCAAACTTGGGAATATAACAGTCGAAGATTTATTTGTCAATCATTTTTATATACGAAAAAGAGACCTTTACATTTTTCCAAAACTTTTTTAAAATAACTTCAAGAACGAAAAAGGAGACAAAACTCATGTCCGATTATCAAATTTCGAAAGTTTATCCCTCTGACAAGCGTACCAACCGCCTGGTTTCAGAGCTGTTAATAAAAGAAGGAATCCGCAAGGACGGCAACTTAGACTACACCTGCGCCATGTTTGACGATGATATGAATGTGATCGCCACAGGAAGCTGTTTTGGCAATACCCTGCGGTGTATGGCAGTGGACAGTTCCCATCAGGGCGAGGGGCTGATGAATGAGATCGTCACCCATCTGATGGAGGTACAGTTCGCACGGGGAAATATGCACCTGTTCCTTTATACGAAATGCAATTCAGCAAAATTCTTCGGGGATCTGGGATTTTATGAGATCGTCCGGGTGGACGGGCAGATCGTGTTTATGGAAAACCGGAAAACGGGCTTTTCCGGGTATCTGGAGAAATTGAAGAAAGAAACCTGCGAATGTAAGGCTTATACAGACCTGGCCAATGCGGACAAACGCTGTCTGACTGGCCATGCAGCAGCTTCCACAGATGGCTCTGGCACTTCTGACCCTTTCATCTCTGCCCTTGTCATGAACGCCAACCCGTTTACCCTTGGACACCAGTATCTGGTGGAGACAGCTGCTGCTTCCTGCGATCTTCTGCACTTATTCATCGTCAGCGAAGACTCCAGCCTGGTTCCATTTTCTGTCCGCAAAAAACTGGTGATGGAAGGAACCGCTCACTTAAGCAATATCTGCTGCCACGAAAGCGGCCCTTATATCATCAGCAGCGCCACCTTCCCAAGCTATTTCCAGAAGGACGAAACTGCTGTCATCGAAAGCCACGCCCGTCTGGATCTGGCCGTATTTACAAGGATTTCCGAAGCCCTTGGCATCACCTGCCGCTATGTTGGCGAAGAACCAACCAGCCTGGTGACCAGTATGTACAATGAGATCATGGCCGCAGAGCTTCCAAAAGCAGACATCCAGTGCCGGATCATTCCAAGAAAAGAAGCTAATGGAAAACCAATCAGCGCATCCACCGTCCGTCAGTGCCTGAAGGACGGAGATATGGAAACCTTAAAGACCCTGGTTCCAGAGACTACTCTCCGGTATTTTGAAAGTCCGGAGGCTGCGCCGGTGATCGAGAAGATCCGGGCAGAGGCGAATGTGATCCATTATTAAAAATAGAATCCGGCAGACAGGGTTCTCCGTCTGCAACGGGTCACTTTACCAATAGAAAAGACTGCACACCGTAGCTATGATGTTTGCTATCAGAGACTCTGCTATCATGTGCAGTCCTTCATTTTTTCGATGTAAATCTCACGTTGTCTCTATATTTTTTCGGACGTAATTTTGTTACGTAGAACATTTTTTCGGTGGTAAAACGTTTATCATCGTCCTTCCACGATCTCCAGAATCTCTTCCGGCTTTTCTACCAGCACTTTCGCTCCTTTAGAAATCAAAAACGGGATATCCCGGAATCCCCATTCCACGATGATATGATCCATCTGGGCATTGGCTGCGGTCTGAATGTCCACATCAGAGTCACCAATATAAACAGCCCGGTCACGGGAACATTCCAGGGTTTTTAGCACCTCATTGACAGAATCCGGCGCCGGTTTCTTTCGGATGCCTTCTCTCTCTCCCACTGCGAAATCAAAGACCCCGTCAAAATACTGCTTACACAGCTCCTGCACACCATAATCTGCCTTATTAGACACCACTGCCAGCTTGCAGCCATCCTTTTTCAGATTCTGGAGAAGCTCCATGATCCCGTCATAAGGTCTGGTTTTATCTGCACAATGAACCTTATAATGTGCCGTAAATGTCTCGTGTACCCGGTCAATTTCTTCCACCGGAGTTCCTTCCGGCACTGCCCGCTCCATCAGCTTGCGGATTCCATTCCCCACAAACTGCCGCACTTCATCCATCGTCCGCTCCGGGTAACCACAGGTTTTCAGGGCATAATTGGTACTGTCCGCCAGATCTTCCAGTGTATTTAAGATCGTTCCATCTAAGTCAAAAATCGCAATCATATATTTCATAGCTTTTCTCTCCTCTCTGCTGCCCGTAGTATAGCACATTGAAACAAATGCGTAAATGTCAGAATATCATTTCTTTGTTGATAATTTTCCCTTTAAATCCTTTTTTCACCCATTCTTGTTTTTCCTTCTTTTCTGTGATAGAATAGCCATAAGACTTTATTGGAGGGAATCGAATGACCTATATCAAACACAAATCTGAAGAATCCGTAGAGGACTATCTGGAGACGATCCTGGTGTTAAGCCATAAGCTTCCAGAGGTACGCTCGATCGATATTGCAAACGAGATGCATTTTTCCAAGCCAAGTGTCAGTGTTGCCATGAAGAACCTGCGCAACCGGGATCTGATCGTGATGTCTGACAATGGACATATTTCTTTAACTCCGGAGGGTCAGGCTATGGCAGAAACCGTCTATGAGCGCCACTCTCTCCTGTCCGGCTGGCTGATCGAGCTTGGCGTTGACCGGGAGATCGCTACGGCGGATGCCTGCAAGATGGAGCATGACATCAGCCCGGAAAGCTTTGAAGCATTAAAACAGCATATTCTAAAACACCGCAAGTAATCATATCCTGCCAAACAGCATCTGTTCCGCCGCAGGCGAAGAGCTGTTTGACAGGATATTTTTCACCCGCTTTTCATTTTTTAGTTTATCGCAGAAGGAGGTATTTATGCTATTTAAGAAAAAATCATCAGCCCCAGACGGGCAAACAGAACGTTTTGACTCGGAAGGCAATCCGATCCGCAGACGGGTGCATCTTGGCAAAAGGGCCGGGACCGCAGTCATCATTGCGGCTGCCGCAGTCATTGCCAGCAACTGCTACTACGTGCTGGATGAGGAAAACTACGCTGTTGTCACTACTCTTGGAAGTCCCCAGGCGGAATCCCAGGCGGGACTTCATTTTAAGATTCCATTTATTCAGAATGTCCGCATGGTATCCAAGGGTATTAAAGGTATGTCCATCGGTTATAACCAGGATACCGGAGAGGCTGTGGATTCTGAATCTGTGATGATCACCAAGGATTTTAACTTTGTTGATACAGATTTCTACCTGGAATACATGGTCAATGATCCGGTAAAATACCTGTACGCATCTTCCGACCCGGTAGCTACCTTAAAGATGCTGGCCCAGTCCTACATCCGTGACACAGTAGGCATCTATAATGTAGATGATGTGATCACCACAGGAAAAGCTGTGATCCAGTCAGAGATCAAGGAAAAGCTGACCAACCGCATGATCGAAGAAGATATCGGGCTTTCCGTAACCAATATCACCATCCAGGACGCATTTCCACCGACCGATGAGGTCATGAACGCCTTCAAAAATGTGGAAAATGCCAAGCAGGGCAAGGAAACAGCCATCAATAACGCCAACAAGGACCGAAACGAGAAGATCCCACAGGCTGAGGCTGAGTGTGACCAGATCATCAAGACTGCCGAAGCCGAGAAAGAGGCCCGCATCAACGAGGCCCAGGGACAGGTCTCCCGTTTTGAGCAGATGTATGCGGAATACAGCAAATACCCGCTGATCACCAAACAGCGCATGTTCTATGAGACTATGGAAGACCTGCTTCCGACCATGAAGGTCTATATCGTAGATGAAAATGGTACCCAGAAGCTGCTGCCATTAGATAGTTTCACCGCTGCACAAGATTCAGATCCAGCTGACACGACGATTGGAAAGGAGGCACAGTAATCATGAAACGGGCATCAAAATTTATCACGTTGCTGCTTATTTTTGCTATCATGTTTGTAATTGGCGGTTCTCTAGTCATTACCTATCCGGATGAATACACCATTGTCCGTCAATTTGGAGAAATCGTGCGGGTCACCGACACCGCCGGCGTTTCTTTAAAGCTTCCAGTGATCCAGACCAGCTCCACCTTGCCAAAGTCCTTACAGCTTTATGATATCCCGGAATCGGATGTCATCACCAAAGATAAGAAAAGCATGATCGCAGACGCATTTGTCCTGTGGAAGATCTCCGACCCGATCCTGTTCACCCGCCATTTAAACGGCCAGGTAGCTCAGGCCCAGTCCAGAATCTCCGCTTCCGTGTTCTCCTCCATGAAATCCGTCATTTCCAATATGGATCAGACTGAAATCATCGAGAACCGGAATGGCAAGCTGGCCCAGGATATCCGCGCTAACATCGGAAACTCTTTAGACGAATATGGTATTCAGGTACTGGCCGTAGAAACCAAGTCTCTGGATATGCCAGATGACAACAAGCAGGCCGTTTATGACCGTATGATCTCCGAGCGCAACAACATCGCCGCCTCCTACACTGCCCAGGGTAACTCCTCTGCACAGAAGATCAAGAACGATACCACCAAAGAAGTTTCCGTCATGAAATCCCAGGCGAAAGCGGAAGCGGAAAAGATCAAGGCAGAAGGTGAGGCGCAGTATATGCAGATCTTATCCGAGGCTTATAATGACACCAGCAAGGCAGATTTCTATAACTTTGTAAGATCCCTAGATGCCGCAAAGGCATCTCTGGGAAATGGAAATAATACGCTGTTGTTAGACAAATCTTCTCCAATCACCCAGATCTTCTACGGTTATTGATGTAATTGCAAAGCAAAAAATATCGTGCACAAAAAAACTCGTACTTCACGAATTTATTTCGTCCAAGTACGAGTTTTTATTAACATATATGACCTTCCGCCAACAGTGTCAAAAGTCCACTATCAAGCCTATGACTCAGCCATCTCCAGATCCACCTTATCATGATCCAGCAGATTCGTCATACTCTTCAAACTGATCAATAACGTCGAAGTATTATGCATCAGCGCTGAGGTAGCCGGAGCCAGCACACCGCTGACGCCAAGCAGGATCAGACCCAGGTTAAATCCGATCACAAACCGGTAATTCCAATGAACTCTCTTCATCAGCCGGTTACTGATCTCCTTCAAGGTCACCAGCTGATACAGCGCATCCTCAGAAATCGTAATGTCCGCGATCTCCCTTGCGATCTGTGCTCCCTCGCTGATGGCGATTCCTACGTTGGCTGCTGAAAGTGCCGGAGAATCGTTGATGCCATCACCGATCATGATGACTTTTCTTCCCTCAGCCTTTTCCTTTTCCACGAAGTTCGCTTTATCTTCTGGCAGAACCTCAGAGTAATACTCGTCCACACCAACCTTCGCTGCAATGGCCTTCGCTGTACGGTCGCTGTCTCCGGTCATCATGACGATCTTGGAAATACCAAGCTTCCGCAATTCTTTGATCACCTGTGTGGACTCTGGACGAAGTGGATCTTCGATACAGATAACCGCTGCCAGACGTCCTCCAATCGCCAGATACAGATGGGAATACTCTGGTGGAAGACTGTCAAATTTGTCCATCTCACTCTCCGGAATCACACATTTCTCATCCTCAAATACAAAATGGTTACTTCCGATGATGACTCTCTCATCACCAATGTAAGAGGCGATTCCGTGTGCTACGATATAATCAACCTTGGAGTGCATCTCCTCATGAACCAATCCACGATGAATGGATTCCTGCACCACCGCATTCGCCATGGAATGTGGGAAATGCTCTTCCAGACAGGCAGCGATCCGAAGCATCTCATTCTGGTCACGGCCCTCGAAAGTCACCACATCAGCTACCGTTGGTTGTGCCTTGGTCAAGGTCCCCGTCTTATCAAAAACAATGGTATCTGCATCTGCAATGGCTTCTAAGAACTTGCCGCCCTTGACCGTCATCTGATAGCTGCTGGCCTCTCTCATAGCCGCCAGTACAGATAATGGCATGGCCAGTTTCAGTGCACAGGAGAAATCCACCATTAGAATGGATAATGCTTTGGTGGTATTTCTGGTGATCAGCCAGGTTAACGCGGTACCTCCAAGGCTCCACGGAACTAACGCATCTGCTAAACCGGATGCCTTACCTTCTACTGAAGACTTTAATTTCTCAGATTCCTCGATCATGGTCACGATCCGTTCAAATCTGGTAGAACCAGCTGCTTTCTTGATCCGGATGGTGATAGAGCCTTCCTCGATCGCTGTTCCCGCATATGCGTAAGAGCCGATCTCCTTCTTCACCGGAACAGACTCTCCGGTCATGGAAGCCTGGTTGACCATGGCCTCACCGGCTTCTACGATACCGTCTAACGGGATCACATTACCAGTATGGACCACTACCAGATCGCCCTCGCGGATGTCCGATACCGGAACCAATACTTCAGTATCATCGATCTTCTGCCATACCTTTTCAATATTTAAGGACATGCTCCTTGCCAGGTCGCCTACTGATTTCTTATGGGTCCACTCTTCCAGCAGCTCGCCAATACCCAGAAGGAACATGACGGAGCCTGCCGTATCGAAGTCATTGCGGATAATGGAAACCGCAATCGCTGTGGCATCCAGCACTTCAACCTCGATCTTACACTTCATCAGACAACGGATACCCTTCCATACATAACGGATAGCTTTGATGGTGGTATAAACTGCACGCACCGGAGCCGGAAGAAACAGTTTGGTACACAGACGTCCCAGACACTGGTTTACCAGTTTGTCCTGATATTCCTGATTCAACTCCCGTCCGCTGTCCATCGGAACGATTTCATTTAATGTCTCATCTTCGTAAGTAAAATCCAAAATCGCGCGGATCAGTTCTTTCCGTTCACCGCGGAAATGAATCACTGCGTCTGCAGTCCGTTCATAAACCTTTGCCTCTTCCACCATCGGCTGATTTGAAAGAAACCAGGCCAAAAGATCGGCCTGGCGCATGGTCATGTGATTCTGGCAAAGATGAATACGGATTCTGCCTTTTATCTCATGCCTGATTGTAAATTTCATGTTACTCTTCCACCTGCTCCTCAACAGTCTCTTCTACTTCTGGATCAGCAGCCTTTGCAGCTTCCTCAGCACGAACACGGTTGATCTCTTTTGCTTCTGCTAAGATGTCACCAGCATTCTCCTGGATATTGGTAGCGGTAGTCATAACGCTCTCTTTTGCTCTTAAACCAGCTGCTAAGCAGTTGATGTACAGCTTCTTCGCATCCTTGCTTGCTAATACCTTCACACCTGCGGTTCCGAACAGAACACCTCCTGCAAAAAGTCCGATATGTTTCATTTTGCTGATATCTAACATAATTTTTTCCTCCTATGAACATTGGTATTTTTATTACACACAGACTATCAAACCGTACCCCGGTTAGTCAATAAAAATACTTCTTATTGAGAAAAATTGAAATACTTTGTTTGTTTTCTGTCAATTTGTTGGAATCAGCAAATCTATCACTTAATTTCCTTTTTTCATATCTGAATCATATTTTTTCTTCATGGTAAATCCACGGCCCCGCACCTCGTTAACCTGGTTCACTACGATAAAGGCATGAGGGTCGATTTCCTGGATCAGACGGTTTAGCTGTACCAGCTCCCGGTGACTGACAACGGACATGACCACATAGCCATCCTGTTTTAAATAACCGGTAACCGATTTCAGTAAGGTCACACCGCGGTCTAATTGGGTGGCAATCGCATGATTGATCTCCTCATAGTGGCCGCTGACGATCTTTACCTGCATTTTCGCCTGTCCCATCTGAAGAACTTTATTCAACACAGTGGTATAAGTCAGGACTAATAAGATTCCGTAAAGCACCGATTCCCGGTCGGAAAAGACCATCTGCAGAAGCAGAATCCCCGTATCCATCACATTCATGGACCCGGAAACAGAAATTCCAAACTTCTTATTCAGTACCAGCGGAGGAATGTCCATACCGCCAGTAGACGCACCTGCTCGCAGAACGATTCCGATACCGCCGCCGATCATCAGTCCTGCAAAAAGCACTGCCAGAATCTTATCATCTGTCATTTTTCCAATCATCGGCATGTTCTGGAATACTGACAAAATAAATGGATAGTAGAACGTGCTGACAATGGTCGTCAGGGCAAATTTTTTACCCAGCACGATCGCGCCAAGTACAAACATCGTTACATTAAAAGCTGACACAAACACCTGGATCGGCAGGCCGAACTGATGATAGAAAAACAGCGCCAGACCGGTCGTTCCTCCTGTAATCAGTCCATTTGGTAAAATAAACAGGGTAACTGCCAGGGCATAGATGGTATTACCCGCTAAAATATACAATAGATTTTTCATTTCCTCTTTCATTACTATTAATCTCCTCTTTTTTTATTTATCTCTGCACCAAAATAAAGCGCACAAAAAAGACCGATGCATGATTCATCGGTCTGAATAACTGCATCGGTCTTTCATATTCCATTATCGTAACGCTCCTAACAATGATGTGCCTATGGTTCCCTCCGGCATCTCTACCTGGAAATTATCTGCAATGGTCGCACCGATCACGGCGAAACACTTCTGATCTTCTAATCCGCCGCAGCCAACCATGGATGGGGAATATGCCAGAAATGGCACCATCTCCTTCGTGTGGTCAGTTCCTGTATGAGTCGGGTCATTGCCGTGATCTGCCGTGATGATCAGAAGATCATCCTCTCTCAGTTTCGGAAGAAGCTGTCCGAGCTTCTCGTCAAAACGCTCCAGCTCCTGACCATAGCCGATCGGATTCCTGCGATGGCCCCAGAGTGCATCAAAATCCACCAGATTGGTAAAACATAATCCGGTAAAATCACGGTCTGCGATCTCAATGGTCTGCTCCATACCGTGAACACTGCTCTTGGACTTGTTACCCTCTGTAATTCCTTCGCTGTCAAAAATATCCTGGATCTTACCAACACTGATCACATCATAGCCTGCGTCCTTTAATGCATCTAACACCGTTCTTCCATACGGCTTCAATGCATAATCATGACGGTTGGAGGTTCTCTTAAACTCGCCCTTTTTCAGTCCGACATATGGTCTTGCGATCACACGGCCTACCTTCCACTCGTCCTTCATGGTCAGCTCTCTGGCAATCTCACAGCAACGGTATAACTCCGGCACTCCCATGGTCTCCTCATTTCCACAGATCTGCAATACCGAATCTGCAGAAGTATATACGATCAATGCGCCAGTCGCGATCTGCTCTTCCCCCAGTTCCTCCAGAATCTCCGTACCACTGGCCGCTTTATTGCCGATGATCTTTCTTCCGGTTCTGGCACTTAACTCATCCAGCAGTTCCTTAGGAAATCCAGTATCGGTAAATGTCTGAAATGGCTTCGTGATCTGAAGTCCCATCATCTCCCAGTGGCCGGTCATGGTATCCTTTCCCACACTGGCTTCCGATAAACGGGCATAATACCCCATCGGACATGCAGGTTTTTCTACATGGATCATCGGATGAAGATCGGCCAGTCCAAGCTTTGCCAGGTTCGGGATACGAAACTCTTTCATACGCTCATCAATATGTCCTAAGGTATCTGTTCCGGCATCACCATACTCTGCCGCATTGGCCATGGCGCCAATACCAAGAGAATCGATCACAATCGTAAAGATTCTTTTATATTTTTTCATAGATACTCTCCTTTACACTGAAAAAGAATCCTGCTCGCAGGATTCTCCGCCTGCGGCGGGGCGCTTTAGCGACACTCTTCCACTCCGCCGCAGTGCGATCCTCGCGGAGCGTTTTT